>SDBS01006696.1_pt1 | contig 11205 bp, 8 predicted proteins | sample 2277091 | NCBI WGS metagenome assembly SDBS01 (sample SAMN10404972, study PRJNA504765) | marine sediment metagenome | isolation source: marine sediment core GS10_PC15, 163 cmbsf | place: Arctic Ocean: Southern Knipovich Ridge | collected 2010 | reverse complement strand
GGCGTGCTCTACGAGGACATGAGCGACAACGCCAAGGCCACCGCCTGCTTCGAGCAGGTGCTCAACGCCGACCCGACCCACGCCCGGGCCGCCCTGTTCTATCGCGACGTGCGCGTGCGCGAGACCGAATACTACGACGAGACGAAAGAGAAGAAGGCGACCCGGCACTTTATTCGGTCTCTTCTCTGTCTAAATTCAAAATCCCCTGGATCCCCGAAGAAGGAACATATCGGGTTTACCTCATCTATTTTGAAGATGGTAAGGGATATAAAATCGATGGCCAAATCGATGGCACCAAAAGTCTTCTCCTCGCAGAAAAACCTCCAAGAAATTGCTTGGTATTATTTGAATATGAAGATGGGGTCTCTCCTTACGCTGTCTACAACGCTGAGATGAATCAGATTGAGTATCTCGACAGCCTGCCTAAATTTGGCGATGCCTCTGTCGTCGTTTACCCTAAAGACACAGCTCTTGAAGAGGAATTCAAGAATCAAGAGTATTATGTTCTCGAAAATCAATACGCTCAGTATGTCTTCACCAACATCAATGGTGCGGTTTGTGAAATCAATCTTCCTTTCCATTCAGAAAAGAATTCTCAGAGCGTGGTCCTTGAGATTGAATTCGATAGAACCATCCAAGAGGATTATCCGAGCAACGATCGATTTCCCCAATTTTCCTACACTGTAGCAGATGGAAAAGGACAAACAAAGAAAGTGAGCCCACAGCGTGGGGGATATTACCCGCTGCTCAGACGCAACATTATGGGGACTTCCGGCGGCGATACCACCACGCGCGTTAACCCCCACTACTATGCGTTCAACATCTTCGAGAAGGGAGAATCTCCCGACGCCAATACTTATAGGCTCTCGCACATTGAAAAAAACCGCATCGAATTCGAATTTTCTGAAGGCAACCGGCGCATCACCAAAACCTATTCTCTCCCTGAAGAGGGCGAAGCTGCACCGTACTGCCTCGATCTGGAAGTGAAAATCGATGGAGATGCACGCAATCTGATCATGGCAACGGGCATTCCTGAAGTGGAGTTGATTTCAGGGAACTTTGTCCCGACGCTGAAGTATCGCCTCCTTCAAAATCAAAAATCCAAGGTTCAACAAATTAAGCCTCCCAAGCAGTTTGTTTCTCTTCCCCATGTCAATGCCGAATGGTACTGCAATGGAAATGGCTTTTTTGGAATCATTCTCGATCCGTTGAACAAACATACGCCGGGAATCGGGGTCCATCCTGTCTCTGGCGAGCTCGTCCCCTCGCGCATCTCAATTATCGACGCTCAGCACAATCGCTACCCAGCTGGGAAATATCCTGGCTACTGCATGGACACTCCGATTGCTTCTAAGCAAGGGATCACCAAATATCGGGTCTTCACAGGTCCGTTCGATAAGAGCATTTTACAGCTTCTCGACAGAACGTTTGCAGATCCGGTTACTGGCACTAATCCCGACTACCAGGGCGCACAGAGCTTCCATGGCTGGTTTGCTGCGATCTCACAACCTTTTGCCAAGTTCCTCTATATCATTCTGAACTTCTTCCATACGTGGACACACTCTTGGGGATTTTCCATCATCCTGCTGACCATTGTGCTGCGGCTCATGTTGTATCCGTTAAACAATTGGTCCATGAAGTCGACAGCAAAAATGCAAAAAGTCGGCCCTAAGCTCAAAGCTATTCAGGAAAAATATAAGAAAGATCCCAATCGAGTCCGCATGGAGACGATGAATCTCTACCGCAAGGAAAAGGTGAACCCTTTTGGTGGTTGCTTCCCTATGCTGATTCAACTCCCCTTCTTGTTCGGAATGTTCGACCTTCTGAAATCCTCGTTCGAGTTAAGAGGTGCCGTCTTTATTCCGGGATGGATTAACAATTTGACTGCTCCAGATGTCCTGTTTAGCTGGAACTATCCCATTCCCTTTGTCGGCACATCGTTCCACCTGCTCCCCTTTATTCTTGGCGCCATCATGTTCGTTCAACAGAAGTTCATGACGACGGCCAGTTTGAGCAATGCGACGACCGACCAACAGAAACAACAACGCTCCATGGGTAATATCATGACCGTTGTATTCACGATCTTATTCTATAACTTTCCCTCGGGACTTAATCTTTACTGGATTTCTTCGATGTCTCTCGGTATTCTCCAGCAATGGTTGGTCAATAAAAAGATTCAAGCAGAAGGGAAATAATGCAGGCGTGGGACGCGTTTTTATGCGATCTCGAAGAAAAATTGGGCAAGCAGATTGTCAAACAATGGCTCCGTCCATTAAAAATTGCTAGCTATGATGCCTGTAATCTCTATCTCGAAGCGGAAAACTCTTTTCAAATCAGCTGGTTCGAAGAGCATATCCGAAAAATTGCACAAAAAGAACTGCGCAACAACAATTCCCACCTGATCAAAATCCATTTCATTTCTCATACAAAAGAAAAGCGGAAAAAGAAGGAAGAGCCTCTTCCTCCTCCTTTGGAGATTCAACCCGATACGATCGATCCTACTCAGACTTTTACCAATTTTATCCATGACGAGCAAAACGCGCTCACTGTCCAATTTTTCAAAGAGCTTTCTCCCGGAGTATATAACCCTGTTTTTCTTTACGGTCCTCCCGGGATCGGAAAAACTCATCTGCTAACCGCATGCGCCAATAAATTACGCACACAAGGTCTCTCAGTTTTTTATGTCCACGCAGAAACCTTCACAGAGCATGTTGTCAAAGCCATTCGCAATTCTCAAATGCGTAATTTTCGTGAGATTTATAGAAACCAAGATGTCCTATTCATCGATGATGTCCACCATTTTGCTCGCAAAGTAGCCACTCAGGAAGAGTTATTCCACACATTCAACCCTCTGCACACAAGTGGAAAACAAATGCTCGTAAGCAGCCATCTTCCCCCTGGAAAAATCGAGGAAGTCGAACCGCGCCTAATCAGCCGCTTTGAATGGGGAATTGTCTTTGAATTGTACTCTTTAAGCCCTCAAAAAATGGGACAAGTGTTAAAAAATCGGGCCCGCTTGCACCATTTCCCCCTTCCAGATCCGCTCGCAGATTTTCTGATTCAACACTTTTCCACCTCATCGAAATCGATGATGCGAGCACTAGAGGCTCTCATGATACGCCATAAAAGCTCTGAAACTCCTTCTCTTCAGGAAATAAAGCATCTGCTCGCTGATCTTTTACAAGTGGAACAACAGTCTCAACTTACCCCTGAAAAAATCTTAAGTGCGGCAGCGGCATATTTTGGACTACGCCCTCATGACATCATGAGTAAATCTCAATCAAAAGAGTGTGTCTTTCCACGCAAACTTGCGATGTACCTCTGCCGAAAGAAGCTTCGCCTTCCTTACGCGACTATTGGAAAAATTTTTGCAAGAGACCATTCCACTGTCATGACAAGTATCCGTCAAATTGAAATGAAAAGCGGCTTCGAAGAGATCGAAACCGCTTTGGAAGAAATCGAAAAAGGATTGACGCCTAAGGGCTCGTAAAGAAATAACTTGGGCAGTCCTCGAGCAGGAAAACGGTTCAGATCTTGATGAATCGCTCTCCAGGTTTTTGTCCCGGAGGGCCTTGAGGACCCTGAGCACCGGGCATTGTTGGAGGGGGTTCACTGGGAACTTCTTGGCCTTCACAGATTTTCTTTGCTTTTTCACGCCATTTTTCCACAGCATCGACAAAAACTGGCGACAGACGGCAAAGGGCTTTTGTATCCGTACCGGGGCCCATTTCAAGGACTGTGTGCATCAAAATCAGTTCTTCAGGTGTCGCAAGTCCAATACCACCACCCGCCATCTGGCCACCGAGCATCGACCCCTCTAAAAAGGCTACACAAAGACGCAAATAGATTTTTTCATCTTTTGGCAAGCCATCTAATATGGGAGAGTAAAGATAGAGTCTGTCAGAGTTTGGTTCATATGTTAAGTGAAGGGAAAAGGTATTATCAATTCCCAAAATACAGGTGTGGTTTTCATCAAACGCCAATCCTTCAAGATTGAGCTCCTTTCCAAATTCTTTCAAATTCTGCTTGGCATTTTCTAACGACATTCAGATGTCCTCCTTTCAGGAATTTTTTTATCTCTAAATGGGTAGTTTCCCAGTAAACGGTAAAAAGTGCAACAAAAAATTCCTGTAAAAATAAATTTTCATATATACGAGAGGGGTGAACAATAAAAAAAAGATTATCTGTGCGCAAGGCACCCTAGCCCCACTTGGCGTCTCACGGCAGGATGATGGGATCAATTTTGCCCTCTATTCTCAAAGTGCCGACTCTGTGATTCTCGGCCTTTTTGAACCCGGGCAAATAGAGCCACAGGAAGAAATTCCCCTCAATCGGACAGATGCGATTTGGCATGTACAGATTGATACCCTTCCAGAAAACTTTATCTACGCCTACAAGATCGGCGATCACTGGGTGGGCGACCCCTATCCTCAAACAATCGCTACCCCCTTCGATTGGGAAGGAGATCTGCCTCTACATCTCCTCTTCGAGAACCTCATTCTTTATGAAATGCACGTGCATGGGTTCACCCAAGATCCCAGTAGCCACGTGGAGCACCCAGGCACTTTTTTAGGTCTCATCGAAAAAATTCCTTACTTGCAGCAATTGGGCATCAATGCAATCGAACTTTTGCCGATCTTTGAATTTGATGAAACCACCGGCAATTATTGGGGCTACTCCACCACGCATTTCTTCTCACCAATGGCCCGTTATGGCACCCTCGATGATTTCAAAAAAATGGTCAAAGCTCTACACCTGGCAGGGATCGAAATCATCCTCGATGTTGTCTACAATCACGTAGGCACTAATTCATTTGAAATTCTCGATAAGCCCACCTATTTTCTTCTCGACCAAAATCAAAACCATACCAATTACACCGGATGTGGCAACACCCTCCATTGCAACCACCCTCAAGTCATCGATTTGATTCTCACTTCTCTGCGCTATTGGGTCTTAGAAATGCATGTCGATGGCTTCCGCTTTGATCTTGCCTCGATTTTTTGTCGCGGGGCAAACGGCGAAGTTTTAGAAAATCCTCCCATCATCCAAGCCATTCTAAATGATCCCGACTTGGCACAAACAAAACTCATCGCAGAGCCTTGGGATTGCGGGGGTCTTTATCAAGTGGGGTCCTTTCCCGGACAAGGGCGCTTTGCCGAGTGGAATGGCAAATTCCGCGACACGGTCCGTCGTTTTCTCAAGGGGACCGATGGACAAGCTGGTGCCTTTGCCTCCGTCATGGTAGGATCGCAAGATCTATATCAGGGCGGTGCTCCCTTCCAGAGCATCAATTTCATCACTGCACACGACGGCTTTACCCTTCATGACCTCGTCTCCTATAACGAAAAACACAATAAAGACAATGGAGAGGAAAACCGCGATGGAAACGACTCGAATGAAAGCTGGAATTGCGGTGTTGAAGGCCCCACAGACGACCCTGCAATCACAGCCTTGCGCCAAAGGCAAATGCGCAATTTCACACTCGCACTTTCCCTATCAATTGGAACGCCCATGTTTCTCATGGGAGATGAATATGGACATACGCGAGATGGAAACAATAATGCCTATTGCCAAAACAATCGCAAAAACCACTTTCTCTGGGACCAAATCCAAGAAAATCCTCTTCTTCAAAAGCTTCTCACCATCCGCAAAACATCGAAACAATTGAATCGCACCTCTTTCCCAGGTGAGAACGACATTCAATGGCACACACCGAATTGGAGCGATGAAAGCCGTTTTGTTGCCTATACCTTGAAAGGACCTGACCATGACCTTTTCATCGCATTCAACGCCCATTTTGAGCCCGTGCAGATCATTCTGCCGGAAGGGAAACAATGGAAACGGATCGTCGACACTTCTCTAGACGATCTGACCGAGTCCCAAATGGGTCAAGAGTACATTCTCAACCCCCATACTAGCTTCCTATTAGTAGCACAGAACTAACCTATTTGTTACCCTTAGGAAGATGCGTCATTTATTCGTTTTGATTTTATGCGCTGCGTGCGCTTCTTCTGGGAAAAATACTTCCTCCACACTATCCGTAATCGATATGAATCGAAAACCCCTCGTGGCTATATCTGTGATGGAAGACCTTGCGAAAACTCCCCTCTCTTCCCATGCTGCAGAAGCTTTTACAAAAGCCGTCTTCGAAAGGCTCCAACACAAAAATCGCCTTCACCTCGCCCAATCAAAAGCGCAAGGCAGGCAATTTCTTGTGACCATGCAACTTGTCCGCCATCAAGAAATCTCCCAAGATCCAAATGAACTTGCCATTAGCGTCCTTCTCAAAATCCTCGATACCCGCACCGAAAAACCTCATGTGGTTCTTCAAGAAGAACTCTCCTTAAATACCCCCTTTGAAAAACCCCTCACTAGTTGGAATGACGAGTCGTTTCGGATCAGCCCAATGGGACTTGCCCATGCCAAGTTATCGCGTGAGATAGCCTCACGAATTGAAGACTATATTTTGCTTACAAATAGAGGATAATGGTCGATGCTACTTTTTATTAGTATTTGGGCAATCGCTGTGAATTGGCTCGCCTATCGCAAAGGGTTTTATCAATTCCCCAAGCTCTCAAAAAAAGCAATTCCTCATGTGACCACGATCCAATTATTGGCGAGTTTCGGCCTCTATTTAATTCTCGCGCTTTTCATCGCACCGCTTTTCGTAAAATTTCTCTTCGTCTACCTGAAACGGATGGACATTGAATTTTCTCATTTCAACATCGTCCTCATCACCGGTATTCAATGCACCGTAATGATTACCATTTTCGTCCTCTTGCAGCTCTTCATGCGCCAACAAGACCCTCTCGCCTATAAAAAAATCTGGAAAGACAAAGACCGCACACCTACCTATCCCACAGAATTTGATTTAGGCTTAGGCGTCGTTTCATGGTTTTTAATCTTTCCCGTCGTGACCATCATCAGCGACATCCTCGATAAAATTCTAAGGATCTTTTTTCAACTTAATGACTATGAACAAGCAGCTGTCAAATTTGTCAAAGCAGCAAAAAATGCTCCTCTTTCCTTGGTCTTTGCCCTTCTTTCCATTCTCGTTCTAGCCCCTTTCATCGAAGAGTTCTTATTCAGAGGTGTCTTGCAAACCTACTGCAAAAAACGATTAGGACCTCACGCAGCAATCATTATCTCAGCTCTTCTCTTCTCACTTTTTCATATTTCCACAGGCCAAGGACTTGGAAATATTTCCCTTGTCGTCTCCCTTTTTCTTCTTGGTGGTTTTTTGGGATTCCTCTACGAACGGCAAGGCTCACTTTGGGCACCGATCGGCTTGCATATGGCATTTAACGCCGTTAGTGCACTGCGCATCGTCATTCTACCAGAGGTACTATGAGACTTTTATTATTACTCCTAATCTCCCTTCAATGCTTCGCCGGATCTGTGGGAGAAGACAACAATGCATTTGCTCTTAGCGTCTTTAAAGAAATCGAAGACCGCAATAACAACCTCGCCTTTTCACCCTACAGCCTTTTTTCCAACATAGCCCTTCTCTATTACGGAGCACAAGGCGACACGGCAAAACAGATCAAAGATGTCCTCCATCTCTCCACTGCAAAAGAGTCCTTTCTCCAAGCGTTTCACAAACACCTGACAGGACTGACCCATAAAACGCGCCAGGGCTATCAGCTCTATATCGCCAACGGTCTTTTTCCCCATAAGGGAACCCATTTCCTCAAAGCCTTCGAAGAGATTGCCACCAAAACATTCGATGCCAAACTCCAGTCAGTCGATTACGCAGTTCCCGATAGTGCTTTGGAGACCATCAACAATTGGGTTTCACAAAAGACCCAAGGTTACATCACACAGCTCGTCGAAGAAAATGACATCGATCAATCCACCCGCCTAATTCTTGCCAATGCCGTCTACTTTCAAGGCGACTGGGTGCATCCCTTTGATCCAAAAAACACCTCTTCCGGAAACTTTCAACCCGCATTTGGCCCTCCCGTACAAACTCCCATGCTCATGCAGGTTCATCACTTCCCCTACTTTGAAAACGATGACATTCAATGCCTCGCGCTCCCCTTCATCCGCGAAGAAACCGACCAACCCTTTCTCGAGTGTGTGATTCTCCTTCCGAAAATCGGCAAAATCGACGAACTCGAAAATGGACTCGATGCGCGCAAGCTCAACGACTGGATCGGCAGCACCAAGCCCACACTCATCGATCTGCAAATTCCCAAATTCTGCATCTCAAAACGCCTTCTAATGAATTACGCCCTGAAAACGATCGGCATGCAGGACGCTTTCACCTACCAAGCCGATTTCTCAAAGATAGACGGAATGAAAGACCTCTTCCTCAACCAGGTCTTGCACGAGACCTTTTTTTCCTTTCACGAAAATGGTGTCACAGCAGCCTCTGCAAGCACCAGCCATCTCGGTCTCATTGCAAAACCCCCAACTGGCGAGACACCTAAGCTTTTTGTCGCCGATCACCCCTTTCTCTTCTTCATTGTCGATTACCATTCACGTGCCATCCTTTTCATGGGACGCGTGATCAACCCCACGACGGGTACTTGCGATGAAAATTGAGTCCTACGGAGTCTCTGACATCGGTCTTTCTCGTCTCAATAACGAAGACGCCTTTGCGCAATTACCCAAAGAAAACTGCTTCATCCTCGCAGACGGAATGGGGGGACATAATGCAGGAGAAGTTGCCGCAAACGAGACCGTCTTCGAACTCTGTCGCCTCGTCAAAGATGAGACACCGCACACACCCGCAGCGTGGGCAAAAATTCTCAACGAGGGGATCAAAAAAGCCAATGCCCACGTCTTCAACCTTGCAACCAAAGAGAAAAAACTCAAAGGGATGGGGACCACCCTCTGCCTCGCCCTCATCGCCCAAACATCCCTTATCTATGCCCATGTAGGCGACAGCCGGATCTACCGCTTCCGCAAGGGACGCCTCACCCAGCTCACAGAAGATCACTCTCTTAAAGCTGAATTGATAGCTAAGGGAGAACTTGACGAATCTGACGCCGCCGCCTTCCCTAAAAACGTCATCACGCGCGCCATAGGGACCTCCAAAACCGTCACTCCACAGATCCAAACTACCTCTATTGAATCTGGCGATCTCTATTTCCTTTGTTCTGACGGACTTACAGATCCCTTAAACAATACGCAGATCCTCGATATTATAGAGGACTCCCTCACCATTGAAGAGGCATCAGAATCCCTGATTCTCGCTGCCAAAAAAAGGGGTGGAGGCGATAATATCACCCTCCTCCTCTTTAAAATCACTTAGTCTTTTTTCAAATTATTATTACTAACATGTTGACATTTAACAATTTTTATGATAATATATGTTTTTTACTAACCTATATAAGGTTAAAAAATGACATCCCCAACAGCAACTTCTTGTAAACGAAAATATGAATCGCCTGAATTAACTCCGAACAAAGCTGTAAAAACAGAATCTTTCGATTTAGATGCACTTCCTGCAGAAATCGCAGCTAAAGTTCTAAGCGAGCTTGACATCCCCGAATTAATTAATACTAGTTTTACTAACAAGAAGTTCCACGAGTTAAGCAATTTCAATTCAGTTTGGAAACAAATCGCAAAAAAAATTGGTTGCCCAACCGAAATTGAGACTCTATCCGCTCAGATACGAGTCAAAAACCACATTGAAGATCTAAGGATAAAAGTTAATGAACTTCAACAGCATAAATATGCTCCAACGGATATTGAAGCTATTTTGAGTAAAAAATTAACAATCGAACAAGGCGTTTTTCTTAACAAATTTGTCAATTCTTGGAGCCAATTTATCCTTTTTTGTGAATTAGCCGACCAAATTAGAGACGAGGATACTTTAGAACGTCTCTGTGCTGAGAAAACATCTGCTGAAATAATCAAACTAGCAGAAGAATTCAGTACTTGGTTTGAAACAAATAAAATCCAATTGATTAATGAAATTACAGACCTTGACTTACCTAACAGTATAATCACAGAAATTCCAAGAGAAATCTTTCTATTAACTCGGTTAACGCACCTGTACCTCCAATCCAACTTCATCGAAAGAATTCCAAGTGAAATCGGCCAATTAACTCAGTTACAGTGCCTGCTCTTCTCCGACAACCTAATCAAAACAATCCCAAGTGAAATCGACCAATTAACTGGGTTATTTAGGCTTGAGCTCGACGACAACCAAATCGCAGAAATTCCAAGTGAAATCGGCAAATTAATTGACTTAACGTTTCTTAACCTCGGCGACAACCTAATCGCAGAAATTCCAAGTACGATCGGTAAATTAGATCAGTTAGAGTTTCTTTACTTCAACAACAACAAAATCGCAGAAATTCCGAGTGAAATCGGCGAATTGGGGGAGTTATTTGAACTTGACTTCAGCTACAACCAAATCAAAGAAATTCCGAGTAAAATCGGCGAATTGGGGGAATTATGTAAACTTGACTTCAGCTACAATCAAATCAAAGAAATTCCAAGCTTTCTCCCCTCAATGCAGAACGGCTGTCAGTCATATTTCGCTGGTAATCCAATCGCTATCATCAAGGTTGGTACTGCTAAAATATTTCTTTCTCCTAAGTTGCTACCCCCTTTTCGGAAACAAGTCGAAGACTACATTGAAGATCTAAGGATAAAAGTTAATGCACTTCAACAGCATAAATATGCTCCAATGGATATTGAAGCTATTGTGAGCAAAGATTTAACAATCGAAAAAGTCGCTTTTATTAATCAATTTGTCAATTCTTGGAGCAAATTTATCATTTTTTGTAAATTAGCCGACCAAATTACAGACAAAGATACTTTAGAACGTCTCAATGGCGCGAAAACATCTGCTGAAATAATCAAACTAGCAGAAGAATTCAGTACTTGGTTTGAAACAAATAAAATCCAATTGATTAATGAGATTACAAGCCTTAACTTACGTAACAGTACAATCACAGAAATTCCAAGAGAAATCTTTCTATTAACTCGGTTAACGGACCTTTACCTCCAATCCAACTTCATCGAAAGAATTCCAAGTGAAATCGGCCAATTAACTCAGTTAAAGTGCCTGCTCTTCTCTGACAACCTAATCAAAACAATCCCAAGTGAAATCGGCCAATTAACTGTACGTCCTTAAAAAGTCATGGCATAGCTATTTGAGAGCTAACCAGAAGGACCTAGAGCTAATGAGCGATACCTATCTGCTACCATGTTAGCCAGGTCAATAGACTCCCCTTTGAACTCACT
>SDBS01006695.1_pt1 | contig 11205 bp, 10 predicted proteins | sample 2277091 | NCBI WGS metagenome assembly SDBS01 (sample SAMN10404972, study PRJNA504765) | marine sediment metagenome | isolation source: marine sediment core GS10_PC15, 163 cmbsf | place: Arctic Ocean: Southern Knipovich Ridge | collected 2010 | reverse complement strand
CCGTTTATATACAGCGGAGTGATGGAGAAACCCACTTGTACGACACCTACTCGGGGAAGAAAGTACTGGTAGAAAACCCCTTGTTCATCCCAAAAACTCCATAGACTCTTTCCACATCGCGATGTCTGCACAGGAATGGGATCCCCTGAAGCACATCATCGTTGGTGTCGCCGACAACTATGCTGATATATAGGGCAACCGCCTCTTTGTGTATCACTTTTTCAGCTATAACACTTAGCGAACTGCATCATCGTGTCCTCGGAGTAGAACAGGTACGCTGCATACCGGTCGCCATCGTTTACCAGCAGGAGCTCGAACACCGGGCTAAGCTACTGAAACTAATAATATATTTACAACAGCTCTTTAATAATCTCCTCTAATTTTTATCTTTTTATTGACTTTTCAACCTTCCCGAACTATACAATTACTATCCTTTATTCGAGGTTGGAATTATGGCAACTCTGGAAACCAAGTTTCTTGGTATCAATTTTCCAAATCCATTTGTACTGGCCGCGGGACCGCCCACTGCAAGGGGAGCAAATATAATCGAAGCTTTCAAAGCCGGATGGGGCGGCCTTGTGCTTAAAACAATTGGCATAGCACCGACAGGACATCCAAATCCGAGGCTTCAGGTCATAAAGTCGGGACAAGATAAAAGGGGTATCATCGACATTGAACTGTTCAGTGATCTGACCCTTAACCGCTGGGAAGAAGAAATTGATATGGTTCGCGCTTCCTATCCTGAGCGCCCGATCATTGCCAGCATAGCGGCAGGACATAACCCGCTTGAGTGGCAAGAAATTATAACCCGTCTTGAGCCCCATGGTGTCAACGGCTATGAAATGAATGTGGGTTGTCCGAATATTTCCAGTGAGGAAAACAAGGGTATTAAATTGGGAGAGGATCCTGAAGCACTGAAATTAGCAGTCGGCTGGGTAAGAGAGGCTACAGACCTGCCGGTTATGGTAAAACTTATCCCGAATGTAAAAGACATAGCCATGCTGGCCCGGGTAGCTGCGGAAGCCGGTGCAGATGCAGTAACCACAACAAACAGCCTCTCCGGTTTGGCCGGCATAGACCTCGATACCTTCAACCCTTTGCCCGCTGTAGATGGTATTGGCATTTTCGGCGGCTATGGCGGGCCCGCTCTTAAGCCCGTATCTCTCCGGTGTGCTGCCGGTGTGGCTAAAGCACTACGAATCCCCATTGCCGGTTGCGGCGGTATTGAAAAATGGCAGGATGCAGCCGAATATTTAGCGGTTGGCGCATCTGTGGTTGAGCTTTGCACAGCAGTAATGTGGAATGGCTACGAGATTATTAAAAAGCTTAATAAGGGTTTTAAAGCATACCTTGAGAAGAAGGGGTATGAAGCACCGGCTGAGATTATCGGTAAAGCACTGTCCAGTATTGTCAACTTCCCTGATCTGAATTTGTCTCATAAGCTGGTTGCATCTATCAATGATAGCTGCGATGGCTGCGGTATTTGTGTGAAAGCCTGTGCCTCAGGGGGTTTCCAGGCCATCGAAATGCACAACCATACCGCTCGGGTTGATACTATAAAATGTGATGGCTGCGGATTGTGTGTGGGTGTATGCCCACAGGGATCAATAATGCTAAAAGCCAGGCTGTAAAAGGGGATAGCCGGATATGCTAACAGACCTTATTCCCCGAACGAGCGGTTGAGGTCCCTCACAGCTGTAGGGATTGTGGAAAGAGGCGGTGAATCACCCTTCACCGGCAAATGGATTATCGTCCCCGTTTGGATCTGCCCAAATCTGTCCCCCATGGCATTCGCAATTCTCCTCAGGCCATCAAAACCGGTGCAATGGCCGGCAAAAACCCAGTCCACTTCACAAAGAGCCTCAATTGATTTCTCGATCTTTTCTTCGCTCGCTCCAATAAAATGGAGGCCGCCGATAACGGCATAGATCTTATCCACCCATGTTATTCTCTTTGCCTGGGCCATGGTATTGACGATTCCTGCATGACAGCAACCGGTCACTATGACCAGCCCCTGCTCAAAGTTAAGAATGACAGCGGCGTCATCTCTTTCATGGTCCTGAACCGTTTGCCCGTTCACTATGTGGGAAAGGAATATAGTACTGAGCTTGTCCAATGATTTACCCAGTATCCCCAGATTGTGGAGAATAGGAGCGGCTGCTGAATTGGTATCGTAAAGTATTTGTTTTTCGCAGGATGCAGCTTTCAACTCTAAAAGCGCTGAAAATCCAAACCGGCCTATAAAGGGTGTATCGAAAGCTATTGTATCTTCGGCAACGATACTTATAACAGCCCCTTCGAGGTAGCCAGGTCCCTTAATCATGATAATTCTCCTCCTGAAATTACAGCTCAAACAGCTTCCGGGTCGTAGGATTGACCAATAGTCTTTGGCGCCCTGGTTCTGCCTACGAACCCTGCAAGTGCGGCAATCGTCAGCAGGTAGGGCATCATAATAAGCACCTGGTGAGGAACAACTGATCCGAAAGTCTGCAGCCTAAGTTGAAATGCATCCGCCAGGCCAAAGAACAGGCATACCACTGCTATCCATATTGGATTCCATTTCCCCACGATAATCGCAGCGAGTACGATAAACCCCCGTCCAGCCGTTATATTCTCCACAAAGTAACCGAGATCGCTCAATACAAGAGCGCATCCACCCAGCCCGGCGAACAATCCACTCAAAATGACACCCACATACTTGAACCGGATCACCGATAAACCTGCAGTTGCCACAGCATGAGGATGATCCCCGACAGCCCTGATGTTCAATCCCCAGCTTGTGCGGTACAGAACCCAGGCCGCTATCAGCGGCAGCACAAAAGCAATCCATACGATCACCGACTGAGAAAAGATCACTTCCCCTATAAAGGGGATGTCATGTAAGCTCTCAGGCATCAAGACAGGATAGAGGGCTACCCGCCATCTCTGTGTTGGAAAGAGGCGGGCAATGAGCACATTCGTCAGCCCAAGAGCTAAAATATTTATACAGAGGCCTGAAACAATCTGATTGGCACGACGCGTCACCGTGAGATAGGCGTGCCCGACGCTTAAAATTCCACCGGCGAGCATTGCACAGATCGTGGCGGGGACTTACCGGTCTTGACGAGAGGCCCAAAGGATTTTACGCACCTACTGGGGATCTGTGATGACGGCGAGTATACACATCTCTGAGTGGCAATGGTTTTCACCAGCTCGCAAGGCGAGAGGGATGGGGCAGTGCCCAAATGCGTGGGTACACCAACAGTCAATCTATGGGGTATGGCCGTTATTTTTTATATTTCGAAAAAAAACAACCTTAAAATTTCGTTTCTGAAAAGTCTTGACAAGGATATTTTTTCATATTAAAATGAACTATGTTTGAGCAAATCATAGGAGCGGACGCCGTGCCATAGCAGTCGCATTGGCACGTTGAGCGCAGAGAGGGCTGCTGGACGTGAGCGAGAGAGACCATGGGTGTGAACCTGGGCGGGTATTGCGAATTCGGGCAGACGAAGATCTGCCTGACCACAAGAAATCGGCTTCTCTGGATGATCTTGATAGAGACATCCTGGAAATGCACCAGAAGGATGTCTTCTTCTCGTACGCTGAGCTTGCTGCGAAGCGGAATGTAACGACTGCCACCATCCACAACCGGACTAAGCGCATGAAGACATCTGGTGTGATGGATCTTATATTGGTGATCAACCCCTACAAGATTGGGTACAATGCGTTTGTCATTATCGGAATCAAGCTTGGGACAGGAGCAAGCGTTGACAAGGTGGCATCAGCTCTTCTCTCGATGCCAGGGATTACGAACGTGGTTATGGTCACCGGCCGGTACGACTTCTTTGTTCACTATGTTTGCCGTAACATGGAGGAATACCGGCAGTTTGTCGTCAAAAAACTTAGGAACATCAAGGGAATTGCCAGTGTTGAGAGTTTCGTCGGGCTTGATCTGTACGAACGGAAGTTTGAATTGGGAGTGATCGGCTGATCTTTAATAAGGAGGGACGATGAGAGAAGAATCAGTGAAAACAGTGGTGAACTCATGGAACGAATGGGATCCGCTGAAACATATTATTCTAGGCCGTGCTGACGGGACCATGGTTCAGGCCCCTGAGCCTGCCATTCAACGCGCTTGGCCAGAACATGGGTTTCCTTTAGGCACGTATGGGCCTTATCCCGAGGAAATGGAAAAGAAGGCCAACGAACAACTCGATAATTTTGCCAAGATTCTCGAGAGCCGGGACATTCGAGTAGACCGACCTACTCCGATTGACTTCAGTCAGGCAGTGCAGACTCCTGATTGGAAGCAGGAGTCGATGTTCGGCTGCATGCCTCCGCGGGATCTGCTGCTCACAGTCGGCACTGAGATTCTGGAAGCGACTATGTCATACCGCAGCCGCTGGTATGAGTATCTTTGCTACCGACCATTGTTTGAACAGTATTTCAAGGAAGATCCGAACTTCCGCTTTGAGGCAGCGCCTAAACCGCGTTTGACGGAGCGCACCTACAAGAAAGATTTCTGGAAGGAATGGAGGTCATTGAGCGAAGAGGATAAGTGGGAGCGAGCGGAAAAGAGCGATTGGATAATAACAGAAGCGGAACTCTTGTTCGATGCCGCCGATGTTGTGCGCTGCGGAAAGGATATGTTTGTCCAGAAGTCAATGGTTACCAACGATGCCGGCATTGAGTGGCTGCGGCGACATTATCCCAACCATAGAATCCATAAGGTGATGTGTAGAGAATTCCTACCGTGGCATATGGACACGACCCTCGTTCCTCTTCATCCTGGTTTGGTGCTTTTCAATCCGGAGCGTACTCCGCTAGATCCACGGAGGGAACTATTCGAGAAGAATGGCTGGGAGATTCTGGAGCCACCACCAACGCTTCTCAAGAAGAAAAGGCCGATGACCTTCTGCAGCTGGTGGCTCAACATGAACGTTCTCGTGCTTGATCCGAAGACCGTCTGTGTTGAGGCCAGTGAGACTCCTGTTATGGAACTGCTTGATAAGCATGGCCTTGAGGTCGTTCCGGTTCCATTTTATGAAGTGTCGCCGTTCGGTGGCGGCCTGCACTGCGGGACCGCAGATGTCTACCGGGAGGGCGATTGTGAGAACTACTTCCCCAAACAGATAGAGGGATTCTAAGGAGAGTATAGAACCATTTACAAGCAATGGCTATTTAAGAAGAGCAGCCCTTGCACCAAGACTAATCCCTGTGTTGGGGATGACATCTCTGGGGCTCAAGGTCTACGACCCCTACCTGACGGAATTCGTTGATCGCGATGGCGTGCTACACTGCCTGACTTTCGAACTCGAGCGCGACGATGACTAACGACATCCGCTGCTCGGAGTTAGCAAGAGGCTCAGATAAGGAGGCCAAGCAATGCTGGTAGAACATATGACCTGGAAAGAATATGGGGATGAAGTGGGCCGGAGGATCATCATCTTGCCAGTTGGCTCGCTGGAACAGCACGGTCCCCATCTCCCGTTGAATACCGATGTTGTTATATCCAGAGGGCTGGCCATTATGGCGTCCGAGGAAGTGAAGGCCATGGTGTTGCCGCCCATCGTATATGGGTACAAGTCAGAGCCCACTGGCGGTGGGCAGTTGTTTCCTGGCACGACTAGCCTCGATGGGACCACGTTGATCAACTTGACGCTCGACATCCTACGGGAGACGTATCGTCATGGCGGGAGAAAGTTCTTCATCCTCAACGGTCACTACGAGAACGTCGCATTCGTGACAGAAGGCGTAGAACTCTTCCTCCGCGATGCAGATGACGTGCATGTTGTGCTCATGTCGTGGTGGGATCAGGTTTCAGATGAGATGGTCGATGAGCTTTTCGCGGAGGCTGGTTTTCCGGGGTGGGATATGGAGCATGCGGCCCTTACAGAAACTTCCCTCATGCAGTACTTCACCCCTGAATTGGTTCGAGAGAACAGAATCATCGACGACCAGAGCGAGCGCAAGGTCACATACTCTGTCTTTCCACCGCCAGATCAAATCATCCCAAAGTCTGGTGTGCTTTACAAGGCTACTTACGCTTCGCGCGAGAAAGGGGAAAAGCTGGCAAAGCAGGTTGTGGGCACTGTAGTGCAGATAGTTCGTCAAGAGTTCGGATCGTGACCAGACCCGTGCAGCGCTCTGCGCATACAAGAAAGGAGGTGGTGTAACAGGGATAAAAGGCGCTCAATAGTTTTGAATGTAGTGTACGGAAATCACTACGGAAAGTGCATATTTTTCTGATAGGAGGAAAGAGAAATGAATAGATTTTTTAAGATAATGTTTGTCATTGCTGTTGTACTGACAATGGTCCTTTCGGCGTGCCGTCCAAAGGCCCCCAAGGCTTCATCTGAAGCTCCAGCTCCTGCTGAGGAGAAAACGAAGGTTGCTTTAATGGTCCCGGGGGTCATTAATGACCAGTCGTGGAATCAATTTGGTTACGAAGGCCTAAAGAGAGCTGAGGAAGAGTTCGGCATCGAAATCGCCGTCAGTGAAGAAGTCAGCCAAGACGAGCAGATTGAGGTCATCCGAAACTACATCGCCGAAGGGTATGACATGATCATCGGCCACGGCGGCGAATATGAGGACTCTCTTGCGACGGTAGCCAAGGAGCATCCGGATATCCAGTTTGGTGTTACGGATGGGGCGGCCAGGACCTCCAACACGGTTGGCTATACGCTCAGCTTCCGTCAGATGGGCTATCTTGCAGGGATCCTGGCTGGCAACATGACCAAATCAAACCACGTGGCCTACGTAGTGGGAGAGCTTCTTCCAGTTTCTGACGAAGGCGCAGAGGGGTTTAAACTTGGAGTGGAAACCACCGGTAAAGATATTGAGATCACTTACATAGCCACGGGAAGCTGGTCGGATGTGGCCAAGGCGCGCGAGGCGGGTTTGGCGCTGATTGCCGCCGGCGCGGACGTGCTGTGGCACATGTTGGATACAGCGGATGCAGGCTATATCTCCGCTGCGGAGGATGAGGGCGTATGGGCGATTGGCCTCTACCGGGATTCGAGCTCGCTTGGGCCCAAGTCTATCCTCGGAAGTACGTTGGGTTCGCCTGGCACGCTGGTCTATCAAATGGCCACTGGAAAGGGGAAGGGCGGCGAGACGGTTTACTTGACCGTTAACTCCCCCAATGGGATCGATATCCACCTGACAGATTTGACCCCTAAGGATGTGCAACAGAAGGTTCTTGAGGCATTAGAGAAGATGAGGTCCGGAGAGATCGACATAGAACCATAGGAACATGATCCCTTGTAGATATACCTGCCCCACCCCGGCGAGGCTCTGGAGTGGGGCAGGGCTTGTTCGGGAGGTATAGCAGATGGATCAAAGTACCGACATCGTGTTGCGGATGGTGGGGATAACCAAGACTTTCCCAGGGGTCCTGGCAAATGAGGACATTGACTTCGAGTTGATGGCAGGAGAGGTACACGGCTTGTTGGGTGAGAATGGTGCCGGCAAGACCACCTTGATGAACATACTCTATGGCTTACACCAGCCGGACAGCGGAGAAATTTTTTTCAAAGGCGATAAAGTCAAGATTTCCTCACCACGGGAAGCCAACGACCTCGGAATAGGCATGGTTCACCAGCATTTCATGTTGGTGGAGAATCTGACCGCGCTTGAGAACGTCGTCCTGGGGCTACCCTTAGAGCGCGCGCCTTTGCTCGATCTCAATCCAGCCCGTGCCCGTTTTAAGAAGCTGGCCAATGAATACGGTCTTAGCCTCGATCCCTCAACACCTGTCTGGCAGCTTCCGGTGGGAGACCGACAGTGGCTGGAGATACTCAAACTGCTTTTCCGGGATGTCCGAATATTAATACTCGACGAGCCTACATCCGTCCTTGCACCTTCTCAGGCGGAGCGTCTCTTTGAGACCATACGGAGTTTAGCTGATAAGGGCAGTTCGATCGTTTTCATCAGTCATAAGCTGAGAGAAATGAAAGAAGTTGCCAATCGAGTTACTGTGCTGCGAGACGGCAAAGTTGTTGGAACTGTGGATCCTAAAGAAGCGACGCCCTCCGAACTTGCGCAGATGGTGGTGGGGCGAGACGTCTTTCTGGATAGGCGAGCACGACCGCCCTCTGAGTCCAAGCAAGCCGTGCTTGAGATCAATGACGTCAGTTGCCAGGACGATCGCGGCATCCCGGCGCTCAAGGACCTGAGTTTGACTATGTACGCTGGGGAAATCGTTGGGGTGGCGGGAGTGGACGGCAACGGGCAGAGGGAGTTGGCGGAGTGCATCGCAGGTCTGCGCCGGCGCACCAGGGGTACTATCCGAATAAACGGTAAGCCTGTTAGCGGAGTTGTGTCTGATCATTCACTGCTGGGCTTCATCCCGCAGGACCGACGCAAGACAGGGCTAATTCTCGGATTTGGCGTAGCAGAGAATCTGATATTGAAGAAATTTGTGGAAGCCCCTTTCGCACGGCATGGCATTATGCGATGGCATGCGATACGACGGGAGGCAAACACTCTCATCCAGGAGTATGACATTATGACACCGCATTCCATGATGCCAGTTCGGTTCTTGTCCGGTGGAAACGAGCAGAAAGTCGTGGTAGCTCGCGAGTTGAGCGGAAACCCTGCACTGGTGGTTGCCTCTCAGGCCACCAGGGGTCTGGACGTCAGCGCAATAGAAGGTGTGCATAAGGTACTACTGAGAGAGCGAAATCGTGGAGCGGCGGTGCTTTTCATCTCAGCCGAGCTGTCCGAGGTGCTGGCTCTCAGTGACCGCATCATCGTCATGTTCGAAGGCCAGATTATGGGAGAGTTGGATGGCGAAAGCGCGGACGTTGATTTGATAGGAGAGCTAATGATGGGACATCGCGAGGCTGCAGGAATGGTGTCGGAAGACGCCGTATAAAAGAGCACGAAGGAATCATGAAAGAGCGCAACGGAATCGTATTGTCAGGGGTGGTAAGGCTCGTACTTTCATATGCGAGGCCTCTCCTCGGAATTGCCTTAGCCCTGCTTGTTTCAGCCGGGTTGATCTGGGCTAGAGGCGTGAATCCAATCGTTGCATACGCTGCTATGCTGCAGGGAGCGTTCGGCAGCGTCGCCGGCCTGGCTAATACAGGTGTACGAGCCGCGCCTATTATTCTCTCGGGGTTCGCCGTTGGTCTCGGATTCAAGGCCGGTTTGTGGAACATCGGGGGCACGGGACAAATGTACTTAGGTGCAGCGGCTGCAACTGTCGTGGGCCTCATCCCTCTTCCTGTGCCTGGCTGGCTTCATTTGCTCCTCGCCGTTATGGCTGGATTCGCCGGTGGTGCTCTTTGGATGCTTATACCCGCCTATCTCTGCGCCTTTCGGGGAGTAAATCTAGTGTGTACCACCCTCATGCTGGACTATGTAGCCGGCCATTTTGTCAGTTACCTTTTGCATGACACCCCACTAGCTGCAGGGTCTTTTTACCCCATGTCCCCACGCATTTTGCCCGCTGCACGTCTGCCCATTCTAGTGAAAGGAACAAGCCTACACGCCGGTTTTGTCCTGGCGCTTGTCATTGGTGGGGTCTTGTACTTTGTGATGCACCACACCACCTTTGGCTTTCGAACCAGGATGGTCGGGGAGAATCCTGAGGCAACGCGCTATGCTGGGGTTGATGTTGTACGGTGGATTTTCCTCGTACTGCTAATTTGTGGTGGACTGGGCGGGTTGGCCGGTGCCGGCGAAGTCCTGGGGCTGAAACTCAGGCTGTTTGATTACTTCGAAAGCGGTGTTGGGTTCGAGGGGCTTGCTCTCGCTATTATGGTGAGAGGCAATTCGCTGGGCATAATCCTCGCGGGTATCTTCTTCGCAAGCCTAAAAGCGGGTGCAAGTAAAATGCAGATCACGACTGGTATCGGAGCCCCTATGGCGCTGGTTATTGAGGCGCTGGCAGTGCTGTTTGTCGTTGCCATTGGGTTCGCCGAGCGAGGGAGCTTCGCCCGGCTGCCGCAGAAGAAAGCGCCTGGAAAGGAGGGCTAGCAATGGATATGAGCGTAATCAATAGCTGGCTTCAGGCGAGCATCCGCTTGTCAACTCCATTAGTGCTGACCAGCATAGGTGCAGTTTATACGGAGCGAGCCGGTATTGTCTATATCGGCATGGAAGGCAGTATGCTGGCTGGCGCGCTTGCGGCGGTCGCCGGGACCTTCTTTACGGGGAGCGTTGTCATAGGCACGATTTGTGCTATAGCGGCTGGTGGGCTCCTGGGGCTCGTACACGCTTATCTCACTGTGTCCCGTCGTGCCAGCCAAATTGTCTCTGGCTTAGCGATCAATTTTTTTGCTATCGGAGCGACAAACATGGGATTTGCCCTGCTGTTTCCAACGGAAAGGGCGCGGGTTGCCACCTATCCTGTATTGAGCCCGGCTGGATTGCACGGTGTGCCCTTCTTCGGGCCAGTGATTTTCAACCAGACCGTAATTGTCTGGATAGCGCTCATCTTGCCGCTGGTGTCCGCCTGGGTTCTATACCGAACGACTTGGGGGCTTAACATCCGATCTGTAGGAGATAATCCTCGTGCTGTCGATAGCGCTGGGTTGTCGGTGTTTAGGCTTAAGTATGTGTGCGTGATTCTCAGCGGTTTATTCGCCGGCCTGGGTGGGAGCGCACTCGCCCTGACCGACCTTGGGTATTTTGCACCCAACATGACGGGGGGGCGGGCGTTCGTTGTCATCGCTGCAAGTGTCGTCGGTAAATGGAATCCAATAGGGGTTGCTGCTTCTTGCCTCCTTTTTGGAGCAGCGGATGCCCTACAACTGCGGATCCAGACCTTTGGGTCTGTTATTCCCTATCAATTCTTTGTAATGGCGCCATACATAGTGACGGTCGTCGCACTTGCCGGGTTCGTGGGTAGATTAATGCCGCCGAAGACCCTTGGAAAACCCTACAATCCCGAAAACGAATGAGGTACTAACTGATAGGTTATTATGATTAAAGTCAAAGAGCAATAGGATCCTTGAAAAATTATGCTTTGTAAAAAACAGTAGGTGACTTTATACTGTCCTTAATCCCAAACCAGTGTTAGTTCAATCGGGGATTTGGACGGGTATATTAAAACGCTTGGGTCGGAAGATGCAGTTGTCATGGAAACAGGAACGGGATCCTTTTTCTGGGCTGACAAGATTGAAACTCGTGGAGCTCAATGCTTCATTATAGATCCATACAGGTTCAGGATTATCAAAGATTCCTGGAATAAGACGGACAAACGAGATTAGAGGA
>SDBS01006694.1_pt1 | contig 11206 bp, 9 predicted proteins | sample 2277091 | NCBI WGS metagenome assembly SDBS01 (sample SAMN10404972, study PRJNA504765) | marine sediment metagenome | isolation source: marine sediment core GS10_PC15, 163 cmbsf | place: Arctic Ocean: Southern Knipovich Ridge | collected 2010 | reverse complement strand
GTTCTTCTTGAACAAAACCTTATTTGCAGTATATATAAGTTAATGATCGCGGGGTAGAGCAGTCTGGTAGCTCGTCGGGCCCATAACCCGGAGGTCGCAGGTTCGAATCCTGCCCCCGCTATTACTTGTAAATAAAGGACTTGCAGCAATGCGAGTCCTTTTTTATTTGGACAAATTGGGCGTTTTGTACCCTAAAATGTACCCTAAAACGGGACTTGCCAACAAAATGGTAATTTTTATTAGGAGTACAAAATATGGCGAGTCTAAAGAAACGAGATAAGACCTATTACGCCCAGTATTATGTTGGCAAACGTCAGAAAAGGATCAACCTCAAAACCACGTCACTGCAAATCGCAAAGGAAAAACTGCGGAAATTGGAATCGGCCTTTCACCGAGGTGAGGATAATCCATTTCCAACTAAAACACCGCTTGCGGATATTGTTAGCCGATATGTTGCACATATTCGCAACATCAAGACCGAAAAGAGTGCTCAGACGGATGTATATTATCTCAGGCAGATGTTTGGTCCTATCTGCCCGGCATTGAAGGTAAACAGCCGTAAGCGAAGTGTCAGGGCTATGAAAAGGCCTCCTAAAGAGGGACAGGACAGACGCTTTAAGATGAGCACCATTGAAGTTTCATACCTTGAACAGATCACAACTTCAGATGTATCTAATTTTATGACTTCTCACGTCAAAAGCAGGGGCCTTGCTTCAAAGACGGCGAACCGATACCGGGAAATAATAAATCGGCTTTTTAACTGGTCAATGGAAGAACAAGGAGTTAAAATGCCGGGTGATATCAATCCGGTTTCGAAGGTATCGAAGTATAAGGAAAAAGCACCAGAGATTCGCTTTTTGACGTTAGTTCAAATTGATGAGCAGTTAAAGGCCTTAGAGGACTATCCTCTGCTTCAACCACTGGTTGCAATGTACATCTATGCGGGATTAAGACGTGAAGAAGTAATTTGGCTTACTATTAATGATGTTGATTTCAAGGCTGGGCCTTATGGAATGATTCGAGTAAGGGCAAAAACGGTAAGTGGTGAATATTGGCAGCCAAAAACCAAGTCTAATCGGGCTGTTCCGATCAGTTCTTCTCTGCGGTACTTTTTGGACAGGTATAAACTGAAAATGACACCGGAGAGATGGTTTTTCCCATCACCGCAGGGCAAAAGGTACGATCCGGATAATTTCAGCAGGGATTTGCGAAATGCCAACAAAAAGACTGGGCTTAGATGGACCTGTTTAGATTTTAGGCATACTTTTGGATCTCAACTTGCAATGAAGGGAGAATCATTGTATAAAATATCTGCGTTAATGGGAAATTCACCTGAGATATGTCGGAGACATTATGCAGCTTTGATTCCCGAAGCTATGACTGATTGTGTAGAATTTAGTATCAAGCCAAAATTAAAAGATATTGCATAACTTTCCTGACACTAGGATTAGCCAATAAAAGTAAAAGATCAACAGATTGGGAGCCTTAACTATGTACCTCTCAGAAGTGAAATTGTGGAATTTTCGTAAATATGGCATCAAAGAAGGGGAATATGAAAATTCAGAGCCAGCAATAGTAGTCCAATTGAATTCCGGATTGAATGTTTTGATTGGAGAAAATGATTCTGGTAAGACCGCTATTGTAGATGCAATTCGATATGTCCTTGGTACTCAAAGCAGGGAGTGGACTCGTTTTGAGGAAGCTGATTTCTACACCCAAGGTAAAGATCAGGCTGATAAATTCAAAATTGAATGTGTTTTTCGGGGATTCGAGCATAAAGAAGCTGGGTATTTTCTGGAATGGATGGGTTTCGAAGAAAGAAATAGGAAGCAAGAGTATGTATTGAAAGTACGATTAACTGCTCGACGTAAATCCAATAGAATAATACCAGATTGGCGAGCGGGTCCTGACTCTATAGGTATCCCAATAGAAGGTGAAGCTCGCGAGCGGCTTAGATTGACTTATCTTAAGCCTCTTAGAGATGCTGAAAGCGAACTAACGCCTGGTCGTCGTTCTCGCTTTGCTCAAATTCTTGCCGCACATACTCTATTCCAAAAAGCTAAGGATGAAGATCATGACCTTGAACATATATTAAAAAGTTCAAATCAATTAATTGAAGAGTATTTCGATTCAGAAGCTACACAAGCTAAAGGTCGAAAAGTGATGCAAACTATTAACGAATTACTGAAAGCATTTTTTCCAGAAAATGATATTCCATTTGCTCAGATTAAAGTTTCTGGTGATAATCTTTCAGATATACTTCATAGATTGGATTTGTCACTTCAGGGTAATCCTGCGGGGCTTGGTTCCCTTAATCGCCTTTTTATTGCAGCAGAATTACTATTACTTCAATTCTCCGATTATGCTGGTTTAAAGCTTGCTTTAATTGAAGAGCTTGAAGCCCATTTGCATCCACATGCTCAGTTACTTCTAATACATTTTTTACAAGAGCAATCAATTAAAGGGCAATTTATTCTTACTACACACAGTACCACATTAGGAGCAAGCATTGAATTAAGAAATCTGATTATCTGTAAAGGTAATCAAGTTTTTCCAATGGGACCTGAACATACAAAACTGGTTCCTAAGAATTATGAATTTCTTCAGAGATTCCTTGATGTAACAAAAGCTAATCTATTTTTTGCTAATGGTGTTATTCTTGTGGAGGGAGATGCAGAAAATCTTCTGCTTCCAATAATTGCAAAAATAATTGGGCGTCCTCTTCATAGATATGGTGTTTCGATAGTAAATATTGGCAATACTGGTTTCCTACACTATGCCAGAATCTTTAATCGTAAAGATCACCAAAGTATGGGTATAAAAGTAGCAGTTATCACAGATGTAGATGTTAAGCCATTTGAATATTATAAGGAGAATGAGAAAACAATAAAGCAAATAAATACCAAGAAGAAGGAAAGAATCAAATATTTACAGGACATTTATGATGATAAAGAAGTGGAGGTTTTTGTCTCTCCCAATTGGACTTTGGAGTATGAGATTGCATTATCAAAGCTTCAAAGAAGGTTTTATAGGTCAGTGCTGTGGGCTGAGAAGAAAAAAAATGCCAAGGACGGAATACCTCAGAAGGGTAAATGGGAAAAGGTTAAAAGAACTGTAGGAAATGATATAAAGGCATGGAACACTAAGTGGGAAGATGATGAAAGAAAGAATGAAAAAATTGCATTTGAAATATATCAAAATATTTTATTGAAAAAAGAGGTTTCAAAAGCAATTGTTGCACAAGTCTTTGCAGAGTCACTTGAGAAATCGTTTAAAATAAATGAAGAGATAATCAGGGATTTAATTTTAAAACAAGATTCTCTTAAGTATCTAATCGATGCTATCTGTCATGCAACACAGGCTTTGAAGAAAGCCAAGAAGAAAGTAAAGAAGATAAGCAAGAAAAAGACAAAGAAGAAAGTGAAGAAAAAAACAAAAAATGATTCGAATAACTGATCAGGATATTGAGCGAGTTGAGAAACTTCTGTTGCCAGATGGATGTGTTTTCAATGAAGAACGTCGGAAATTTATCCGTTGTATGGAATCTTGTGATGTTGTGGCGTGTCCAGGAAGTGGAAAAACAACAGCCCTTCTTGCAAAAATCTTGATCCTTGCCTCAAAAATGCCATTCTCAGATAATCGTAGCATCTGTGTTCTGACACACACCAATGTTGCAATAGATAAAATTAAGTCACGATTGGGAACAGAAGCAGAAAATCTTTTTCGGTATCCAAATTTCTTTGGGACAATTCAGACTTTTATCAATCATTTTTTGGCAATACCAGCATATCGAAATGAATTTAATCAAGCTCTATTGTCTATTGATTGGGATATATATTTCAATGCAATTGATAGAATATATTCTCAAAACATACGGAGATTATTTTGGCTAGAACATAGAGGGGGCAGTAAAACGCTGGCGTCTTATTGGTTTTCTCCGACTGACCTATCAATACAAAAAAATTTAGACACGGAATATATAGGAGTGAGAAATACAACTTCTACCTATACGAGAATTAATGATGTACGTCGAAAGATATTAAACAGTGGTATTTTAAGTTATAACGACGCTTACTCTCTAGCGTTAAGATACATTTTAAGTAATCCTGTTATCAGTAAAGCATTTTATAATCGCTTTAGATTCATATTTATTGATGAAATGCAGGATACTGATTCTCATCAGTTAAAAGTGTTTGAGCAAATATTTAATAAAAATAGAAGTATTGTTCAACGTATTGGAGATCCAAACCAAGCTATATATTTGGAGGTTCGCAAAGACAATATATGGCTGCCGGAGAGTAATGTTATTCGCTTTTCTGACACAAAACGTTTCGGTATGACTATAACAAAAATTATTGATACAATTCGTGTTGATAGGCAAATATCCTTAAAGGAAAATCCTGATATAAATTCACTAACACCTTATATTCTCACATATACAGAAGATACTATTGATAAAGTATTACCTTCCTTTGCTACATTAATAAGGAAGAAAAAATTGCATAAAAACAAATTACTCAAAAATCCAGTATTTAAAGCTGTGGGCTGGGTTGGAAAAGATAAGACAGAGGAAGATAAAATTTGTCTTCGTTCTTATTTTCAGCGATATCGTAAATCAATCAAAAATCGGAAACAGTATTTTTCGAATTTAATATCCTATTTGTATAAGCCACTGTCAGATGATATAAAAAATGTAGGTGCTAAAATTTATAAGGACGCAATTATACACGGGATTGTACATGCGATAACAATTGGTAAAGTTAATAATCCTAAAAGTAATCATCCCTTTACACAACAAACATTTTTGCGATGGATGAGAGAGGAAAAGGAATCAGCGTATAGAGGATTTCTTGAAAAATTATCAGAATGGATTATTCAACTTTATAGAGGGGAAAGAACAAGAGTACGGATAAAGGATGAAATAGCAACTTTCATCCGAAATACGCAATGCATAGAACAAACAAATACGCTCACACAATTCCTTAGTGATAACAAACCTGAATATCTTAATGAAGAACAAGAATCATCAAATATTTTTAAGACAGATGATGAAATATCAATTGAAGTTGGAACGGTTCACTCAGTCAAAGGCGAAACCCATACAGCTACGCTTTATCTTGAGACATTCAATTATGACTTAGATTCTAAAAGACTGTTGCCGTTTTTAAAGGGCGAATACCCAAAAAAAGAAAGTAAACTAGCAAGGCACAGAGAAAATTTAAAGATTGCTCATGTAGCTTTTAGCCGTCCCACGCATCTAGTTGCATTTGCATGTACTATAGAAAATATTAATGGGCATGAAAAAGAACTGAGTAAAAATGGATGGTCAATTATTAATGTTTAGAGAGTATCATAAATGAGTTCATTAAAAACATATATGGTTGATTCCCAAACTTACCTCGAAAGAGCACGCTTACAATTAGACAATCAAAGTCACGAAGGAATCTTCTATGCTGCATTTGAATTGCGATGTGGAATTGAAGCAAGAATGCAAGAATATATGGAGGGGCACGGACATATAGCTAAAAGAAAAAAAGAGGAGTGGAAATTAGGAAATTTAGACAAAACGATTTTGAAGTATTTTGGAGATCCTAATAGAATAACGCAAGTTATTATTAGCCAACGAATAAAACCCCATGAAAAATTCATTGCTTATTATACACCAGTGACTCCTGAACTCATAAAACTCGGCCAGAGGTTAGGAGATTTGTTGCATAGGCAGAAAAAGTTTATCCTTCCTGAAGATGCATTTTGGACAAAAAGTAGGGGTGTGTTGGAAAAGGCCTATAATCTTTTAGAAATTAGTAACAGAGGGACTTTGATGGGACCTCCAATTTGGAATAAAAAAACAAAAACAGCGAATATTATTGCAGTAGTTAGTTGTAGTAAAGAGCTTGAAATATACAAAAACATTATCCAAGAAGGGAAACTAATTGACGTGAACATAAAACATCTAAAGAACTTTCCTGAAAATTAATTTGTATGAAACGTAGTAGTTAATCGAGTATTATTCGGCGTTTAATTAAATGTGAAAGAGATGCCCCGGAAAAGGACTTGCGATCACAAAACCGGGGCAGTAAATAAAACAGTCTGTATTAAGTTTTTGTTTTTGGCTGGTTGCTACTTAGTGGCAATCAGCCTTTCTTTTTCATAAGCTGTCACCTCCTCTCTGAGATATCTTACAGTGCCGTTCTTACCTTCGCCTAAGCAGAGCCGTGTCAGGCCTGCCCTACGGGCTATACGGTCTACGCTTGGGCGTGAACACGCCCATCTTTCGGCTAACTCGTTTGGTGAAATATACGGCCTGTCATTTTGTTTTTCTGTTTTACGTTTCATAGCTTAAAGCCTCCTTCTACACTTTTATTGTTATCTATGACGTATCCAGTCTACAGAAGGACTGGATGCGGCCCTGATTATTTTCAGGGCTTCGTTTTGATTTCTTGCCAGAAGACTCCGGCGTTTTCGATTTGGATTACCGGGATCATACAGATTTTCCATTACTGTAGATGCATCAGCGTTTATTTGTCCTGCCCATACCCGGTTGTGTTGTATTTCGCCTGTATCGATATCTATGGTTTCGGCTATCTCGAATATGTTTACAGAGTCACCACAGTCTGCAATGCGTTCGGCATAGGTGCGTTGCTTATTCTTGCGGGTTGTGACGGCTTCTCTGTCCTGTCTGGCTGACTTAGTGCCCCAGAAGTCTCGGCTTGTACTAAAGCGGCGAATACGGCGATCTTTACCCATCTCAAGAACCCAGCGAGGAAAGCCGTACTCAGGAACCTTAATCAAATACTTGGTTGTGTATCTGGCAGCATGGACAGGGCTTGCAAACTTAGGTGCCGAAAAGATCACAGTTCCGAAAGCAGGGCGATTGCCTTTGACCGGGCCAGCATTTTTGGGACGGTGTTTTGACCATGACTTAAGCAGCAAATCCCAAGGTATGAAGGTCGAATCATACAGTATATGGTAATGGGCTTGTTCGGTTTTCTTTTGCCATTCTACGACGTAGAAGTACCGCCTTGTGTTAAGATGGCCCCAGCGGTCAAGATCTTGAGTTGTACGGCCGATACAGCGTTTTTTCGCGGTATACAGATAAGTGGTCTGAGGGTCAGGAAATAACTGAGGGTCGATGGTCAGGCTTGCCATAATCAGGCCGTCAAAGGTTTCCAAGACCGGGATTAATCGACCTCTCAGCTTGTAGCCTTCGGTCATACAGCATTCAGAACAGAACCAGCAACGGCAGTTGCATTTTGCTACCTCAAAGTAAGCTCCGTGCTCGTTGCCGGGATTTGTTACAGTATTGTGTATAAGTTCAAGTAAATTAGGAGTCATTGTTGCTATCTTATAAATTAAGTAATTTGCATTTATTACGGTCTTTTCCGCTACGCTGCAAAGACCGGGATTTTTCGCTTTAAGGCCCCCGGCAAGTTTTAAGGCAGGGCGGTACCGTAATAGATACCGCCCCCTTGCCGTAAGGCCTGCTATGGCGCTCGGGTCGGTTCCCACCGTTGCCCTATCCTCCATAGCAACTTATGAACTTGTTATTCAAGTTACAGATGTGATTTTATGGGAGATAAAGAGAATTGTCCGAACAAACGCGAGGGTAATTTTTGTTCGGTATTAATCTTTGTTTTAGAACAACTTAGGGTCCGAGCCGCTTGACGACTTCCTTGACAAAAGGCTTCCAAAGCTTTTTCTCGCGGTTAACAGCCATCCTGAAAGCATCTTCTTCAAGGGTGATGTCACTGTCGTACAACTGCCCATGCAAATCGTAGGCCAGAGCATCGAAAAGTCTTCTGATTTCAGGCGTTTGCAGCCTATGTGCAAAGGCTTCACTTACGAGGAGGATAAGTCCCGACATCCAAATCTTAACTTTTTCAGGCGTGAGTTTTATTCTGGGTGAACTTACCAGTGCATCATTCATCCTTTGGAATCTCACGCCCTGTGGTTTTTGTGATGCAAGGTGCCATTCTTTGGCAATTTGTGGATCGTGAATAGCATTCTTGTCCAACCACAATATTTTCTCTATGGCTTCTAAATCTCCTTGTCTTGCTCGTCTGAATAGAGGAGTTACAAGTTCCCGATACTCGAACCAACAAGGCATAAGGACAGTCGTAAAGAAAGCCATCTCAGGAATACTATGTAACTTTTCCAATTCAGACAATCTTTTGGATTCGTCTTGATCTTCTTCTTCAACCATTTTCTCAAGATAATTAAACAGTATGTGATCTTTGGGTCGGAATAATCTCAATAAAAATCTTCTTATGGGCTTGGGTGGATGTCGAGTAGAGAAAGGCTTCTGGGACGTCAATTCCTCTTTGAGGTGACGGAATAATTCAATTTCATATTGCTCTCTTCCTTGCTGGATGCTCATTGTTAGAAGAGTATCGAGACATTTAGAAGTGAGCCTTCGGTGATTTTTGTATAGGCGAGGCCAATCCAAAGGATTCCTGATCTTAACTGTCTTTTTAAATTCCGGTGAGAAACTGAGGCTTGCAAGTAAATCGTATAATTGTGTTGAACCTATAGCAGCATAACAGCAATAAAAAGCCAAGGGATTTGGATGACGTTCATACCATTCTTTTGTTCTTCTGAGTTTCACAGAATACAATATAGCGACATTAAAACTAAATGCAAGTCGAAGTCAACGCGTCGAATTCGACGGAAAATAGAAGGTGGAAATCAGCGTTTTTTCATTGTTTTGATTTCCTTGATTCTTTGTGTGTGTTGATTTTACATAGAAATTATACGATTTCTAGTGTTTTTTTCGGGATCTTATAAACAAAAATGATGTGTTGTTTGCTTTTTTAACGTTACGACAAGCAAATTGCCCTTGATTTTAGCCTAAATCGCAGATATTTTTATTTAGCTTGGTCTTATTACAGGTTATTTGTCGAAATTTATTGTAAATCAACACTAATACGGTAAAGATATAGATTGTCACGACTTTGAAAATTTCTAAAAAAGCAATTTAGCAAGGAGAGTGGAGAATGCCAAAATGCGCTTATTTTGAACGAGGACATAGTCAGGACGGTTTATTAGAGAGTCTTGATGGTTGGGCCATTAATAAGATACCTATATGGGATGTTTTGAAGACAAATATTCTTGCTTACGATATGGTGCTAATACCATCGCATTACAACCAAGATGTTTTAATGAAACTTACCCACAGGTTAAAAGCTTTTGTGAAATATGGAGGCTTGCTAGTTGCTTTAGGAGCAGTTGCTTGTAAGCATGAGTGGATTCCCTATTGTAAATATCAACAGAGAGATATCGAATTGAACTCTATGAGAGTAGTGGATACGGACTCGCCAGAAGCAAAAAAGATATTTAATGAACTTAAGGTTCCAGATAATCTGCGATTTCAGACTGGATTTACGACACATGGTCATCTTACATGTGCAGCTGAAACATGCAGGCAGTTGATAGTGGACAATGATAACCATGAAGCTGTTGTCATGGCAATTATTGAACCTAAGGGCTCTGATGGTAAAATGTTTGTAACAACACTCGATCCGGATTGCCATGCCATTGTAGGTTATGCGCTTGAAGAAATTAAGGATTATAATCCTCATGCGATTAAATTATTTCAAAATATTCTTAATTGGGCAAAGTATGAAAGGCAAAGCCGTATTGTAAAATGGTGGCGAAATTGTCAGGGATTGGTGAAGACAATTTGGTCTTCTCTTTTGGTTCTTTGCTTAATAATTGTTTGCTTAATAGCATTGGTTGCGTTTATGTATTCTAAAATTGACAAAAATCTATTTGTGACATTTGCAGCAATTTCGTCTATATCTTCTTTCATTCTTACTTTGAATTCAATGAGACGTAAATAGTGGGTAGAATTATGTTAAATAAGGAATCGATTCGAGATTTTGTGAGAAATGTTCTTGGTTGTTTATGCCCTGAAGAGGTTTTTACCAACATAAATCTCCAAGATGACGTTATTTTGGATAAAGATGTTGTGCTTGCCAGCAAAATAGATATCGGTGGTAGATTGCTGATCTATGTTATAAAAAGCTCTGAAATAGAATCGATTGAAACTGTTTTACCAATGCTAGTTTTCAAAGGTATTGCGGAAAGAGATTCCAAAGGTTTTAATCGATTAAGGCTTGTTCTAGTTGCCGATGATTTGGAGAAAACGAAGCAATTGGCAAATGATGTTTTTAGTACTTTAGAAAAGGATGAGAAAACACACTTGCATATTGTTCATGAATCTGAATTTCCTGCTGAATAAATTGTTCATGAAATACTGACTGGATGTTTAATTCTTCGTCGGGACAAAAGCCCGGAGGTCACTCGAAAAATAAGGACTTACGACACAAAATTTGTCCCCTAAATTGTACCCTAAAAACTTGCAAACATGTTAAAAATGTGTTATATGTTAGGTAGTGACAAGTGGTCGTAAACCACTTGATTGCTGTAAGTTACAGCGTTTACAACGGGTTGTGAAAATGGGCCTTTAAGCCCCCATAACCCGGAGGTCGCAGGTTCGAATCCTGCCCCCGCTATTGAGCCAAGTAAGGCAGTCGCAACGAGTTAGCTGCGACTGCCTTTTGGCGTTTATGGGCCATATGTCATTACATTGTAATAGTCGTTTGCATTCAGCTACTTGTAATCGGTAAGTCATCCCTATGAAATCACAGCTTAGGTAATCTCTGGTAAAATATTAGTATGATATTGGTAAGTTTTCCAGGGAGACCACCATGGCTCATCTTTACAAACGTGGCTGCAAATTTTGGCTCAGCTATTATCTTAACGGCAAGCTGGTTCAAAAGTCGCTTAAGACTAAGAATGAGAGACTTGCACAATCAAAAAAGAAACGCTTAAGGGCTCATAGATACTCATGGACAACCAAACCATTTTTTCAATTTTGAAAATATTGATTTTTTAGGTTTCGAAGTGCGTTTGAGCAGACGTTTACACCTCTGGCACTCAGGAAATTCCCAATCTGCGGGGACTCGGAGACCGCAATGATCGCAGGTGATGGTAGGAACTGGTCTACCGATACGCTCAGAGGGCCTAAAAATAGCTTCTAAGCCCTCGCCAGCATGAGCTGCCAACCGAATCCCGCATTTCGGTGATCAGCGACAATCATTCTTACCTTCCGGCGACAGTTAAAAGTTCCGGATATTAATCGGAAACAATAAGCTATCTGGATTTCCATAAATCAGGAGATTTCAGATGGTTACCGACTCACAGG
>SDBS01006692.1_pt1 | contig 11208 bp, 10 predicted proteins | sample 2277091 | NCBI WGS metagenome assembly SDBS01 (sample SAMN10404972, study PRJNA504765) | marine sediment metagenome | isolation source: marine sediment core GS10_PC15, 163 cmbsf | place: Arctic Ocean: Southern Knipovich Ridge | collected 2010 | reverse complement strand
TGGAGCAAAACGGTTTTCTTGAGTTTCTTCAATAGGTTGCGAGTATGCAGTAATTGTAGTCGCAGTTTCTGTCTCTGATTCTATACTTCCATACTCTTCCTCATAAGTTGTTGCCGTGGTTATTAAAGTGTAATCTTCTCCGTGTCTAGAGAGGATAGTATCGAACTGAGTCGTTGTTATCATACGAAGGTACCTCCACACCGAGACTTATCCTTTCATTAAAAGTAAGCTCCATATCATCATATTCGTCTCTTAAAGCTCCTCTTTTGTCAAGTAATTCCAAAGCGGTATCAATAGTACTTGATAAATGCTCAACAATCTTTAATCTTGTAGTTGCTGCGCTTCCTTGATTTACTGATAACCTACCTAACTTGTAATTGAAACCGGTAGTTGTACCGCCTGAAACATTAACTAATGCAGCTCTTGCAGCCATATCAATCGCGAGATTTTCAGTAATTCCTGGAATATTATGCATACGATACTTGACACAAATACTCTTGTGTGGATAAGTTTTAGTTAATGCAATAAAATCATTATCAGTATCACCAGCCCATTTTACTAATCTAAAGCTACAGACATCGAAGTAAGCAGTACCTCCATTCCCATCATGAACGCATCTTGCAACTGCATACGCAGCATTATATGGAGCTGGTTTAGTAAGTGTTGTTAGAGTATAATCTTGACCACCCGTAACTGCAGTCCCAGAGTCTGTTTTTACTAAAGTATCTGTGGAACTATACCAAGCAATCTGTAGATAAGCTCCACTACCGCTACCTGCAGTAACACTAGCTGTCTTAACATAGCAAGTAAACTTGTAATATGGGAAGAAATAGTCTGTTGGCTCTTCCACATCAATATTATCAGTAGTATTCCAATAGGCTGATTCTGCATCTGTCTTCAGTATGTTTACACACCTATTACCTTTGAATTGGTCAGCATTGTCCCAAGTGAATGTTGAATAAGAAGTTCCAGCTAAGTAACTCCAGTTCTTTATCGTTCCCTCAGAATCATTACCTTCATCAAACTCAGGATTATCCATAAGCTCATTAGTTGCAAACTCGAATACATTACTTCCACCAATCTCTACTTTCTTAAACTCAAGTATGCTACTATTGTCTTCCATATATAAAATCCTATTGTCGCCTTCATTTCTAAAATATTCCCAATACCATCTAGGATCTATCACATACTCATTAATAAGATTTGTCGCATAGACAATCAGGTCAGCCATCTCTGAAGCTGAGACATCAGCAGAAGTCAAACCACTTCTACTTCTTACTTGTGAGATTGAAGCATAGTATTCTGTATCACCACCTCTTACTGGGTCAGATAGAGAAGATTCATTCACGCCATCCCAGAATGAAATTTTGTACCAATAGCTTGTGCTTCCATCGGAATCATAGTAGCTCTGTTCATCAGAGGTGGTCAATGCTTGTGTTGCTAATAATGTATATGTTCCTGTGGCTGTACTACTACGATAAATCTTCACATATGTCCAAGTAGTCGATGCTGGTTTAAAGAACCATATTGTCGCTCCCATCAGTCAAGCACCACCTTTTGAATTCTTGGCTTGTCACTTGAAGTCTGTGCCTCTATCTGTGATGTCTGCCTTCCTTTAGTTGCTAGTGCTATTGGGTCTGGTCTCTTTCTTACCATTTGACTTCCTACCATTAGTAACTCACCTCACTGACTGTGCTGATAAGGTCATCACTGTTGTAAGCAAATGTTAATCTCTTACTTACACCGTCTGAGTAATTGAATGTCTGATTGTCTAGATACCATGTGTTGTTGTAGTAGAACATTTCAGTTACATTCTGTTGATTCATGTATTTTATTATGCTTGAATCAAGTGAAGTGTTTGTCATCAACTCCCAGTTGTGGACAGTCTGCTCATATACAGCAGTTACATTCGCTGTCACATTCAATATCAGGTTGCTTATTGTTTCATTAATTGATATTACCAGTATCTCGGTTTCATCTACTGATGGATAAATTGTATTCACGAGGTAGTCGTAGATAGTATTTACCAGATAGTATTGGATTGTGTTTACCAAGTAGTCATAGATTGTTCCTGATAGGTAAGTTCTAATTGCGCTTAAACCGTATGTGTTATGTGTTAAGTTTGCATTCACGGCTGATAAACTACCATCAACAACATCTAATCTATCTTCCACGTAACCACTTATTGATGTGTTTGTTGCTTCAATCTCTTGTTGAACCTTTGATAATGTCGTTCCATTGATGTAAGTGAAGTTTGCTCCAATATCCTCACCGATTTCTATGACAGTATTATTTAGCTCTCCTAAGTTACTATCCACAACATTTAATCTTGAATCAACAACTGTAAAGTTTGCTCCAACATCACCGCTCAATTCTAATAAGGTGTTGTTTACATCTGCTACGCTTTCGTCTACCATATCTATCCTTGAGCTTACTTCTGTGAAATTACTTCCAACGTCACCACTCAACTCAAGTAGTGTGTTGTTAACTTCTCCAAGGTTGGTGTCGATAGTATCAAACCTATCAGTCACATCAGTAAAGTTCGCAGTTATGTTATCCAGCTTATGATTTACTTCCGTGAAGTTACTTCCAACATCTCCGCTCAACCCTTCAATCATTGTGTTGGTTGCAGTAAAGTTTGCTCCATTATCAGATGATAATGTATTCAATAGGAAGTCAAACATGGTGTTTACCATATAGTCGTATACCGTATCTACTAAGTATGTTTTTATCGCTTCAAGTCCAAAGGTTGCATCCGTCAAGTTAGCATCTATTGCATCGAATCTAGTTCCTACTTTTGTAAAGTTACTTCCCATTTCGATTGTTAATGATGATAGGTTAGCGTCTATTGAGCTGAATCTTTCTTCTGCTTCACATTCTTCTGTGAAACCGAATAATGCATCAACGTCTACTAATGTTGCTACTCCTTGTGGAGGTGTTACCTCTATTCCATTGCAGTCTATGTGATAGCTTGTGTTTAGTAGTGCATCTCCTGTGTTGTTCCATATTGCCCATGAGATATAACTATTCTCGATTGCTGTTAAAACATTAGCGTCTGTTATGTTTATTTCGGATCCATTCATCTCGTAATAATAAACACTACAACTATCAGGTACTGAATTTATTGCCATCTGGTTGCCCTTGAAATCGTAGAACGCCCAATGGAAGTTAACCAAGCTTCCTATGCAAGGATTGAAAGGTGAATGCGTTTCGACATTCACCACCTTGGCGTTTATCTGGTCAGCTATGCTAGTGGTGAACGAAGTTGTTTCTATCCAGAATATCAGTTCTTGTGCTGTGTGTGCCCATGTTACTCCGCTGTCAGTAGAGAGATAAGAGTAAATAGATACCTGTTCGTTCATTCCAGTATCGATTCTGTTTGCTGGATTCCATCCTATATCTCCTCTTAGTGTTATCGGATTATAACTTGTTATGTTATTTGTCGCAACGCTTGTGCAGTTCTTCGCTAAGTTTGTAGTGAAGTCAGCAGCACTCAAGTTGTAAAGGAATGAGTCATTCATGTATACCCCAAGATTTCCTGTTGGGTTTCCTGTTTTCTTAAGCCAGAAACATACCTTTGCCTGTGTTATATTAACTGGCAGGTTCTCTATTAACAAGTGATTCTGTGCCCATCTTCCTGATTGGAGACTTTGTGTGTTTTCAGGAGTAATGCTACCGATAACATGTCCTACTTCAGAATTGTAGAAAGTTGAATTATAAAATCCTTCTTCATTCAGGTCTACTGAAGCGATTACTCCAACTGGATATGATGTCAAAACTCTTTCTGGTGCCCAACTACTATTCCATACTCTTTCCGGTGTTGCAATAATCTCATTATACAACGAGATATTCATGTTGCTTATGTTTGTATCTACTGAATCAAACCTGCTTTCTACATTCGTAAAGTTTGTTCCTTGGTTATCAAATATTGCGAATAGAGTTTGGTTTTGCTCATCTGAAAGAGCTAATCCTGTAATGTTTCCAGCCCAGTTATCATCTCCATGTCCAATGATTGCTGTTGTTGCATTAGTTATGTTTGTATTCACATCATCAAATCTTTCATTAACAAATGTGAAATTTGCTCCTGCATCTCCGCTTAATTCAAGCAATGTATTGTTTACATCGCCTATACTATCATCTACTATATCAAGTCTGGTTGAAACATTGGTGAAGTTAGCCCCTACATCATCACTTAATTCAAGTAAAGTGTTGTTAATATCTCCGATGCTACTGTCTATCGTGTCAAACCTTCCTTCTGTCGCTGTAAAGTTTGCTCCTACATCAGCACTTAGTTCTTCTATCTGTGAAGTTGTTGCTGTGAAGTTGCTTCCTATGTCTAATGATAATGTGTTCAATAGGAAGTCTTGTATTGTGTTTACTAGATAATCATAAATTGTGTCTACTAGGTAAGTCTTAATAGCACTAAGACCGTATGTTGAGCTTGTAACATTATCAAGCAAAACTGTTAGGTTACTATTTATTCCTGTAAGATTGATGTCTACGTTTGTGAATCTACCTTCTAAGTTAGTGAAATTTGCACCAGCATCTGCATACATTTGAGTTAAATTAGCATCAACTCCATCAAATCTTTCCTCGACACTAGTAAAATTAGCTCCCATATCAATTCTAAGTGACGTGAAATTAGAACCTATATCAACGTTATTGCCTATTATAGATGTTTGAGTAGTAGTAAAGTTCGACCCCATATCAGAATAAACATCATCACTATCAAAGTTATTAACATTAAAATTAAGAACTGTTGCGGCTAGTGTAGAATTTGAATTTGTCAACTCAACATATATTGACCAAGTACCTATCTCCGCATCAGAAGGAATAGTGTAATTGCCTCTCCATAATCCTGGAAAGTTTGCATCAGATACTTCGGCAAGAGCTTTAGTCGGACTCTTAGCAACAATATCTCCAGGTCCAAGTATATCGTCGTCAGGGTTTGAGCATCCATTATCCTTGAATCCTGCGTCTGAGACACAGACCACACTATAAGTTACTAGGTCATTCGGAGTATATTCACCAAGCGAACCTGTTGCAATCGCGCTGCAAAGCAGAGCCATTACTAAAACTATCAACCACCTTAAATATTTCATTTTAAATTCCTCCAAAGTTTTCTATTTATAATATTAAATTTCATTTTATAATGCGCCTCCTCCAGCCCGAATTACGAATCTATTAGTTGCGGCAACACCAACCTTTTGGTAAAGTTGAACAAACCAACTTGTAACATTACCTATAGTATAATTGAATCCATCCCACATTGTTAAGTTTGCAGTCCAATTAACATTCAGCGTAGTAAAATTAGACTTATCAATAACATAACTACATGAACTTGCATTCTGTAAATTACTGATTCCCCATCCGAATTGATGTATTCCTTCCTTACTTATATTAAAGTAGCAAGTTCCATCTGTCAATAAATCTCCATCTGTATAGATTGCCGAGATATTGACATCAGTTGTCATATTGAAGATGTAATCGGCTGTTCTTGTAAAATCTCTTGATATTGGTGCAATGTTTACTATTGTAGTATTAGTTGAGTTTACTGTATAAGCTGTACCATCATATGCCGTAAATTTGAAACTCACATTATCAAGTGTAGTCCAGTTCGCAGAATCCACTATGATGCTTACGCTACTTCCGTTAGAAACACTAGTTGTTCCCTTTCCCCATTTGTGAACATAGTTGATTGTCAAGTTGAAATAAACAGTTCCGACATCGGAATTAGCATCAGTGTAAGTCGCAGAAGCGTTCACCGAAGTCCAGTTGTAGACAATTGTCTCATTGATATCTGCTGTTATAATAGGAACAAGATTTGATATTTCTTCACTACCAAATACGTATGTTGAGATATTACTGTTCTCGTAAGTTCTGTTAAGCCATCCAGTGTTTCTTTGTATCTTTGATATTCTGATTTCATCCATTGTTCCATTAAAGAAATCTGTTGGAGTATCATCTGGGTCTCTGCAACCGAATGATAAGTTTACACCTGCTGCGCCTAAACTTAAATCTCCTGATGAAGAAAAATAATCAATAGTTGTCTTATTTTGTATCTGGTAAGCATCTCCACTTGTTGCATCGTAAGAAAAAGCTACAAAAAGTTTCTGAACTCCAGCATGAGAATAATCCATATCTCTATAAGTATCGCTAGTTGCAAAAGTAGTGCCAATACCAATAGAACCAAGTTGAATCTGCCATGTTGCATAAGGAGGATCCCATGCTCCTGTATCGTATCTTTTCATCGGTCCTCTTCCGAGCCAAGGTGAAGATGGAAACATCCATACCTCTGCTGTTACTGATACTGTATCATAAACATTACCAGCATTTTCAACATGAACACAATCATTTCCTTGTAAATTTAAGCAACTGCCAAAAGTACATGCAGAACCAGTAGTCCAAGGCGGTGAACCAGAGAAACCACTCATCACTCCAGAGATGCTTTCTTTTGTTCCTGTTCCTGTTCCTTCTGAAAAGTGGAATATTCCAGCATAATTACTGTCCCATGTTTTTGTTGGTTGTTCTCCCATGCTTGCACCAGAATTTCCGTAGTACATACATAACTCATTAACACCAGTTATAAGTCTAGGCACTAGCACCCATACTCCTGCACTTGAACTATTAAATATATTATCAAACTCAAAATAGTCCTCCCAACTTCCAGCACTGTTATTAGTGCAACTTCCATTCAAGAACCTTACATCATCAAAACCAGATTGCATACTTGCTTCATAAGTTATGTTTAAGAATACTGTGAAATTCACAAGTTCAACTTCTCCGCCAGTGAAAATAACATTCTTCCTATTTCCCCAACTACCATCCCACCAACTACTATGCTGCTTATCAACATAAACCTCATCATCAACACCAAGATAAACAGTGCCACTGCTACCCCAACCATCATTAGTTTTTACTATTGGAACATTGAAAGTGTATCTGTACTTTCCTTTTGAAAGTATGTTAAATTTATCAAGCCTGTCAGCTTTTGATTTATCAGATGAAACTAAAGCAACAGGATCCCAACCCTCATAATAAACCTGCTCAGTACCATCCTCAATCATAGTGCAATTACTAATCTCAACTTCTGTCTGATTACCCTCATGCCACTCATAATAAGGACTGCAAACCTCAACATCAATAGGAACCACATTGTAACCACTGTTAAACTTCTCAAGTTTCCCACTATCAACAAGCATAATATCGAAATTAGTTTCAGAAACAAAAATTTGTATCTCCTGAGCAGAAATATCATTCTCAATCTCAAACTCAAGAACCTTACGAGAAATACCATCATACACCAAATCCATCTTTATACCTTCAGACTTATCAAGACCAACATCAATAGCTATACTTGTAGAATCCTTGAATAAAGAAAGAGTAATCTCAGACTCAGGTTCTGGTTCAGGGTCATCTACAATCACATAACATGTCTTACCTGTACCTGAAAGTCTTGCGCACCATTTACAACCATTAACATTTAGTAACTTATCTAATAGTACACACTCTTCTTTAGAAATAGTAGCGTCCTTTTCACAATAATAACGCCCAATAGCTGATAGTGTTTTATTATAGTACGCTGTGCTTGTGACATTTTCCCAAGGTTCACTGTCTCCTCTTGGTCCACAAAGGTCTTTCGCAACGATATCAGTGTTGAAATAGATTACAGTTCCGACTCCACTGATTAGTAATATTACCGCTAAAAGTCCGTTTACCCACTTGGGATATTCTGCCACCTTCTATTCAACCTCCCTTGGTTTTAACTCTTTCCAACAACACCAAACAATAACGCAGTTACAGCCGTATTTGTATTAGCTGTTACTCTCAATCTCATGTACTTGATTGCCGTTTCTGTTGGTGTAACTATTTGACTATTATTATCTAAATTCGTGATTGATACCTCTCCATTAAACCAGTTTGACCCATCAGGGCTTGTCTGGTAGTCAGCTGTCATTGCCGTAACTACGTCAGGACATAATGCGTAAATCTCAAAGTCTCTATATGTTGATAAGTCTATTGCACTACCTGTTAATGTTGTAGTTGCTGGTAGACATCCTGTAGATCCGTCTGCTGTGTTTGTTCCGTCAGTAGCTGTAGTGAATTTAGTAATACTTACTCTTCTTAATGCTTGATAATATACCATTTTACTTTCCTCCTAGTTTCTTTAGTAGTTTTTCTAAGAAACCTATTACTCTCTTTCTATTCTTGTCTTGCTCTTCAGCTTCCTTAAGCATATCCAGTTGTTCCTTATTGAACTTAATATCTCGTAATGCCTTACAAACAGTTATGCCGTTCTGGTCAAGATAGATATCTGGTTTAAACCCAAATACTTTTTGTGAAGGTTTATCTTGTTTTACTTCGATAACCTCTTTCCTGAGCTCGTCCTCAGAGTCTTTCTTACCTTCAGCATCTTCGCTGATTACCTCAAGCATCCTTCCAACTTGGTTTAGAATTCCTGGTCGTTGCTTGTAGTTACCTGGAAGTACCTTAATCTCATTATCGTTAATCTGAAAATCATTGTCTATTAAAGTTCCCTTACTTTTTACTTTCATTGTTTATCAACCTCCCTTGGTTTGTTTATTCTTAATTAAAATAAAAAAAATAAAAAAGATTGCATCCTTAAATGGATACAATTGTACAGTCCGCTTTGGTTCTAACAGTTGCGCAAGGTAAAACACGTTCATAAACTTGAACCTTTGTTACTTGCTCATCTTTGTCGTCAAACATGTTAATACTCAATGCTTTTGCTTCACCAGTTTGGAAGGCTCCCTGCATTCCACTCTTAAAGACAGTAGCTGTACCTAGTGTTTGATGTGTACACTCAACTCTCTTCAATCCCATGAAAGGTATTGGTTCACCAGTCTTCAAAGTTTGCTCAGTAATTGAATACCAAGTGTTTGAAGCTATTACTGAATCAAGCTCTTCATTGTTTGTTGGGTTCAAGAATATCAAATCGCTTTGATAACCGTCATCCTTGTTAAGCCTCTTTGCGTTTCTAATATCCTTAACTGGGTCTGCTGTGTTTGCGCTCCAATCTGTTCCTGTTAAGCTGTTAGCTGCATCCGAGATTAACTGGGTCGCAATCCAGAAATCTTCTCTGTCGAAAACTTCTGTTACACAAGCTCTTGTTTGTGCTGCTCTGATGTTTATCTTTTTTAAGTGGTCTGCTTCCCATGAAATCTTGAAAGCTTTCATGATTTTCTTGAAACGAGCTGAGCTCTTTGTTGCGTTTGCGTCTTCGTAATCTGGTGCTGCTCCCTCTGCAACTTCACTAGCTGAGGTCAATGCATCACACACATTCCAAATATACATGTCTGCGCCCTCGTCTGGGCTTGTGTCCACCCATCCGTAGTTTCTTAGTTTTGGAACGAATTTCTTCTGTTCTATTGCGGCTGCTCTAATAACTTCGCTTACTTCTGCTGGAAGTGATGCGGTTGAAACTAAAGCTAATTGTTCTTTTGTAATTGCCATTATTTTTTACCTCCTTATTTCTTTAATAGCACTTTAATGTATGCTGTTGTGTCTGCGGTTGTGCTTCCTGCATTAGCTTCTAATGCAATTCCAAACATTGCTCCGACGTCAGTTGCTTCTGTTGCTGTTCCACCGGTACCTCCGAAAGCAACAACTCTATCACTTGCATCTACTAGTACTGCACTTCCAGGAACTATTGCTACATCGTAACCTGAGCTTCCGTCAGTATCTGCTACGAAACTTAGTACATCGGCTACTCCTCTAATCTGTACTGCTACCTGCCATTGTTCTGCACTTGATGTTGCTGTTTTACCTTTCGATATAACTCCGATAAGTTGTGTGTCTTCTGCTCCAGTAACTGCAGTTACATTACCACTGGAGTCTAATCCTACTATCTGTCCTTCTGCATAGGCAGATGTTGTACTGTCAGTTTGTAAGTTAATACTTGCTGATTGACTTGTTGATTTGGTCATTTTTATTCATCCTCCTTAACCTTTCTTTAGCAATACCTTTATGTATGCTGTAGTATCTGCTGCTGTGCTTCCTGCATTGGCCTCCAGTGCAATAGCGAACATCGCTCCTACATCAGCCGCTTGTGTCGCTGAGGCTCCAGTGCTACCTCCGTAACCTACTACTCTGTCACTTCCGTCTACCAGCACTGCATCTCCTGGGACTATCGGTTGGTCGTAACCTGAACCTGCATTTGTATCTGCCACAAAGCTCAGTACGTCAGCCACTCCGCCTACTTGCACAGCCACTTGCCACTGTTCTGCTGATGATGTCGCCCTCTTACCTTTTGCTATTACTCCAATAAGCTGCGTATCCTCTTTTACAGTAACTGCTGTTATGTTGCCACTAGAGTCTAGCCCTACTATTTGTCCTTCTGAGTAGGCTGATGTTGTTGAGTCAGTCTGAAAGTTTATGCAAACTGATTGACTTGTTGCTGCTGTCATTTTTATTCATCCTCCTCCTCATATAGTTCTTTTATTGTGTCTTCTTGTATGCCAGCTTGCCTCATAAGTTCTTTCTTCTTTTCTAGATTCTCATCTACTTCTTTCTTATCTGCTGGTTCGCTGCCTTTAAGAGTCTCTTTCTTTGCTTCAACTCTCTTTTTACCCTCTAAATCTTTGCTAAGTTTTCGTAAGTCTTCTGAACCAAGCTTTCTGTAAATCTCTACTTTCTCATTTTTCTTGGCCTCTTCAGTAATTCCCATCAAAACTTCTTTCTTAATAAGGCTATCAACTAAGGAATTCTGCTCCTTCTTATTAATAGTCTTAATGTCTTCCTCTAGCTTTGAATTCTTTTCCTTCAAGGTCTTAAGTTGCTCATCTTGACTTTCTAGTTTAGCTGAAGCTTCTTCTAATAGCTCTGTTGCTTTATCAGTTGAAAGTTCCTCACCCTTATCATCAGCTTTCTCTGGTGATTTTGCTGGTGCAGCTTTATCACTTGGCTGTGCTTTCATCTTACTAATAGCAGCTTTTAATAGATTAGATAATGCTTCTTTGTCCTCAGCTTTCATTTCTTTGTTTGAACTTACTTTCTTTAATGCCATGCTAAGAACATCTGGCATTTTCATGTTAGAAGGTTCTTAACCAAGTTTAGCCTTACTTTTATCTTCATATTCTTTTTTTGGTTTATCTTCTTCCTCTTTCTCTTCCTTTTGTTGTTCTTCATGTTTGTCTTCCGTTTTTTTTTCTTGATACTGTTTTTCTGTTTTCTTGTGCTCGTTTTCTC
>SDBS01006691.1_pt1 | contig 11209 bp, 5 predicted proteins | sample 2277091 | NCBI WGS metagenome assembly SDBS01 (sample SAMN10404972, study PRJNA504765) | marine sediment metagenome | isolation source: marine sediment core GS10_PC15, 163 cmbsf | place: Arctic Ocean: Southern Knipovich Ridge | collected 2010 | reverse complement strand
TTTCATCTCAGTTTGATTTTTTGTGAAATCTGCTGGAACTTCAACCATGTCAAAAATTGCTTTTAACTTACTTTTCTTCTCCAATTCCCTTGCAATTTTTAATCTAGTTGAGACATTTCCTCTCCGGGGATTACTGACTAAGTTTGGAAAAGTATACTTTATAGTAAATTTCTGTCTTTGCATAATCACGATTTATGGTTATCCTTATATATAGAATTAATTATCAATTAAATAAAATTTAACATTCAAATTCAATATATGGTATTTAATATCATTCTTTCTTATTTATTAATGATGAAACAATTAACCGAAAGAGAAGCCCAGTGGTTAGAAGCGTTCACTAAAAAGCATGAATTTTTTATACCAATACTCGATCATTACAAAAAAAATGCTTCTTTAACTAATACCCAATATTATTGGCTAAATCTTTTTATTAGATTAAGTCAAACTGAGGATTCTAAAACCCGTTATAAATATATTAAACAAGTTATAGTTAAAATACCATGTCCCCATTGTAGTTTTCTTTGTTCACCTCAAATTAAACATTGTCCAAAATGTGGAGAACCATTACCTAAAATTGATGAAATTTTAAACATAATAGGCGATTCTGATAGCAACGTAAGCGAAATCGACTATGCTGAGAAAAATATAATCCATTCATTGGAGAAACAAATTAGCAGACCCCTACCTCTAAAAGACAAATTTGATGTAACCTCAACTTGCTATGTAAAGGAAAATGAAGAAATCACCGGTTTAAGCCTTTCAAATTGTGAGTTGAATTATTTTCCTGGCGAAATTCTGAAATTTGCTTCTTTGACACATCTCGCTTTGAGGCGAAATAACATTATTTCTTTACTGAAAGACATTGGTTTTTTATCAGATTTGGTATACTTGAATTTGCGCATAAATAAACTAACCAAATTACCCTCCTCTATCGGACTCCTTACAAATTTAAAATATCTAAATTTGAGTTCTAATGATTTAAGAGAGCTACCTGCATCAATAGGAAACTTGGGTTCGCTAAAAGAATTAAACTTAAGCAACAATAAATTAAAAAATGTACCCGAATGCATCGAAAATCTGAATTGTCTTGAAATCTTAAATTTAAAAGCAAATTACTGTATTAGCATTCCAGAAAGCATAGAAAAGTTAAAAGAACAAGGGCTCAAAATTATAAAGTAATTGAAAGATTTTCTAACTTCCAATTAAAAGTTATGATTTTAGGTATAATCCTTAAAAAATATTAGAGAATAATAGAGAATATATGAGTTTTTATTAGTAGTTTATAACTAATTTTAATGATTATAACCAAAAACTCATACAATGCGATAAAAATTACAGATCTATTAGCTATGGGTTATGATTTAATTGTTAAATATAATTTAGATAATGGAGACTCTCTAAGAACTATTCCCATATTAATAAGACATTTGTCAAGTTTTCTGGAGAACAACCTGGGTGAGTTTTTGATTGATCTATTAAAATACTACTTATCTACAAAAAAAACCATAAAGATCTTAAAAATAATGAAGTATAAACACACTATATTTAAAAAAGAAGATTTTAGGGTTAAAATCTTAACTAAACGGATTTATGGAAATATTTTACTTTTTTATGTGAACATATATAATAGAAAGACTGGAGTGTTTTTCGAAGACTGGGTTAGACCTTTTCAAATTGAATCTATAAAAATTCTAAATGAACTTATCTGTTGGGACTGTGAAGGTGATGAAATTAATTTTTTTAATTAAACTGATTTTACAAATAATTTTTTGATACAATCGATACCATCTTCTAAAAAAAGAATATTTTGTTGCTCTAATTCCTTTTTTGGCATGTTCCATTTTTTAAGTAAATCCTTGAATTCCGTAATTGAAAGAATAAAAGAATTCAAAATAATATTTAGACCTGTGCTTTGATTTAAGGCTGATTCTATATTTTTAATATCTTTATATAGTTTTAATTTTTCATCATTTTTATCAATAAAAACAAGCCCTTTTGGATCAATGAAATCAATAATTTGTTGATCTTCTTTTATAATCCATAATATAAAATCAGGATAAAAACCCTTCGTTTCAAAGAATCCTACTCCTGTTCTTGAAGGATTTCTAAGTAAATAAATTTCGTCGAACTCAAAGTCCGGATTATGATTCTCTAAGAACTCCTCTAATAAAATAATAAAGTCTCTTTCGCTTTTTACAAGATTCTCTGGACTGATTCTTATAAAATTAAGTTTTGATTTACTTCTATAAATCAGAGGTTTGAACAAGTGTATGTTTAATGCAAAAAATTCTATTATATATTCATTATAATTAAATTTCTTATTTTGTTCGTAAATTTCTTCATCTAGCTCAGAATTTTCTCTTATAAGTTCTTTTAATTGATCAGTAAATTCTGTAATGTTAAATGTGAGTAGTTTAGGACTTGAATTCACAATAAAAACATATTCTTTTGGAATAAATGTTTCATCATCTTGAGAAATGGTGATATAATCTAAGTTTTTTATTTGCCAGTGAAATTTCTCATACATATAGGATTTATCAATAATTATTTTCAAGAGTTGGATTACATATTGCTCTATCTTTTGAATTTTACTTATCTCTTCATATTTATTTAATGTTAAAAGGTCCTTTTTACAGAAGAATGCGTAGCTATTTGATTTTAACCTTTTAATCAAATCATTTTTAGTAAAATAGATATTCTGATAATTCTTTATCTCTTTATATTTAAGCAAATCCAAGTAGATTCTGTCAAAATTTAACAACTCAATGACCTCTTCTTGAATGATGTTCTCCTCGAATGGTGCCTCTGATACTAGACCGAGAACTTCTAATTGTGATTCCAATTTTTCTACTTTTGAGCTTAAATCTATTAGAATTTTGGATATCTTTTGATCTAATGTTGTTATTTGAACATCTTTGTAGAAAGCAATGGGCTTTTTTGTAATTCTCGGGACGTACAAAGCTGTATCAGGAATGGTTGGTTTAATTTTTAGAATAATTTTCTCGTATTCCTCCACATCATTATTTTGGAGATTATCTCTAAAAATGGTCATGTAATCGGCATTAAGGCCGAAAATATTTAATGCTTCAAGTATATTAAGATGATTAGGAATGTTAATCTCTTCTGGTATAAAATTTTCTATCTTTAATATATAACTACGTTTAAGGGAATTATTGAATCCTTTTAATCGAATTCCTCTTCCAAACAACTGAATAATTTGAGTCCCTTGCGTTTTCCCAACATTCAATAATCCCATAGATGACACTCTGAAAGAATTCCACCCTTCCATAAATTTTTTAGCTCCAATAAGAAAATTAATTTTTGAATCTTTTTCTTCAATTTGATAAAATAAGGACTTTTCAAAATGCGATTTTGGAGCTACTATAAAATGATCAGGCTCATTTTCAACAAGTTTTAGAAAATTGGATGTATCTCCTATATTTATTACAGCAAAATATTTTGAATTAAATTTTAAGCCTATCTCACCCGTAGCATTTTTGATTTCATTAAATTTTAATTTACTTGGCGTTTGAATGTAAAAAAGTGTTTTGATTAGATTTGTATATATCTGTTTCTCATCAAATCCTTTTAGTTCAATGTAATCTCTAAGATAGGCAAATTTAAATCTAATTATTGACTGATCTTCTGAATCATATAAACTACATCTTCCGGCAATAATATCTTTAATAATTTTTGTGAAGAGCACATTTTCTTTAACAAATCTAGCAAAAAATCTAACTATAAAAATAACATCAGAACTACTCCTTTTTCCACTAACATATGTTCCTACAAAAATCATTAGTGGATTCTCAAGATTAAAATTCTTTACGCCATCCTTATTATTTTGGTAATATACTATTTGTTCAAAGAAGGAAAGTAAAGCTATAGTAAAATATTCATCACCATAATCCTCAGGATTTTTTAAATTTAAAATCTCATAGTCTTTACCAAAACCATCTTCGTAAAAATACCGATACCTATAATCAAATATAATCGATAAAGCGTACTCCTTAAATGTATCATCTTTTACTGTGATTTCACCAAAAGTAGCACTATATTCAAATGTAAACCCCTTTTTTCCAACTAATTCCTTTCTTAAGTTTTTCCAAACTTGAGCTTCTGTAGAATGACCTTTGTGCCCCTCATCTACAAATATTATATTTTTCTTACCAAAAGCTTCTACTGGTATCGTTTTACCATCTTGACTTGTAACTTCTTTCTTTATTTTATGGATTTCGATAACTTTAATAGGATTTTCCCCTAACCATTTCTCAATTGTGATTCTTTGGTCAAAAATCTTATTCTTAATATTACTTAAATTCAGTTCTTTAATATGTTGTAAGGAAAGCCCTTCATTTGGAGTAACGAGAAGGAAATTATCAAAATCCCCTTTAAAATATTTTTGAACCTGAAGCATATTAATATGCATAATTATTGTTTTTCCACTTCCAGTTGCTGCCCAGAATACTAATTTTTTCATAGATTGTTTATTAGGGAAAGGATATGTTTTTTTTTTCTGGTTATTACATTCAGCAATGAATAATGCAAATTTATTAAAAAATAAATTAAAATTATTAAATATATTGTCAAGATATATCTCAGTAAAAGTTACTGCCAGATACTGAAAATATTTCAGTTGAATTGGAGGATCACGCTTTTGATTAATATAGCGCAGATATTCTTGGAGATTTTCATCATATAGATTCAGACTCTGACGTAAATCTTCAGAAATTTTCAAAGTCTGCAATACTTCAGTAAAATAATATTTGTTATTAGGGCTTAATCCTTCTTGAGTCGATTTAAGTATATTTTGAAAATCTTCAATGTTGGTTAATCCAAACAATGAACTGAGGAATTTATTTAAGATGAGATAATTTTGAAGCTTTTTTTGGACTGTTGGCATTTTCTACTCCCCTAACATGCTATTCTTAAATAATTCATCTAGTGAAATAGCATTTTCAATTAAAGAGCTTCCATTAACAAAGATTTCATCATATTCTACATCGGCTATAATTTCTTTTTCCACAAACTCCTTATCTTGTTTTGGATTAAAGGAATTGTTTTTATTTCGCCAAATCACAATTACTCTTTTTTCTTCTCTTTTTCCATCGACTATAATATAATCAACGCTATTATCTTGTTTCTTAATAATTTTATCTATGAAAATCCCTGCGATATAATTGAAAGTTTCAACGATATCTATGTTAAATATTTTTATTTCATTATTTTCTTCGATTTCAAGTTTATATTCAAATGGATTGTCCAATAAATCAATATTTAATAAAACATTACTCTCTTTTGTCTCAAAGTCGAGCATGTATTTGATTTTATAATCTTTTGAATTTATAGCTAATGAATTAGGTAAAATAAAATCTATATTGTTTAAAGTGTCCTCATATTGTTCTAAAACGTGATATTTAATAATTTGTTTTGTATATCCATCATTATCCAATGGTGTTCCTTCCTTCCAATTATTAGAATAAATTACTTTTAAGAGCCTTTGTTTTAAAACGGAATTAAAATATTTACCCATCTCAACTAAGATGAATTTACGATTTTCAGAGAATTTTTTATTCATGTTTAATATTGCGTGACCAGTGGTACCAGATCCCGCAAAAAAATCAAGAAATATTCCTTGATCATTATTCGGGGGTATTTGTAATAAATATTCAGAGATATAAAGGGGTTTTGGATAGTTATCAAATTTAACATTAATATTTGAGAAAAAAATATCATCACTACCTGCATAATATACATAGGAAGGAATATTTTCATACATATTATCTTCTAATATGTATTTTCTATTAGGTTGGGTAGTTTCATCATGCCCAAAAAGAATTAAATCTTGTTCTAAAAGCTCGTTCATCGTTTCTGGAGTATTTCTCCATCCGCGCATAGGGACTGGACATGGTTTATTGGTTATTGGATGGATTAAAGGAATGAAATACTTATCTGGAGCTTTCTTCTTATTTGGCCAAGCCATTGATACGCCCCTATAAACTTTCCCATTCTCATCAATTTTATTATAAGCTTTTTCCCCACCTGAAAAAGGTTGTACGTTCATCCATTTTTTAAACTCTGAATTATTTTTTGCTAAATCTTTGGTTTTTCTATTTAAATTGTTTGCTTTACTCACAATTTTCTCCGCATTTTCTTTTTTTCTTTTTAAATTCATGTTATTTGATTGAAAATATTTAAATGATTTAAGTGCAATACAGATATATTCATGCAAATTGCTAATAGCTTTAGCATCTCCTTTTGGATTTCCTTTATTCCAAAATATTGGACCAATATTTTCTTCTTTACCAAAAACAATGTCAATAAGTTTTTGCATATTCTCATATTCATGTTCATCTATATGAGTAATTAGCATGGAATCAACGGACATTAATTCTTTTGCTAAAGTTAAGCGATCTTGAATAAAAGATAACCAACTTGATGTCTGATAATGATCTTTATATAGAAAACCATCATTTCCAGTATTATAGGGAGGATCTATATAGCAACACTTGATTTTTTCGGAATATTTGTTCAATAACAGATTTAATGCGTGAAAATTTTCAGAATTAAAAAGGATCGCAGTTATATTTTGATCTAAATTTTCAATTTCACTTAGGATATTATATTTAAAATCAATATCATAGAATTTTGTATCAATTACAAGAGTTAAATTTGATTTTAAAATATTATTTAATTTTTCTTCATCGGCTATAAAAGCAGTATCAATCTTTCCTTTATTTTTTGTAAGTTCCTTCTGAATATCAAATTTGAATAATTTTTTCCATTCTAAGAGTTGTTGTTTGTTCTTAATAATTTCAGGATAATATTTTTCATCAATATAATCAAGCGTTATACAATAGTCTGTTGAGATTATAAATTTTTTCTTTTCCCAGAGTTTTTTTTGAAAATCCTCAATTTGAGATAAAAACTCGATTATCTTTGTTGTAATGGTCTTAAAAGTTCTAATTTTATTCAGATTGAAATTTAAATCTTCGTATGAGTTGAGATTATCAATTTGAAACATTTCATTCTTAATATAGAAATCTAATTCTTGGGATAAAAATTTTTTAAGATTTTTATGTATGAAGTAATCAGTCGTATTTTTCATTGTATATTTATTTAAATGCCATTCAAGCTCAGATTTATCTGATAAATCTCCATTAAGTTTATTATGTTTTTCCCTTAATTCTTCGACTGATGATATTTCAACAGTTTCCTTTATTCGGTTTAAGTTATAGAGATTAACATAATCTCTTTTAATACTTTTCTTCCCTGCTTCTTTTTTAATAATATTTTCTTCTTCAGAGGTTAATCCTCTATATCCAAAACGAATATCAATAATATTTTTATCTTGAGTTTTAATACTATTATAAATAAAATATTTTTGTTGAGTATCCTTTATATTAGATTTTTCAACTTCGATATCTTCATATATAATTTCGAAGTTTATGTTCCATTTCCCTGCTTTAAATGAATAATTTATAAAAGTCTCTCCAGTTTTTATATAATACTGATCATTATTAGCCCAGTAAAGATATACTTCTTCTCCATTATATGGAATCGAATATTTATTGCTTTTTGAATATCTTCGTTTTGATATAAAATCTCCATTATCATAATAACGAGAGAAAAAATTTATTATATTATTATAAATTTCTTCTTCAGCTTCAATTTCAACACTCTGCTTTTCAAAGTCCTTTTGTTTTTCAACAAAGTCTTTAATTTGGGGAGTTTCATTATATTTCGTTATTGCATCCTTGATGCTGCAACCAAATTTTTTTTCAATTTTCTCTCGAAGATCTTCGAGTTCCTGTTCCAAATATTGAGTATCTTTAACCGTGCTTATCTCTTTTTTTATAATATCAAATAAATCCTTTTCAATAAAATCAGAGATTTCTTTTTTTTTAATATTTAGGATTCGATAAATCCCAAAATCCAAATCGTTATTTTCAAACTGGAATAATTCCTTTAATAGTTGTTTTAACTTATTAACCAATTCTTTATCAGTCATATTAATTTTCCTCTAAATTTTTACAAATATAATAGAAATCACACTTACCTGATTTTGTTTCACAATATCTACATTGCCAATTTCTTTTAAAATTTTCATTCTCAATAGAATTGGAAATCCCGGTAATTAATACTTTGGTGTTTAAAAGATCTGCCTTAGTATTAGTAAATCGTGTTATTTTATTGTCTTTAAAAGTATAGGCACTTAATTTCCTTATTTCTTCATTATACTTTTTATTTAAACCCATTTTATAAATCCGTAATTGAATGTCAACATTCATTTGTCTTAATCCCTTTTGATAACGAGATTTGTAATCAATAATTTCAATTTCATTCATAATATTCTTTATAACTAAATCTGCTTTACCATTTATAATTATTTTATCATCAATATATGAAAAGGGAATTTCAACATCTATTATTTCATTTATGAAATTTGGAACATTTTGATAATAATTCCACATGTCTGTTATAAGCTCATCTCTCCATTGTTTTCTACTCGCCTCATCCTTGCAGTACAGGTCCACAATATTAATAATATCGAGTATTTCGAGAGCATTGCCGTTTTTTATTGATGTATGTATCTTCTGTAAACAATTATGTACTATAACTCCATATAATTGAAAATAATCTATTGGGGTTTGAAATCCTAAAACATCTCTACAATAAAAACGAAAAGGACAACTGAGATAAGCACTAATAGCAGAATAACTTAATTTTATATTTTCTTGTGTTTCGGTGTAATGATCCTCATCTGAAAATGTTTTTTGAAACTTTTTTTGATTAACAAACATATCATCACCGATTTCTTCGACAAAGGGAGAAGTTTTGTTTCGGGTTCCATTAAATGAACTGATAATCAATAATTTCTGAGCTCTTGACATTCCAACATAAAAAGTTCTTTGAAGTTCTTCTCCTCTATGAAATGGGTGCTTATCGAGTAATAATGATTTAGGAATTTCAATTATTGAAGCCTCTTGTTGAGAAGTTCTATTATATCGCCTCTCAGTCACACCCGCAAGAATAACTACTGGAAACTCAAGACCTTTAGCTTGATGTATGGTCATTAACTTGACTGCATTTAAATCTGTAAAAGAAGCACTATCATCCATTTTATTTTCTGGTATCCTACCTAAATAATAGAAAAAAGTCTTAAATTTCTTGGAATTAGTATTTTTTTCAAATTTATGTATAAGGACTGAAAATTTTGCTAAGTTTCTAAGTTTAATGTCAGCACTAATATCATTATCTTCTTTATATTTAGTAAATAAACGATGATGAATTCCTGTTACATTAAGTATTCTATAAAATAGTTTAAGTTGACTTAATTTATTTCTTTCTTGCTCTTTTTTAAGATTTTTTAAATTAATCAAGAGATTGATATCCTTTGAGTTAATTCTTAATCGATTAAGGATTTTTATGTCAAAAGAGTCTAGGAAATAAAATATATCCACTTCTTTCCTAAGTTTTTCAATAGAATCTTGTTCCAAATCAAGAAATTCAGAAGTTAAGACATCTCTGTTAAAAACGTTTTCCATTCGAGATCCCTCAGGTTCAAATGAGTTTACATAACTCATTAAGAGAATTATATCAGTAATTTCATCTTTAGCAAGAAGAGAGCTATCACCGATTGAAATAAAGGGAATCTCATTATTAGTTAACTCCTCAATAATATAGTGAGAATGATTCTTTACGCTTTTAAATAAAATAGCTATATCACCATATTTAATCTCATGATTTAATACTAGATCATTTATGAGTTTTACAAGATTTTTCGCTTCCTCAGTAAATTCTTTGGATTGAAGTAGAATTGGTTTAGAAAAAGGAATTTTATTGGTATAAATGTTCTTATCAAAAACACGATGTGAATTCATAAATTTATCGAACGAGGCAACTATTTCAGGACAAGAACGATAGTTTTCTTCTAGTTCCATTTTTATAGCATTAGGATACCTATCTAAAAAACTTCGAAAGTTCCAAATTGAAGCACCTCTAAATCCATAAATACTTTGATCTTCGTCCCCTACTACGGTGATATTATATTTGGGTTCACAAATTAATTTGAAAATAGATTCTTGAATTGGATTTGTGTCTTGATACTCGTCAATAAGTATATAATCATACATATTTCTTACTTCTTCTAATACTTCAGGATTCTTTATGAGAAGGTGAAAAAATTCTCTTTGTAGAAGAGCAAAATCGAGCTTTGTGTCTTCTGGATTTAATAGATCTTTTAAATAATTTTTGTAACTTTTAGCTATTGCGATATCTCTCCTTGGAGCATTAGCTTGCTTAAGATGCTTTATCAATTTCAATGGATTGACATTATTTTCAGTACATTTATTATAAAAATTAATTAAATCCTCCAAATCGATTTCTCCAATGAAATCCACCAGACCATAGTTCCAATAGTTCCTATTAATATAAATAAATTGATCTAACTCATCGAGAACATCAAACACTATACCATACTGAAAATATTCTGGGAAAGTTTGAAGCATTTTCTGACAAAAAGAATGTATTGTAGAAATTTGTATATTTTCAGCTTTTTCACCAAGTTTAGATCTTATTCTATCCTTAATTTCCTCAGCAGCTTTGATAGTAAAGGTACTAACAAGTAATTTGTTAACATCAAATCCCTTTTCTATCAAATATAGAACTTTTTCTGTTAAAACTCTTGTTTTTCCGGTTCCTGGGCCAGCAATTATTAAAAGTGGACCTTCGATATATTCAACTGCTTTTTTTTGTTGTTTGTTTAATGTTTCCAAAATAAGATAAGCAACTCCTAATCTTCATTTTGTTAAAATTTTAATTTACAAAAAGATTTTGAACTTCATCAAAATTCCATTTATATAACTTAAACAAAACCTTTCCACATCCTTTCCTTGTAGAAAGATCTAGAAATTTTTTATTTTTTAAGAAATCTATGCAGTACATAAAGTAATTTTTAAAATCCGGCTCAGATATCGAACATTTAAAACCATTTTTCATGAATATTTCCTTTTGTAGTGTTGTAACTTTTTTCCAATGAGCTACACTCTGATCAATCTCTTTTATGATTGAAAAATTTAATTCACCCATCAATGAAGTATGAAATTCACACGAATTATATATTGAATTTTGCTTATTATCCTTAATACTATAATTTGTTATAATTAACTCAGTTTTCTTAGGAATTCGGCTACTTGCAATATTG
>SDBS01006690.1_pt1 | contig 11209 bp, 7 predicted proteins | sample 2277091 | NCBI WGS metagenome assembly SDBS01 (sample SAMN10404972, study PRJNA504765) | marine sediment metagenome | isolation source: marine sediment core GS10_PC15, 163 cmbsf | place: Arctic Ocean: Southern Knipovich Ridge | collected 2010 | reverse complement strand
TGTTGCTTCCGACCCGGATGGGGATGAACTTAGCTACCAGTGGTCAGCGAGCGGTGGAGATATCTCGGGGCAGGGAGCTATCGTTACTTGGACAGCACCCGGTAGGTCAGGCGGCTATGTCATTAGCGTTAGGGTAACAGACGGCTGGGGTGGTGAGGCGAGTGAGGAATTAGACATAGGGTGCGGCGGCTGAGGCTAAGAGTGTGGCCCGGAGGGCCACAGGGAGGAAGTGAGGTATCGGGGTGTTCGTTTCTGGAAGGCCCTCCCCTGGTGTAGTTTTTCTAGATATATCTCTTTTGACTACTGGCTGTGTTCGTATCCCTTATCTCCTACACCTTAATAGAATATCTAGCTTTCACTCATTCATTACATTCTGGTTATTAGTTGCGTTCTATAGCACCCCCTAATTTGTTTGGGAATTACCAACCGCAGCGCAAACAATTAGCCGGCGATTCTAAAGGCGAGATGAGAATAAATCCGAAGGAATATGAGTATTCAAGAGAGCATGAATGGATTTACCCGCAGTCCGGTGATACGGCGATAATAGGTATTACCCATTATGCCCGTTCCCACCTGGGAGAAATAATCTACTCCATAGAATTCCTGACCCCGGGTGTTCGGGTGGAGCAGCATGGAAAGATGGGTGAGATAGAATCTGAAGAGGCAGTTTCAGACCTTTTAGCAACGGTCAGTGGGCCGGTATTGGAAATCAATCAAAATGCCATCGACAATCCCAACTTGGTAAACCGAGACCCCTATGGGGATGGTTGGTTAAGTAAGCTGAAATTGAGCAAACCGGCGGAGCTTGATGATTTAATGAGTAGTGCTGAGTATGACAGATTTATAGCTCAATCAGGTGGGGATGACGCAGCCTAAATCAGGGGGCAGATTGATAGTAGCTATCTTCCTTCGGCGTGTCCTGTGTTTCCCGGGTTTAGGCTATGCCCCAGAATACAACTATTCCCAGACTTTCCAAGAGCATGAATATCCCAAGTCCGAGCAGGATAATCCCGGCGATCAGATGCAGCTTGCTAATGTTTCTTTCCTTCCACAGATAGAAATCGTGGATTCTGCTGGTTCCTAAATAGACACTCGAGACAATAATTGTTAAGGGGATAATGAATATTAGGTTGTACAGGAGCAACATTGGAACACCTTCAGCCAGAGGCACGTCGGCCATAATTTTGGAGGCTATAATATATGGACCAATGGTGCAAGGTAAGAGAAAGAAGCTGACTATTAGCCCGGTGACGAAGGCTCCTTTAGTGGAGGTTATGTTATTGATTATCTTTTTAACCCTTGGTCGCATGAAAAGGGGCATCTCAGTGCCGATTCCCCCTGGCTTGTATCTTACAAAGTCTCTGATATTCAAAGCTCCGAAAACTATTGCCGCTACCGACAAGCCGCGATAAATCCCATCTCCAACATCTTTCAACTGCTGGATTTCCTGATAAAACTTAATAAGAAGTAAGCCGTATACTAAATACATGGCGAATACTGCCCCAATGAATGCCAAACCAGCGTAAAGTATGCTTCGGCGGTTGCCGGGGTTATAAGCAGCAATTGAAACCAGCATTAACAGTAAGACGGCGAAGGCGCAGGGGTTTACGGCATCCGCGGCTGCCAGAGAGAGAACTTTCACTAGAGTAAGGTTGGCTACCTCTGGCGGGACTGGTGCTGGCTCGGGAGGGACTGGTGCTGGCTCGGGAGGGACTGGTGCTGGCTCGGGAGGGACTGGTGCTGGAGGCAGCGGTTCTGGCTCGGGAGGGGTTCCTATGCCCTCACCGTTCCATTGAAAAATCCAATCATCAACTAAAATGCCATTATCGAATTTAACCTCTCCCCCAGGAATTGCAACCGCTATTGGCTCAATCGTTTCAAATTCAGCATCCTTCAAAACATCGGCCAGGTTATCATCAATTAGTAGTGCTTTTAATAATTCGCCATTTCCTTGGGGGCCTGTCTTTATTAATACTTTCTCCTGGTGCCAGATTTTGGGATAAGCGGGTAAGGAATTGAGGTCTAGATCGTTGAAATCTTGAGTGCTACCATCAATTAACGGACATCTATTAGAATCTAATTCGTCAATTATCTCGCTGACGTTGTTTTCAATCGGCAGGTGATCTGAAAGATAGTTATCTTGACCGAAAATTACTAGAGGAATTCTATACCCTGTATGATAGGTAGAGACATATTCATCAAACACGAGGACGTTTTGTTCTCGCTCATAAATATCATATTCTATTACGACCAGATTTGAATATTCTCTCGGTAGTTGCTCAAGTACTAACGGAGATGTCATCTCGCAAGAGGGACAACCAATTCCAGTAAAGTAGACCATACAAACATAGTTCTCTTGGGAAGCCTGGGCAGGAAAGGTAAAGACATACCCCAGAAAACAAATGATAAAAACCGGACCGATGAATTTCAAAAACTTCTTTATCATTTCTGATACGGCACAGATGATACCCACGTCGGCTTTATTATACTATTGGATAGGGTAGTAAAGTTCTGGCTTTAGTATCGGCGGGCACTCTTTCCTAAAAGGACATTGGTTGCTCGGCTATGATTATACAGGAACTTTGTAGACGTAGGCAAGTTGATATGACATAGGGATGAAATTTATTACGTTAAAACGAAGCCTAATATTCAACCTTAGTTGATTTGCTTTGATTTCAATATCATGGCCTGTTTACTCTATAGTAACCATTCCTTTTGGTTTGCTCGTCACCTCGCCAATGATAGCTGCCTCTTCCACACCGGCCTCGTGTAACCTGTCTAGCAGTAGTTTGGCTTTCCTGGGGGCTAGGCAAATTAGCAAGCCCCCCGAGGTTTGAGGGTCAAAGAGGATATCCTGTATGTGGGCTGGCACCCTATCGTCAATTGTTACTGCAGTGGAATAAAAGTCCCTATTTCGATGTAGACCCCCCGGGCAAAATCCTTGCCGGACAAACTCTTCTGCTTCCAAAAAGAGGGGAACCGAAGCCGAAAAGATATTAATGCCCACCTGGCTGTTCTGAGCTATCTCGGTGGTATGGCCGAGAAGTCCAAAACCAGTAATATCGGTAGCGGCATGAACCCCTATCTCCTGCATCAGCTCTGAGGCTTTTTTATTTAGTGTTGCCATATACCTGGCTACCTTGGCTGCCGTTGCCTCACTAGCTGCCTTGGCTTTTACGGCCGTGCTTATAATGCCGGTTCCCAGCGGCTTGGTAAGTATCAGTTTATCCCCCACCTTAGCCCCGGAGTTGGTTACCAACCGCTTGGGGTGTACTGTGCCGGTCACAGAAAGTCCGTATTTGAGTTCGTTATCCTCTATACTGTGTCCGCCGACCAGTAGTGCCCCGGCCTCAAGTATCTTATCCACCCCGCCCCTGAGTATGTCCTTCAGGACTGAAATATCCATAGACTTTACCGGAAAGCAGACGACATTCATGGCCGTCAGTGGCTTGCCACCCATAGCATAGACATCACTCAGGGCGTTAGCCACCGCAATCTGACCAAAGGTGTAGGGGTCATCGACTATCGGTGTGAAGAAGTCTATAGTCTGGATGATAGCCAGCTCATCACTTATCCTGTAGACCCCGGCATCGTCCGGACTGGCTAAACCCCGGACCAGGTTAGGGTCAGTCATCTGGGGCAGGTCACATATGGCTTTGTTTAGGTCTCCCGGACCCATCTTAGAAGCTCAGCCAGCCCCACGAACACTTTCGGTCAGGCGCGGGTCTTTCCTCTTATCCACGTAACTCCTCCGCAACTAAAACTGAAGATTAGCTTCCCGGTTCATCTGGTATTTTAGCATTCTTCGCTTCCGGAGACAATGGCGTCGGTTTTATAAAGCCGCCGGTGATTCCTTTGGTTCGCTGTGTAATCTTTAACGAAATTTAAACGCCTATTTTATGGGCAATTAACCTCGCTACCTCAGAATAGAAGTAGAGACTCGTTAAAGAACAAAAAGGGGGTAGCGGGAAGATGAAAAGTATATGGTTCAAGATAGGGATGGCGATATTGATGGTAGTGGGTACCCTGGTGGCAACCGGAGGTGAAGCCCTGGCTTGGGGGCCGGTCGCTCACCAGAAGATTGTGGCGGAGGCGAGAGATGAGATGGTATCCGGCGAAATAAAAGGGCTGTGGATGGATTATCCCCGGTATATGTATGGTGGGGCGATAGCTCCCGACTGGTGCCTATCGTATGCTATGGTAGAATCCGGTGCCGAGGATGCTGATGAAGTGGCCTCACACCAGACTGAGTTTCATAGCCAGCAGTTTCTGGGGGCAATGGAGGCCCTTGCCGATACCGATAGCGAGCAAGCCTTCTATTATGCTTACAAGTCCCATGTAATCTCAGACGGGGATGAGGGTGAGTTTGGGGCTACCGTAGCGTCAATGCCCAGTGACTATGCGCTGGAATTCTATGTTGACAAAATGCTGGTTGCTGAGGGTTACCAGGGAGAGATAGATATTAAAATCCACGCTGACCTTATGGTGGCGGCGTATGAGATAGCCTTCCCTGACTCCTCGTGGCAGCCGACAGTTAGTCAAATAACGGCTCTATATGGTGCTAATTGGGTCTACCAACTGCTTTGGTTACCGTATGTTGCGGAAATAAGCGTTGAGAAAGGATATACCTACTACTCGGATTATGGAAGCTTTGTTAGCGCCTCAATCCAGGCTACAAGCACCATGGCCTTTCCCGGTGCTAATTAGTTTGCCTTCACTCAGAATAGGGGTAGTAATTTAAGGTAAATCTACTTAGCGAGGGAAGCGTCTTATTATCTCCTCATATTGAAGTCAGACTGACCTGAGAGCGTCTTAGGGAATAGTGCTGGGGACTTCAATCCCGGTGAGTATAAAGCTACTATTGGTTATCAGCTTTAGCTGCCGAGTTTATCTCATGCCAGCTTAATGACAGATGAAGGAGCTTTGAAAACAACTCTGGATATATTAGAATAGGCTAAAGCAAAATGATTAGCGAATTTCGTAGCCTGCCCAGTGTGGATAAACTACTCTCCGAAGAGCGGATTAGGCATCTTCAGGAAGCCTATTCCCGTGAGTTAATAGTCGATTTGATACGCCGCCATCTCCAGCAGGAGCGCTTATCTATCGCCGCCGGCAAGCCATGTCCGTCAACCCAGGAGCTGGTGGAGTCTATCTGTGCCCAAGTTTATTCCCTGATAAACCCAAGCCTGCGTCCGGTAATTAATGCTACCGGGGTCATACTCCATACTAACCTCGGCCGCGCCGCCCTCAGCAAAGAAGCCATTACTGCCATGAATGCCGTCGCCGGTGGCTACTGCAATCTGGAGTTTGACCTTGATAGCGGCCGGCGCGGTTCGCGCCACACCCATGTTGAGCACATCCTGTGTCAGCTAACCGGGGCTGAGGCGGCGCTGGTGGTCAATAACAACGCTTCAGCGGTGCTGCTCGCCCTCACGGTGCTGGCTAAAAGGAAAGAGGTAATTGTTTCCCGGGGTCAGGCTGTAGAGATTGGTGGCGGTTTCCGCATTCCCGATGTAATGCGTCAGAGTGGAGCCAAACTCATTGAGGTAGGCACCACCAACTGCACCTACACAAAAGATTACGAAGAGGCTATTAGCCCGAGGACAGCCGCCTTGATGCGGGTTCATTCCAGTAACTTCAGGCAAATGGGCTTTATCCGTGTGGTAAGCCCTGAGGAGCTAGTGGAGCTTGGTAACCAGCATGACCTCCCGGTATTTGATGACCTTGGCAGTGGTTGTCTGTTAGACACCACCAAGTTCGGGCTTGATGCTGAGCCAACGCTCCAACAGAGCATCAGCATTGGCGCCGGGCTGGTCTTCTCTTCTGGTGACAAGCTCATGGGGGGTCCTCAGGCCGGGATTATCGTCGGTGAGAAACCGCTGGTTGATAGATTAAAGAGACACCCGCTGGCACGGGCGGTGCGAATTGACAAAGTAAGGTTAGCGGGACTACTAGCTACTTTAATCCACTACCTGAAGGGTGAGGCTGAAAGCAAGGTTCCGGTATGGCGCATGATTTCGGCACCGCTTAAGGAGATTGACCGGCGAGCCAGCCTGTGGACGGAGCCTCTCGGTGGACTGGCTAGAGTAGTTGATGGCGAGACGATGGTGGGGGGGGGGAGCCTACCCGGCGGCACCCTGCCCACCAGACTGGTAGCTATTGGTGAGGAGGGGAAGAGAACCCAGCGAAGTATTGCTCAGGCCCTGAGCCAGCGGCTGCGTGGTCAGGGAGTCCCCATTATCGGCCGGATTAGTGGTCAGGTTTTGTTTCTCGGCCCGCGTTCAGTGCTTCTTGAGGAGGACGGGGTTGTCCTTAAGGCGCTTGGGGATGCTGTCGCTAGCCTGGAACGTTCTCGGTAGAGGCAAAACTACAGGAGGGGTAGGCAATGTTCGTGCTGGGTACCGCGGGACATATAGACCATGGCAAGTCAGTTTTAGTGCGCGCCCTAACCGGTATAGACCCGGACCGACTGCGTGAAGAGAAAGAGCGGGGGATGACTATTGACCTGGGCTTCGCCTGGCTAAGACTGCCTAGTGGCGAGGAGGTAGGCATCGTTGATGTTCCGGGGCACGAACGGCTGATTAAAAACATGGTGGCTGGAGTTGGTGGTATCGACCTAGCTTTGGTTATCGTCGATGCCGGCGAAGGCGTGATGCCCCAAACCAGGGAACACCTGGCTATTCTGGACTTACTTGGCGTAAAGAGGGGAATCGCAGTCATAACCAAGAAGGACCTGGTAGATGATGACTGGCTGAGCTTGGTGAAGATGGATGTCGAGAAGCTACTTGCCCCAACGAGCTTATCCCAGGCGCCGATGGTTGCCGTTTCGGCAGTAACCGGAGAAGGCTTAGCCGACCTGGTTTTGACTATTGATAAGCTTCTAGACTCCACTCCGCCCAAGCGGGATATCGGCCGCCCCCGGCTTCCTATAGACCGGGTTTTCACCATTACCGGCGCTGGCGCCATCGTCACCGGAACACTGGTTGATGGCTCGCTCACCACGGGGCAGGCGGTGGAAATCATCCCCCCGGGACTGAAGTCGCGTATCCGGGGGCTGGAGACCCATAAAGCCCGGGTAGATACGGCAACTCCCGGGAGCAGAGTTGGCGTCAATCTGGTCGGTATTGCCAAATCTCAACTTGAGCGGGGGGATGTACTCACCAAGCCAGGTTGGCTCTTACCCACCACGATGTTAGTTGGTGAGCTTCGCCTGATTCCGTATCTCCGTCGCCCCCTCAAGCATAACGCTACCGTTAACTTCCATGCCGGGACAACCCAGGCGGTGGCTAGAGTCCGTTTGCTGGAGGGACTGGAACTTAAGCCCGGTGAGACTACCTGGGCTCACTTGTCGTTAAGTAAGCCGGTGGCGCTGGTTAAGGGTGACCGCTTCATCATCCGTTCCCCAGAGGCGACGCTGGGGGGTGGCGAGGTGGTTGAATCTCGTGCCCGGCGATATCGCCGCTTTCACTCAGCGGCTATTCAGAGCCTCAGGGTCAGGTCACAGGGCACCACCGAAGAGGTGGTTATGGCCATACTGGAGACAAAACAACCGCTGAGGCTACCAGACCTTTTAGCTCAGAGTGACCTGCCCGCCATTGAGCTTGAGCCAGCGGTAGTATCTCTTATTGAGCAGGGAAGGGTGATCGGGATGGGCAAGGGTGAAAATCGTCTCCTTCTGACGGCACCCGGCTGGGAGCGTCTGTCTAAGAGGGTAACCAGTGCCCTCCAGGAATATCACCAAAGGTTCCCGGCTCGACCGGGTATGCCTCGGGCGGAACTGGGTAGCCGACTTAAGATAGGGGGACACCGTTCCGCAATTCTACAGAGGCTTCTTCAGGACGGGGTTATCGTCGAGGAGGGTGCCGCGGTTCGCCTACCTACCCACCAGGTTCAGCTAACCCCGGCTCAGCAGGCGAGCATAGATACCTTCCTGAAGTCGCTAGCCGGTAGTCCCTACGCTCCATCCAGTAACCTCATCCCGGAATCGGATCTGCTCAGTCTACTCATCACAAAGCGCCAGGTAGTCAAGGTGGCCGATGATGTGGTATTTTCGGCTCCAGCCTATAACGAGATGGTGGAGAGGGTTACTGCCTACCTCAAGGCTAATGGCAGGGTGACCGTGGCTGAAGTAAGGGACATGTTTCAGACCAGCCGAAAGTATGCGGTGGCTCTTCTAGAGCACCTTGATGGGGTAAAGATAACCCGGCGCGTCGGTGACGAAAGACTCCTCTACTAGCCAACAGTGTTTGAGGATAGTTTGGAGCCTTATCTTGCTATTGTGGTTCGCCGATTGGAGATTTAGGTGGGCGGAAAACTTTAGAAACGGTGCAAATGAAAAGATTGCCCTCTCTCTTATTCTGTCCTCAATCGCTGTGATGTTCCACTTACTTCGGAGAACCTTTTTGACAAAAACATATCTATAGTGTATAAAGTATCTGCTTATTGAAGAAGAAAAGGATGCTTACCGAAAACTTGTAGAAAGGGGAACATTGCCTTGGGGAAGTTGATTAATGCTCAACAGGATATGTCCGACCACTTTTCACAGGTGGCTACTTCATATAATGACCTAAGGACAACCGACCTAGAGCCAATTATGTTTATACGAGATGTGTTGGATGGCAATCATAGCCTTGAAGCCGCTGACATTGGGTGTGGTGCCGGAAGATACTGTTTAGGGTTTCTTCAGCATCTGGATATTCATCATTTAACGTGCATTGATAATAATGAACCGATGCTGAAAGAAACCTCAAGTTGTCTGCAGGCGGCAGGAGTAAAGAATTTTAAGACGGTAAGGGCGCTTGCGGAGGATATTCCCCTAGTGGATAACTCAGTGGACTGCGTCTTTTCTTTTAATGCCATCCATCATTTCGACTTTGTCAGGTTTTTGAAGAATGCCGCTAAGGTCACCAGAGATGGGGGGAGTATTTTCATCTATACTCGTTTGAGGAGCCAGAATGCAAGGAATATTTGGGGTCAGTATTTCCCCCTTTTCTTGGAGAAAGAGAACCGTCTCTACGAGCTGACTGAACTGGAAGAAATGACAAGGTCGGTAGAATCTCTGGTCATAGAATACGTAAGGCAGTTTAAGTATCGGCGAATTGCCTCACTTAACCGGCTTATTAACCTGGCGCAAGGCGGTCACTACTCCACCTTCTCTTTATATGGGAAGGATGAGTTCGAAGCGGCGATAGAAGGGTTTCAAAGTAATATTACAGGACATTTTAATAACCTCGAGAGAATCGAGTGGTTTGATGAGAATACCCTCTTAGTGCTTAGGAAAAGAGGGGTAAACTGCTGAGAGCAGCTACTGGTGAGAGACTCGCCAGCACGAAAACCAGGTAAGAGATAAGATTCTCTTATCACAAACCGGCCGTAGGCGTCATAGTTTACTGTGAGATGCATCCTGAGGTAGTTACTTGGCGGTAGGGAGTCAATAATCTATTGGCCATTCAAAAAGTCTTGAGCAGGGTGGTTGGCGGGAGCGCATGGGGGTCGAACCCACCGGAGACATCTCTAATGCCCCCCGACGGATTTGAAGTCCGCGAAGCCCACCGGGACTCAACCGCTCCCTTAACCTAAATTTAATCGCATCACCCAGTTGGGTCTGTGGCGTAGATAGCTGGGTTGCCTTGTCTTTCTGACAACCAATCCATTCTAATTGTAGACTCCATGCTCTTACAGAGTCAAGAAAGAATACGGTGATAAGAGCTAAATTCTCCTCCCCATGTCATTATAGGCTGAAATATTCAGGTTAGTTCGATGGCTAGTTGAGACGGGGGATGGTGGTGTTTGGGGTTTTCCCTTCATCTCGGTACATGAATCTGCTGAGGCAAGAGCCCGTGGTTTACAAAGCCGACTTTTGGCGTTAAAATTAGGTGTGATTTGGGGCGATTAGCTCAGTGGTTAGAGCGCTTGCTTCACACGCAAGAGGCCACTGGTTCAAGTCCAGTATCGCCCACCATAGCATCAGTTCACATAACGCAGGAGGCATCACTTCGAGAACTTCTCTTGATGGTACTCGGACCTGATTTGCAAAGACGGTGGGCAATGATGCAGATGTCAAACGACGAACTTCTACGGCGGTACGATACCGAACTCATCCTCAAGATTCGGAATAAACGGAACCTTAGATACGACCGCCAACTTCTTGGGCGGTTCTGGAACTATATTGGCGAATTGCCCCCTTCATCTTCCCTGGTGAAGAGTTTCATTGCCCAGTATGCTGATCGTGCACCTGCCACCCAAGCCCGTTACGCGTCTACACTGAAGGCATTCATGAAATGGTACGGTCAGCCGATGGATGATTTCCACATCAAGGTTCCCAAGGCTTTGCCACAGTATGTGGAGGATACCGAGATTGACAGACTGATCCGTGCCATCGAGGAGAAGCGAAGCCACAAAAAGAGCATCGTGAAGGATCGGCTAATGGTCGAGCTGTACCTCAAGACCGGTATGAGAAGGGGGGAACTCGCTGACCTCGAGGCAAAAGAAATACACGAAGATTTCCTAATGGTAAGGAAAGGCAAAGGACAAAAGGACAGGATGATACCGCTGTTGCCAGACCTTGCCATGCGCCTGAATAACTTCATAAAAGTTAAGCATCCCGATGAGAAGGTGTTTGGGCTGACCAGCGCCAGTATCGGGAACAAGATACGAACGTTTGCCAGGAAAGCGGGCCTTATCAATATTCACACGCACTCGTTGAGACACAAGTATGCGACCGATTTACTGGAGCGGGGAGTTAACATCCGGATTATTCAAGAGTTGCTCGGCCATGAAGACATATCTACCACTCAGGGCTACTTGTCCGTGACCGACCAAAGTCTACATGATGCTGTTGGTGTTCTCGGCGAGAAGCGAAAGCCCCCTCGGAGTATCCGTGCCGAATGGAGTGAGATACTCGAATCCGTCGCTGAAGTAACAGTGACCCCTGCCAGGTGGGACCCGTGGGAATCCATGATTGCCCAAAATACCGGGGTGTTCTTTACCATGGAACTTGAATCCGATGATATCTTAATCGAGAGCTTGCAAGTTCGCTCGTCAGACCCGGCGGTTCCCTACCAGCTACTTTTGTTTGAAACCGAGCCTCGACAGCTCTCTGGAGAATCGAGCAACGAGGACCTGGTCCAGATGAGTCCTGTTAAGCAACGGATCTACACATATCCGGCTGGTGGACCTATACCATACAAGAACCGGGACAAAATGAGGA
>SDBS01006689.1_pt1 | contig 11209 bp, 6 predicted proteins | sample 2277091 | NCBI WGS metagenome assembly SDBS01 (sample SAMN10404972, study PRJNA504765) | marine sediment metagenome | isolation source: marine sediment core GS10_PC15, 163 cmbsf | place: Arctic Ocean: Southern Knipovich Ridge | collected 2010 | reverse complement strand
GGACGCAGAGATCGGTCGCCTTTACGACGCACTGATGAGTTCCCGGTTTGCCAACAACACGGTTGTCGTGTTCACAGCCGACCACGGCGACGGGCTCGGGTTCCACGGAAAACTGTCAAAGGGGTATATGGAAGAGGAGGCCTGGCGCGTCCCGGCAATAGTCATTTACCCCGGCAGGGTCATGAAAGGCAAACAGGACGCCGAGCATCTCAGTATCGGCGTCGACATACCGGCAACGATATGCGACTATGCACAAGTCCCGATGCTGCCTAAGATGACCATCGGCAAGAGCCTCCGCCCGCTCGCCGAGGGCAGAAAGGTCGATGAGTGGCACGAATACATTGTTGGCGAATCCTTCCTCGGTAAGGGGCAGGTCGGTGTTCGCGACTCCAGGTACAAGACTATTTTCTATTGTGACGGCCCGATCAAGGTGTTTGATCTCCAGGCTGACCCGCTTGAGATGAAAGACTTATCGACCAGCACCCAGGGCAAGGCGGTGGCAGCCAGGCATAAGACGCACCTGCGCGAGTATCTGGGCCGGATCGAGTTGTGTGAGCAAGTGAGGTCTGAATCAAAATCGTACAAGGTATACCTCGATTGGTACCGCAAGGTTAAGGAGGAGGCATAGCCATGGATCGTAGAAAGTTTCTGCACTTAACTTCCGCCACGGCACTTGCCGCACAAGGATTCCTGCCCCTCCTTGCAGCCGAGCGAAGAGGAGTGAGGAGGCCAACAGGAGCAAGGAGGGGCAAGTTCAACGGCCCCAACAACGCGTTTACCGAGCCGGCTGCCATTGAACCCGTCACCGGTTACCTGGCGAAGTTCAAACCCTTGTCGAAGGGAACCATGAGCGACGCATTCTCTGCAAAATACTCGTTGGTGTTGTGTAGAGGTTCCGCCGCCAAATCGAACAACATTGTTCGCGGATCGCTTGATGTTGCGTTTTCCGGCTCCACATGCACGACCACCGAGGTCAGGCGAGAAATGATGCATAAACTCGCCAATACCGTTAAGACCAGGCTGCAATGCCGCGGTAAGCTCAATACGGCCTCGAGTTGGACACTCGACTCATCCGTGGAGGACCTGGCGGATGTTCACTTCGTCGAGAAGGGAACCTGGGATGGCAAGACCATGGTCGTAAAATCGAAGTCATGGACGCAGAAGCGCTCAACCTCCAATCCCCTGATCGGTCGATGGGCGCTGCTGCCGCTCCTTTCTTCCGGAAAACTAAAGTCCGGGCCCTTGACCTTCGACTTGCTCGATGATTCAACATTGCGTGCGGACCAGACCCTTCGCTACACCGGCGAAGTCGAAATCCCCGTTGCCGGCGGCACCGCCAAACTGGATTGCTACGCACAGACCGGGCGGGGCATTGTCCCAACGCATTATCTCGTCGATAGCGATGGCCGCGTCCAGCTCATCACAATGAGTACCGTGAACTGGGCATTGACCAATCTGAAATGAGAAACCAGATGGTAACGAGGGGATGTCGCCGTTCGTTAGTGAAAGTGATTAATATGAACCGAAGAGAATTTTTGAAAATAGTATGCGCGACTGCGGCCGCCGCCGCACTATCGCCGCTGAGCGGTATTGCCGATGATTGGACTTTAGCCAATATTCTTTGAGGAGATGATTAAAATGCTCGTATGCAGGGTTTTGCTGATATCTGTGGCTGTGTTTTTTGCGCTCCTGCCGGCCGGATGTGGAAAGACCTTTGGCCCACAAGAGGCTTGTGTCGATATTGTGTTTCCAAATCAATGGGTTGGGGACATAGACAAGATAAAATTCAATGAGCCCTCCGGAATCTGCTGGCATTCTCAGCGTGAGACGCTCTTTCTTGTCGGCGATGAGGGCGACCTTTGCGAGATCAAAACAGACGGATCATTGGTCAAGCAAAAGCACATTCGCGACGCTGATTTCGAGGGAGTGACACACGATCCCTCGACCGGGCTTCTGTATGTCGCCGTAGAGGAAGCCGAAGCAATCGTTGAAATCCATCCGGACACATTTGAGGTCTTAAGAGAGTTCTCGATTCCCCGGGAATTTGACGGAAAAACACTGCTCGCCGCCGGCAAAGAAGGAATAGAAGCCATCACTTTCATCCCCGATGCGGATCATAAAGAGGGCGGCGTGTTCTATGTGGCCAATCAGGCGTTTACTCTTTCCGATGAACAAGACATTTCTGCGGTGTTCCAGGTTGAGTTGCCGCTGCGAAGCAGGGCGGGAAAGGCAAAAATTACGGGATATTTCGCGCCGGGCGTCATTGATTTGTCCGGCCTGTACTACGACTCGGCAGCGGACACTATTCTTGTCATAAGCGATGCAACCAATACCATACTCGAGTATTCGCGCAAAGGCGAACTGTTGAGCATCCATGCCTTTCCGGGAGACAACCAGGAGGGTATTACTGTCGATTCCGATGGCTTTATCTATATCGCCCAGGACTCAGGAGGAATAATTAAACTCAAACGGCTTACTCAATAATCTCAAGTGAAGTTCTTTGTTAAGTCGGGGGCTGAAAAGGCCATTGCGATCAGCGCATCATCGGCCATAATTCTGCACTCTCCATCGGTAAATGCCCCGCCGCCGCCTTTCGGATTCAAAATAACCCTGTCCTGCCTGCGTATACCTAACAATATAACCGGATTGTTATGGTCTCTGTTTTGGTACAGCATCTGTGCGCATTCGGCGAAAGTCTTTCCAACGAACGCATCGGGAAAAGCATCTCGTGCTATTATGTATATCTCGTTGCCCTCGAAGGAATAAGTAAGCAGGTCTTTATAAACTACGGAAAGTTGTTTATTCAGTGCACAATGGGCCAGGATGCCCACGCCAATCTCAGTCGTGCAGATCGTCTCATCGGCGCCGGCATCCTTGAGGTGCTGGCTGTTATCCACATTTGCAACCTCTGTTATGACATGAGGTTTCCTGCGTTTGCACTCACTCAATAAAGCTAAAATGATCATAGCGGATTTCGCATCCGGATCGGGACTCTGATTATCAGCAAGGATAATAACCGTATCCGCCGAACTCACCCGGGCATTTTTTAATGTGCCATGCCGGATGGGATCGTCATTTATACAGTATATTTTGGTGAATGCCGGAATGCTTTTCAATTCCTTTTCGTCTAATAGTTTGTTGTCAACGATTACAATGTCGGCATCGGGTCTTCCCTCAGGATGTCGCAGTTCGGTCAGGACCCTCTTGCCCCGCTCATTCCAGTTGCATATGACAATGTGATCTTTAATGTCTCTCGGCATCTTCAACTCCTGTCTTTTTAGAAAAGCCGCGGCAAATCTTCCAGCCACAGCACCAAAGAAAAATACACTCAAAATGAATATAAAGACCGAAACAACCCGGCCAAGCCAGGTGACCGGGTAACGGTCCTCAAAACCACTAAGCACGTAAATGGTTATTGACCAGAAGGACTCGGGTATACTCTCAAAGGACCGGTTATTGTAGCGCTCGCACAAGAACATGACGAGCGTACCGATAATATAAAGACAAACAAATATGACTACAAGCCTCAGATGGATGTGTCTTTGAGAGAGTCTCCTGATGACAAACCTGTACTTTACTACGTAGATCAGCAGTACGATACAGACACCGCTCCAGATTATTATCGGTACATAATCGGCAAACGTCTTTTTCAGAAGTCCCTTTTCAGTAAAATATATTCTGGCCTCAGGATGAATCGGGATAACCGGTCTCATCCGATGATCGAGTATTCCATATAGACCTTCATCCAAAGGGAACCGGTATTTGCTGAGATCCACACCATTAATGCCATGCTCTTTCCTGATTACATCCCCTTTTTCAAAGATCAGTCTCGTGACTGTTTTGAAGAAGCCGGGCGGCAGTTTTCGGCCCTGAATCTTCGTCTCCTCGACATTCTTCCGGGCCACGAGAATTGCACGCACTCCTACGGTCTTGACCGCCTTATGCTGCGTACTGTATGTGTTAGCGGGTATTTCTGTGTACACAAAATAGGGGAACGCCCGCGTGAGTCTGTTAGCCAGGCCCTCACCGATCGGTATAAGGGTTACATAATCCTGCAAAGAGATGCCGTCAATTGTCTTCGTTAAAAGAGGAGTTGGGATTCCCGCGGTCACAAAGGCAGCATCTAAAGAGTTCGACAAAAGCATATCTCTGGCTTCACCGAATTTGCATCTGACATCCGTCAGATCCACAGCTTCCCATCCGGCTAAAGCAAAAATGAGAGTGGCGCTGTTGGAAATATTCTCAGGCGGAGAACCGGTGCGTATCCTCCTGCCCTTCAGTTGGTCGAGATGCTCTATTCCACTTTTCTTTGTTGCAACAAGCTGGATATATTCGGTGTACAGGGAGGCGATTGCCAAAGCTTTGTCCGAAGGCAGGTTAAACATTGCCTTGCCATGGCTGAAGTAGTACGCCGTGTCGTTCTGAACCAGAGCAAGGTCGACCTGCTCACTGTCAATCAGGTTCAGATTCTCCAGCGTGCCGCTGGTTTCGACCACGTCGATCACAACGTCGTCCGGATAAGCTTGTTCTATTACCCTTTTAATGCCGTGTCCGATTGGATAATAGACACCCGTTTTGCTTCCAGTCGCCAGGCGCAGGGTAATCTTTTCAGCCGCAGCCGGACCGGAGATGAGATTACACAGCAGAACCAGGGCTGCTATGGTAATTCGCCTGAGTAATATCCTGGATTGCAAACTGGACAAATGTAAACTACCTTTATTTCTGTGAACGGTTACAGCAATTCGACCTGGTCCATTTTCGTGTGGACCGGACTCGCCTTGACCACTTCGATCTTGTTATCCTTAAACTGTCGAATAATTTCCAGGTTGATACGCGTTCGCGTCTTGAGATTGGAAGCTTCAGGTTTAACCCAGTACAAGAGCATGATATCCCGTGAGTATTCCGTTATAGCAAAAAAGCCGCTTACAACTTTATCTTGTGTATCGTCGTCGGACTCCGCGATTTGTTTGAGTATATCCATGGCCGACGAAACCTGTTCGTGGTTCATTTCCGGCGACAAACGGTACACTGCGAAAACCTGGCGTCCGTTTTCGCTTTCTACATTAACAATATCAGCCCCTGCGACCAACTGGTTCGGGATAACTACGATTCGCCCTTGATAACGGGTTCGAATTCTCGTACTCCTGAGGCCCAGGCCGATTACGACTCCGTCATGTCCGCAGACCTGAATCCTGTCGCCCACCCTGAATGGTTTATCGATGAAAATGGCTACACTGCCAAAGAAATTACCTACTGTATCCTTTGCAGCGAGCGCAAACGCCACCCCGCCGATACTCAACCCTGTCAATATTGCAAACACATCGAATCCGGCATTATCCATTGCCATTATCAATGCGATTATCCAGATCGAAATCTTCACACCTTTGCGAACGATACCGATAATATGATCGTCGAGATCGCTTTCGGTCTTTTTCGCAAACGGGACGAGATACTCTTCGACAAGAGCATCGAACATCCGGGTTATCAGCCATGCTACATCAATGATAAGCAGAGCCTGGATCGACTTATTGACGGCGGTTTCTGCTGTTTCAGAGAGTGTGAGATTCTTCAATCCATACCATATGCCCAGAATAATCACACCAAAAACAAACGGTTCCTCCGCCATATCAACGAGAATGTCGTCGAGCTTCGTTCTTGTTTTGGATGCCAATCTCTTGATTGTTTTCCCGATCAGCCAGTAGGCGACCTTGCCCAGAACAACTGCAACGACAATGATAAGGGCAGTTAGCATCCACTGACCGACCGTGTTGCCGTAAAATGTTTTCGTGATAATGTCTTTGATCATGAGCAACCTGTAAGAAATCCAGTTTCCGCAGAATACACTACCATATCACCACAGGTACAACAAATCAAGGCAAGAAATCGGCCATTGGACCCATTGACGCAGCATATTTCAGCATGGACCGGCAGGGGGGGGCATGGCCCCGGTAACACTCTATGGACAATTCGGCTTGAATAACGCCAAAGAAGCCAGCCACCATGCACGCAACGACAACGATGGCGGGCTGATTCGCCGCGACTCGACTGAGCTCGTCGAAGCCAGGCCGACACCCTGCAACTCTAACGTCTTCGCCCAAAGGCGAGGATTGTTGTCCCATTCCCCGGAAGGGGATAGCAAACATCCGCGTTCTTCATTTTAGGCACAGAGCCGGGGGCCTATTTGTCTTGCCCGGCGGCATTGGCGCCAGGTATTGGCGAATCCAGCAGTATGTTGATTTCCGGAAGTTTCAGCGCCTTGTCAAGTGCTTTCAACTGTTTCTCTATTTCCTGGAGCGTAGCCGCATAGTAAAGCTCGGTATGGAAAAAGAACATCGCAGTGTCAGCATCGACTACATGAATCTGTTCGCTCTTCAGTTCGGGCATCAGTAATGTCTTTCCGACACTGAAGTTCTGCAATCGCAATTGATCGATCCCGCCATTTAGAACAACGATCTTCTTAAGGGCAAGCGCACGCCGCAGACGCAGAATATCCGACTCATCCTGGATGAGAATGGTATGACGCATGTGTCCGTCAGGATTGCGTTGATTAAGTTCCCAAAGCTTTGTCGCCCAGACCTCCTTGTCAGGACACTCGATCAGCTCAATCTCAGGAATAGGCTCACTGCCAAGGTGACCCTCTTTCAGTGAAGCACGATCATAGTTGTATGTAATCGCCAGGGCCTTGCCGTCGAAGTCCTTGATCTTATCGCCGCGGTCGCCCTTGACGAGTCCATCGAGGAACTTGACGGTGTAGCCGCCGACCTTCTGGCTTCCAAAGTATATGATTCGCGACTGGTCGATCTTGTCGGCAATGTCGAGGCGTTTGATGACTTCGTAGATCATCCTGGTAACGAGGATGGACTCGCCGGGGACGCTGTCGGTGACGAACGAACGGAACGGTTCGTTTTCTCCGAGACGGAAATTCTTCACGGCGGCTTCTCTGGCGAGACCGCGATAAGTCACGATGCGCCGGTTTTCAAGCAGGAAGGTCAGGTCGAAAACATCCTCACTGCGGATGCGGTAGGAATCGCGGAACAGATTATGCCCGAAGCTGTCGAAGAAGTCTTCGTCCTTGGGGAACGACCTTCTGACTTGTTTCTTTTCAGGGAGGACGTGAGGCGTAAGCACGATGATCACTTCGCGTTTTTCAGTCTCTGTTCTTTCCGATCGAAATGCCGCGCCGAGTATAGGGATATCTCCCAATAGCGGGACTTTGTGTTTTCTCGATATCCTTTCGCTTGCGACAAGGCCGCCAATAATCAACGGCGTATTGTTGGCGATACGACTGTAGGTCTGCACTCGCCGGGTGGACACCGTAGGCGCCCTTGCCAGGACGGTCTTGTCCGTGGATAGCAACTCCATATCTTCGCCGGGAACCGGCGCCGAGACAACCGTGTCGATCAACATGGTCACTTCATCGCCCGTTTCATTGATACGCGGGCGGATGTTGAGCAGGATACCGGTGGACAGGTACTCGAACTTGAAGGCGGAGATCGAACTATAGGTCGATCCCTGCAGACTGCTGGCGATAGGAATATCTTTGCCTACGCGAATCGTAGACTGTCGGTTATTGAGTGTCAGTACGCTGGGACGCGACAGCACCTCCGCCTTGTCTTCGGTAATCAGTGCTCTCAGTGTTACTCTCCAATCCCATTGAAACTCGCCGGTAAACACATTGTGGAACGTCGACAGGTTAGGAATCGTTGCATTCAGTGTGTCACTGGAGCCGATGGTGCTTGTCGACCCGCCCCGCAGTTCGCTGATGACAGCAGTGCCGTCGTCCTTCGAATATGGATTCAACGTCCAGTCCACACCCAAATCCTTCAGTCCCTGTTCGCTGATTTCCAGGACCATAGCCTCAATGAATATCTGGCGGGCGGGCCGGTCGATGTAGTCGTCCAGAGCGGACCGAACTTCGCTGAACTGCTCCGGGTGCGCCGGATGAAACATCACCAGCAACTGTGTCATCGGAGTAGCTATCGCGTTCTCCGCCATTTTAGTGGCGACTCCGGGCGACATTGAAAGCCCGAAATTGCCGGCCGTCGCCCCCCCCTCTGCGCCGATCAGACCCGTGTATGTGGGCTTGGGGTCCTCTATCTTGATCACGTAGGGAAGTGCATTGAAGTCAACCTTGGCGGGAACTTCCGCAGCCGAAGCCACAGTCGTAATGCCGAGTCCTTTGAGCATTGCTATCGCGGTGTCGGCGTCTACGTAGCTCAGTTGGATCAGCTTGGGCTCGAGGTCCCGGACGGTCAGCCCGGCACGCATCGCGTTCAGGGAGGCGACCATTTTGGTCATCTCCGGTTCGATAAGTGCCAGATCGGGATTGGGTAAGAACAATCCTGCTTTGTTAACTATCACACCCTGCACCCAGAGCTGAGCGGGCTGGGAGATGTAAAAGCGATATCCGAATCGCAGTACATGCGTGCCGGCTTCCCCATGCCGTGAAATGGTCCTGCATCCCATGATGCCTTTCGGAGGGACCGGCAGCGAGTCACCCAAAGCCGCTGATGCGGCAGAGTAACCGGGTTTGATTCCCAGATTAAGGACGAGTTGATCGCTCATCTCGTCGATTTCGATCTTGCTGAGTTTGGGAAGGGTGATTAAGGCCGCAGCGTCAGGCGGCATGGCTTTGGTCGCGGTTATGCTCAACGCCTCAGCAACGGGCATTTTTGCCGGTAGGGCGATTGTGGGGGTATCAACCTTGCCTTTGTCGGGAGCAACCGGTGCAGCCTCAGCAGGTGCAGCTTTAGCGGGTACAGCCTTAGCGGGTGCAGGTTTAGCAGGTGCAGCCTTAACAGGTGCAGCCTTAGCAGGCGCAGCTTGAACGGGTGCAGCCTTGGCGGGTGCAGCCTTAGCGGGAGCAGCCTCAGCGGGCGCAGCCTTAGCGGCAGCAGCCTCAGCGGGTGCAGCCTTGGCGGGTGGCTCCGTCTTTTCGGTTTGCTGACCTAAGGCGCAAGCGACAAAAAGCATGAGGCTCAGGGCGACTATTCCCACCATTGGACCGAAGGCAGTTGGGATGGCCTTGCTCCGAATCGAACGTACTCGTTCCAAAGTGGGGGGGCACATGGGGGAAGCTTCAGACGTATCTTTGCACATCATTCTTCTCTCCTCGAGCAAATAACGCGATTGACTATATGTTCAGCAGTTTCGTATCAGGGGGCATTATAACAAACAGCCGCCCTTTAGTCATCTCCCAGTGTACTAAATGGTTTCTGCTGATGCAAGTGCCATTGAACAGAAAAGGTTCTCTGTAACCTGGAAACAGAAGCCATATCCCGATAACCGACACAGTTCAACAACTACAGGAACGCGAGCTGATTCATTTTGCTGGAATAAAAACCTGCGTAACTTGCCTATTCGCCCTAAATTGCCCGCAAGACAATGCACACAATTGGCAGACAGAACCGCTTGTAACGATTATAATGGCTATAACGCTTATAACGATTGGCACATGTTTAGCCTTAAAGGGATGGTTTCTCAACGATTAGCTCAGGAATGGGTGGGAATTGAAATAATGCTGGATTATTTCGCCTGAATGGTTTATTTTAGCAGCGAGTTGATTGTTTTTCGGTAAATGACACAGTATCCGGCCCAGGCCGGTTGGCGGAAGGAGGGGGGAGAGGTTGCAGACGAACATGCATGAGGATTCACAGGAAAGCATTGGTTATCCCCAGCGGCGGCGGAGTGCGGCGGTGGACACTATTGTCAACACACTCGAATTAGTGGTGACAGCACTGATTCTTGCGTTTGTGTTTCGCGCATACGTTGTGGAGGCTTTTCGCATTCCGACGGGAAGCATGGCTGATACGCTGCGGGGGGCACATTATCACTTGCGGTGTATGCGCTGCGGATTTGCGTACAATGTCGGCGGCGATTCTTACAGCGGGCCCAAGCCGCAGTGTCCGAGTTGCGGCTACAATCTTCCGCCGGGGGTCGGGATTTCGGTGTCCAATGGCGACCGCATACTCGTGTTGAAGTGTCTTTATCAATTCACCGATCCGAAACGATGGGATGTAATCGTCTTCAAGAACCCCATTGACCCACACGAGAGCTATATTAAGCGTCTGATTGCGCGCCCGGGCGAGAGGCTGGAGATTATCGACGGTGATATCGTTATCGACGGGCAAATCGTGCGCAAACCGCCAAGGGTGCAGGAAGAACTGTGGATGCCGGTTTATGACAACGACTATCAGACGTTTCGCAAGGGTCGGATTCTGCCCGGCGATGAAGCAGACGATGAGCGGGATGAGGCGGCATGGCGACAGCCGTTTGAAAATGATCCGAACTCGCACTGGGACTTAAATGCCCATGGGCCCACTGTTTTTGCGCTCAACGAAAAGCAGGGCAAGGTTCACACGTTGTTGTATAACAGTTCGGTGGGCAATGACTTTCGGGCGGCCTATGCATACAATGATAGCGGCAACCGATATACGATGCCTGTGTGCAGTGACCTGATGGTGCATTTTGACGTCAGGCCGTCAAGCGGACGGGGACGCATCGGTGTTGAATTGAAAAAGTACGGTGTTCTGTACCGCGGCAGTGTGAGTTTTCAAGGCGTACTGGCGCTGGAGAAGGTTGTTGACGGCAACGTGGTTGAGCTGGACAAGCGGACGATTCGACCGGTCCGGACGGACAGCCCCCAACGGTTTCGATTTGCAAACGTCGATCACCAGCTTGTGCTGGAATTCGGCAAAGACAATCCGATCGACGTGGCCCTGCGGGGCCTCAAGGACGGCGAGCCGACGGTGGAAGCGTTCATGGCGTTCCCGTTCGATATCGACAAACCGCAGTTCCGCTTCGAGGCGTCCGGATCGGTCATCGAGCCGACGGTCGACCAACTGCCCGGATCGAACACCGACTACTACGCCATGCAGCACTGGGCGGACGTTTTCAACGATGACGGCGGCGTGGTCTTCACCCCGCTGGATTCGCCCATAGCCGAGTTCGGCGGCCTGTACCCCACCTGCGTCAGCGGCGCCCACCACCACTTCACCAACGCCGAGTACGGGCACGAGTGGCTCGAGCCCGGTTCGCTCACCAAGGGCCACATCTACTCGATGCTGTATTACAACAACTACGGCACGAACTTCGTCAACACGCACGCCGGCGAGATCCTGATGCGGTTTTCCTTCGCCGGCCACAAGGGCGCCTGGCAGCACGACTCGGTCCGTCAATACGGCTGGGACCTGGCCAACCCGTGCTGGTG
>SDBS01006688.1_pt1 | contig 11213 bp, 7 predicted proteins | sample 2277091 | NCBI WGS metagenome assembly SDBS01 (sample SAMN10404972, study PRJNA504765) | marine sediment metagenome | isolation source: marine sediment core GS10_PC15, 163 cmbsf | place: Arctic Ocean: Southern Knipovich Ridge | collected 2010 | reverse complement strand
CTGCTTTGAGAACTTTGTGTTAGGTTCTAAAATAAAGCTTGTATTATCTCACAAACTAAATTATATTGTGACCAAGAAAATGACCGGCAGTCATTAATTTTACAGTGGTATAAATTATTAAGATATTAAAACGGAGGTTTTTTTGGGAATCGCGGAACGAAGAGAAAGAGAAAAAGAAAAAAGAAAAAATGACATTGTTAACGCGGCTGAACGGGTCTTTTTCGAAAAAGGACACGAAAATGCCACGATGGATGATGTGGCCAATGAAGCGGAGTTGAGTAAAGGGACACTCTACCTTTATTTTAAAAATAAAGAAGATTTGTATCTGGCTATCCATTTACGAGGTAACAAAATACTACATTCCTTATTTATGAAGGCGGTTAAAAATAAAAAAACGGGTATCGAAAAAACACGGTCGGTCGGCAAGGCCTACGTCGAGTTTTTTAAAAAATATCCAAATTACTTTAATGCCATGCTCTACTATGAATCACATGATTTTGATTTTGCTGACCAGGATTCTGTCGCTGCTGAATGTCTGATCGAAGGAAAAGCAAACCTGGAGCTATTGATTGAGTCAATTGTAATTGGGATTAAAGACGGATCGATCAGATCGGATATCGATCCGGTTAAAACAGCCCTGAATCTGTGGGGTCAAACAACCGGAGTATTGCAAATCGCATCACTTAAGGAGAAAATTGTACTGGCCCAACATTTTTCCATAAGTGCTCAGGATGTGATTGATTATAACTTTGACCTGATCTATCATGCACTAAAATCTTGATTTTTTTTAACTATTAAATGACGGAGAGTCAGTTATTTGATACACGTTAAGGAGTGATTTTATGATACAATTCAAAACGGTCATACTTTTGCTGATTTTTTTACAAGTTATTTTTGCACAGGAAGACCCGCTTGAGCGGTATATCCAAATAGGATTGGAATCTAACCTGGCCCTGAAGCAGCAGGAGTTTTCTCTGGAACAGAGTATAGAAGTGCTTAACGAAGCACGGGGTAAATATTTTCCATCGATCGATATCGGTGCCCGTTATACCCGGGCGGGAGGGGGGAGAGAAATAATCATACCGATTGGAGATTTAGTCAATCCAATCTACAAAACTCTTAATCAGCTACTGATATCCGAGGGACTTCCACCAACCTTCCCAGAAGATGTCCCCAATGAATCCATCCCTTTCATAAGAGAAAAAGAACATGAAACCCGCATTCGTCTTGTACAACCTCTCTTTCAACCGGCGATTTGGAGTAATTATGGTTTGAAATCGGACTTGAATGAGATCGAACAATTGCGAATACGCATGTATAAACGTCGTCTGGTCAACGAAATAAAACGCGCCTACTACAATTATTTAAAAGCAAAACAGGTGGTTGATCTCTATACACGGATCAAAGATTTACAGATTGAAAATTTGCGGGTAAGTGAAAAACTATTCTCAGCAGGTAAAGCTACCCAGGATGTTGTTTTTCGGGCCAGAGCTGAGCTCAGTCAAACGGAACAGGAACAAATGCATGTTGAAAACCTGCAACGCCAGGGCCGATCATATTTAAACTTTATTCTTAACCGACCGCTGGAAACCGAGATTATAAAAACTGATCGTCATACTGTTCAGGATCCTGCTACCCTTAATTACGAATCGGCGCTACATCATGCCTTTTCAACCCGGGAAGAAATTGGACAAATAAAACAGGCCATCTCAGCCACCGGTAAAAATGCAGCAATTGTACGGAGTAAGTATTATCCCGGTATAAATGCCGTTCTTGATTACGGGTTTCAGGGCGTGGAATATAGCTTTACCAAAGATGATGATTTTTGGATGGCTTCTCTTGTTCTGGAGTGGAATTTGTTCAGAGGTTTTCAGGACAAAGCAAAGTTAGAGCAGGTTTATCTTGAACGAAAAAAATTGTCTGCCAAAGAGGAGGAAATTAGAAAACAAATTGAACTGGAAGTTGAACGGATTTATGATAATTTGACCGTTACCAGAAAAACTATCGATGTGGCCAGACAACAGGTTGAAAGTGCCCTGGCTTCATTCAAGATAATCCGAAAAAAATATGAAGAGGGTGTTGCCGCCCAGGTAGCGTATCTTGATGCCCAGACGACCTTAACCAATGCGGCAATTAATGAAGTGATTTCTGAATATGACTATTATATTACTTATGCCAATTTCGAGCGAATCGTGGCACTATATGAATTTTAACTTATTACCGCAAAGACGTAAAGATTTAATTTATTTCTCGCAGCGATCACGCCAATGGGCGGATTCGCCTGCCGGCGAACGCTATAATTCAAGGAAATATTTGTTTTATGTCATCCTGAATTTATTTCAGGATCTATAACTTTATCAAAAACAAGATTCCGAAACAAGTTCGGAATGACGCGCATCAGAATTCTATCTATTTTGCAGAAGTTTAAAAACTTAAAATCAATGGAGGGTAAAATGAAAACAAGAGGGTATGTATTACTCTTATCCATATTTACACTATGTGTCGTCTATCTCTCTTCCTGCAGTTCAAAGACAGAATCACAAGAGAGTGGGACAAAAATAAATGTTCAGGTCGCCTCGGTAGTACAAAAGTCAATGGCGCTACCAATTAATACAGGCGGAAAACTCTATACATCGGTGGAATCGAAACTTTCCTTTAAAATACCGGGGATCATCGCACACATTTATGCTGATGAGGGACAGTCCGTAAGGAAAGGCACTCTTTTGGCGGCCTTGGATCTCATTGAAATAAAGGCAAAAGTTAATCAGGCCAATAGTGCTCGGCAAAAGGCGCAAAGGGATCTTGAGAGAGCACAACGTCTGTACGCAGATAGCGTTGTCACTTTGGAACAATTACAAAATGCAAATACCGCATTGGATATCGCAGCCTCTGATGTAAAAGTGGCAGAATTTAATTTGCGATATTCAGTTATATATGCCCCGGAAAGCGGAAAAATTCTAAAAAGATTTGCTGAAGAAGGAGAATTAATTGGATCCGGTAATCCGGTTTTTTTGTATGGGTCAAGCAAGGAAGGTTGGGTTCTACGGGCTGGCGTCACTGACCAGCAAATAATCCAGTTACAGGTTGGAGATCTGGCAAATATAACCTTTGATGCCTATCCTGATTTAAAATTTTCAGCAAGAGTTTCAGAAATCGAAGCGGTTGCCAATCCCTTTACTGGTACCTTTGAAGTTGAGCTTAAACTTGATCACAGTGACGTTCACCTGTATTCCGGATTTGTTGGTAAGGTGACGATTATACCAAGTATCACTCAAGAATACTCAATTGTCCCCATAGAGTCCCTTATAGAAGGTGATAAAAATGAGGGTTATGTCTATGGAGCAGATCGGAGCAATAATACGGTTACGAAATACAAAATTAAGATTGGTAAGATTGTTGAAAATCAAATGCTGGTATATTCAGGGCTTGAAAATGTCAATGAAGTTGTCACCTATGGTACACCTTACCTTACCACCCATAGCGTGATTAATATCGTGGAGAGACAAGGTAATGAAAATAACAAATTACAAAACTCAAATAACAAATAAATTCCAAGATCCAAATTCCGATTATTGATTGGTTGTAATGAATTTGATTATTGGTTATTGGATATTATTTGTTATTTGGATTTTGTTATTTGGAATTTATAACAGAGAGGTTATAGATGCGTCTACCAAAATTGGCGATTGAGAATCATCAGTTTACGATCATATTAGTTTTATTACTCGTTCTTTTTGGACTGGTCTCGTTTTTAATCATGCCACGTTCTGAGGATCCACAAGTCTCTCCGGCGGCAAGCACCGTGATCGTTATATATCCGGGAGCGACGCCGGAGGATATGGAGGAACTGGTTCTTGATCCTATCGAAGAGGTACTCAATGAGCTGGAGGACATCAAACATATTAAATCAAGAGCAGAAGATGGGCTGGCTCTGGTCAACATTGAATTTTTATCCGGGAATGATCCGGATGATAAATACTCTGATGTGGTCCAGAAGGTGAACAGCATACGAAGTGCTTTACCAGAGAATATCGTTAATCTTGAAATACAAAAATGGTCGGTCTCTGATGTGCAAATATTACAACTGGCGCTAATGTCTGATTCTGCCAGCTATCGTGAACTTGAGAGGGAGGCGGAAAGACTTAAAAAGTCATTAGAAACAACAGCCGGAGTTAGAAAAGTTAAGATGTGGGCGTTTCCGGAGCAGGAAATACGAATTTCAATAGACTTACAGAAGATGGCTCAAAATCGTCTGAGTTTAAATCGTGTCATTGGAGCTATTCAGAGTGCAAATCAGAACATTCCGGGTGGTTATATAGACATCGGGGCCAGACGATTTAATGTTCAAACCAGTGGTTCCTATGAATCGATTGAAGAAATTAAAACCACAGTGGTTAATAGTGCCGAGAACAATCTTCTTTATTTAAAGGATCTGGCGGAAATCTCCTATGATTATGAGGATAATACATATTTTGCCCGATTTAAGGGTAAAAAGGCGGTTTTTGTAACGGTTAGTCAGAAAATAGGCACAAATATATTTACAATCAGAGACGCTTTGGAAGATAAGATTACAACATTTCAAACCAGCTTGGCGGCTAAGATAGAATTGGACACAGTGTTTGATCAGTCTGAAAGTGTTGGGTATCGGTTAAATGGCTTTTTTCTGAACCTTTTTCAGGGATTGATCCTGGTCGGTCTGGTTGTACTGATGGCTGTGGGCTTGAGGGCATCGGGGATTGTAATTCTGGCAATCCCGGTTTCGATAATGATTGGAATTGGATTTGTGGATCTGAGTGGTTATGGATTAGAACAAATGTCCATTGCCGGACTGGTGATTGCTCTTGGTTTGCTGGTTGATAACGCCATTGTTGTCATTGAGAACATTTCCCGTTTCATGAAAATGGGGTATTCAAACAAAGAAGCAGCGATAAAGGGAACCAGCCAAATCGCCTGGGCGGTAGTCAGTTCCACTACCACCACAGTTTTAGCTTTTATTCCGATAATGATGATGCAGAATATTACCGGAGATTTTATCCGAAGCATGCCGGTAACGGTTGTGTACACACTATCTGCTTCGTTGCTTATCTCTTTGATACTGACCCCGTATCTTTCCAGTAAGTTTCTAAAAATCACAGATGTTCAAAAAGAAAGAAAGATGCGCAAATTTTTAAATCACGAAATTGAAAACCGTTATCGGAAAATGCTAAATTTTGGTTTAGAAAACCCAAAAACAATTGTTTTGATTGCTCTGATTGTGTTTATGGGAAGTCTAACCTTGTTTCCTTTGGTCGGAGTTAGCTTTTTTCCAAAGGCTGAAAAACCCCAGTTTATAATCAATATTAATACACCGGACGGAACTAATCTGGACAGAACAGATCAGATTACCGAGTATGTGGATTCTCTCTTAATAAACAGACCGGAAATTCAACATTATGCAATAAATGTGGGACACGGAAATCCGCGCATTTATTATAATGTAATCCCGCGGCGAAATGCGAGTACATATGCTCAATTTTTTGTTACCCTGAAAGAAAGGAATCTGGATATTTTTAACCGGTTGATAAGTGATCTGAGGAGTCAGTTGCAAGGGATTCCCGGCGCTAAAATTGAGGTAAAAGAATTTGAGCAGGGACCACCTGTGGAAGCTCCGATTGCTGTTCGTGTTCTTGGGGACAATTTGAACATACTTAAAAAACTTTCCCGGGATATAGAAGAGATAATCACTTCAACACGGGGAACTGTTAATATAAATAATCCCCTGAGCACCTCAAAAACAGATATTCATGTAAAAATTAATCGCGATAAGGCAGGTTTTCTCGGCGTTCCTCTTGTTGACATCGATAAAACTGTGCGAGCTGCGGTTGCCGGTTTAACCATTTCAAAGTTCAGGGATCTGGAGGGAAAAGAATATGATATGGTTATTCGTCTTCCGTTTACAGGAAAAATAGATTATGAAGATCTGGATAAAATATATGTTTCCTCTGTAACCGGCGCGCAGATACCTCTGAAACAAGTAGCCAACATTCAGTTTACAGCGTCTTCCATGCTGATTAATCACTATAATCTTGAACGGAATGTCACGATTACTTCTGATGTGGAAGGTGACCTTTCAGTTGATCAGGTGACAAAAGAGATAATCAGTCAACTGGAATCATATGATTGGCCCAAAGGCTATCGATATAGTATGGGGGGTGAGCTTGAGAGTAGAGAGGAATCATTCGGAGGAATGGCAAAGGCGGGCATTGTAGCAATTATCGGTATATTTGCTGTTCTGGTATTACAATTCAGGTCTTATACACAACCGTTAATTGTCTTCTCAGCAATTCCCCTGGCGATCATCGGCTCATTATTTGCTCTTCTGATCACCGGTAATTCCTTCTCGTTTACGGCCTTTATCGGGCTTACGAGTCTTGTCGGAATTGTGGTGAACAATTCGATTCTTCTTGTGGACTATACCAATCTGTTGCGGCGAGAGGGTAAAGATATTGTCAGCGCTCTAAAAGAAGCTGGTGAAACACGCTTTATCCCAATAATTCTTACGACAGCTACAACAGTGGGAGGATTGCTTCCACTCACCTTGGGTGGTGGGACACTATGGGCACCGATGGGGTGGACAATAATTGGTGGATTGATCGTATCCACCGTATTAACATTATTGGTTGTACCTGTTCTGTACAAATTATTTTCAACCGAGAAAAACTAACCCACTTCAACCTTTTTTCTAAATAGCTTGCGAATGGCAGACAGAATTTGTTATTTTAAAAACCTTTCATTTAAAAACAGGTGAGGAAATAATATGACTGCCAGAATTGCATTGGATGCAATGGGAGGAGATCATGCGCCCGGAGAAGTCGTGCGGGGCGCAATAAGAGCTGCTGAACAATTGGATGATATCGAGATTACATTGATAGGTGATAAGGTAGCCATCGAAAATGAGCTACGAGAAGCTAATTCCAAGTTACAATTTGAAATTGTGCATACGGATGAATGGGTCAAAATGGATGAGGATCCCAAACAGGCGATCAAGGCAAAGGAGAAAGCCAGCGTTAGCATTGCTGCGCAAATGGTAAATGACGGGATTGTTGACGGTTTGGTCAGTGCCGGGAATACCGGGGCGACCATTCTTGCTGCTGCTAAGCATATACCGGTTATAGAGGGTATTGAACGGACAGCATTAGCTACGGTTTATCCGACAGCTAAATTTGACCGGACACAAAGCGGTTTTGCCCTGATGTTGGATGTGGGAGCAACTCTGAAATGTACAGCAAAACAGCTGGTTCATTTTGCGTTTATGGGCAATTTTTATCTCTCGGAAGTATTTGGGATAGAAAAGCCGAGAATCGGTCTGCTAAACATCGGAGAAGAAGAAACAAAAGGCGGTGATGTATTAAAAAACACCTACCGTCTGTTGAATAAAGCGGATGAGTTAAATTTTATCGGTAATATTGAAGGAAAAGATATACCGAAGGGTGTGGCCGATGTTGTCGTGACGGAAGGATTTATAGGGAATGTTGTTCTTAAAATGCTTGAGGGAGTTGCAGAAGTTGTAAAAGAAACCGGTAAGTATGCCTTTAAGAAAAAATTAAGTTGGAAAATTGCTCTTATGCTGCTTGCGCCGGGTTTAAAAAAGATAAGACGTCGTACGGACTATAGTGAATACGGTGGAGCACCAATCCTCGGCTTTAAAAAACTGGCAATTAAAGCCCATGGACGCTCAAATGCGAAAGCAATAGCTAATGCTATAAGGGTCGCATCGGAATCAACACGCCAGAATTTATGCTCCAAAATTGAAGATTCGGTGGGTCGGTTTAATCTCAAACACGCCTTAGAACTTGCAGATATGTAATTCGTGGACTTATTTTTTAATCCATCTATTGTCCAGCCTGACTTTGTATTGATTAAGAGGTGAGTTCTGCTGAATATATTCAGACAGAGTTTCGCGCAATAAAATCCCGGTTCTAAATACGTGGGCTTGATCAATTTCTTTGAGCATATCAAAACCAGTAAAACCATCGGCAAGATAATCGATGGTTACCACCCGATAATCTTTTTTTGGATATAACGGATAATCACCCACCTGAAAATATGTTAGACGATTTTGGCTTGGACGGCCAGGATCATATTCGACTTTTCCGCCGGCAATCGCCAGTCCGGACTGAACGACGCCAATGTTTTTCTCGATTATTTGTTTTAGAAATTGACCATCGATCTCCAATACAACCAATGTTCTGTTAAAAGGAAAAAGGCGGAACATATCCAGCCGGGTAATATTCCCGTTATACAAATCCGCGTATAATTCTCCATAGCTTATAAAAGCAAAATCCGTTTCTGTTCTTGTCAGCATAGCATCACATACAAGATTACTCATTAATGATTCGCCCATACCGGATCTTTTGATATCGAGTTCACTTGATCCGATAATATCATTCCACGGATTTGATGGGTAATTTTTATTTTCTGTTGTTGTTTGATTCGTCAATGATACGGATTTGGAATTTGTGTCCTGGCTATAGGTTGAAGATAATAAAAACAGACAAAGTAAATATGAATATTTCTTTTTCACTATTCCTCCGGGTGTTACTTTCTGACAACAGAAATTCGGACAAATATAAGCATCATGCCAATGATTAGAAATATACAGATGTGCTCACCCATTAACAACCAAATATCTCTGTTAACCGGCAGCAAAGACGCAAAGCGATATTTATGTCATCCAGTAGGGATTTATGCACTTGTCGGTGCAGCTTTGGCAAGCACCTGCAAAGATTCTTATCCCAACGGGATCCCGTTTTGGGACAGAATGACATAAAAATGATAATTCTTTGCGCATTGTGGTTAAAAACAATCCAGATTTTTGTTTATAAAGAAAATTTTGATAATATTGAAAAAAAAATTGAAATAATAAAACAATAATCCTTAATATAACTAATATTTAGTTGTGATTGCCATAATTTACTAACCCAAGTAATCTGTGAAATCTGTGGTTGATGAATAAATCAGACTAATAAAAAACTATTCAAAGAAAGCTATATGGATAACTGTATAATCCTGATTGAAGAACTGCGGCAGAAAGTATTAGAAGTATTAAAAATTCAGCTGAACATCTTTCATTATGAAAAGATAATGCTTATAAGCATCGCTGAAGATGGCACCTGTATACCGATTGTATATTCAGATGATAAAACATCTAAAACATATGAATCATATAGTCTGAATTCTGTGGAAGATTTAAAATCTCAGGAAATGTTTCTTAAAAGCGAATTAGCAGATGATTCCGATCTTTATAATTTATGTGAATTTTATGATGTTAATACATTGTTTCCGGTACTATTACCGTCTTATCTTCAAAACAAATGTGTGGCATGTCTGGCAATAAATTCTCCCGTACCGGTCTTTACGGATCGACAAATCGAAATGGCGATTTTTTCCTGTAGCTATATCGCAAATTTGATAAATAACGAAAATTTAGTCCAGGATCTGGAAGGTTCTTCTGAACGTATGCAGAAAATGCTTAAGGAAATGGTTACACTGCATGAAATTACACATGCACTGGAGTCATCGGATAATCTTGATTCCCTGCTTGAATATATCATGCAAAAAAGCCAAAACGTTATGACAGCCGAAGCTGCCTCCCTGATGCTTGTTATTGAAGAATCAAACGAGTTGGAATTTAAAGTAACTCTTGGACCAAGAGCGGTGGAAGTGAAACCATTCCGGTTACCACTCGGTCAGGGAATATCTGGTTGGGTGGCCCAGACCGGGGAAGCGGTACTTATTTCGGATGCCTATTCAGATCCCCGTTTTGATCCTTCTTTTGATAAAAGAAGTGGATTCAAGACCGATTCGATGCTCTGTGTCCCCATGATTCACCAATCAAAAGTTGTTGGTGTAATGACCTTAATCAACAAGTTGGATGGAAAACGGTTTAACGAAAATGATCAGAATCTTTTTACTATTTTTGCTTCTCAGGCAGCATTGTCAATTGAAAACGCCCGTTTGTTATTTGCTGCTATTGAAAAAGAACGGTTGGATAAAGAACTTCAGGTCGCTGCAGAGATACAAAAATTATTAATACCGCAGACCATTCCACAGTCTTCCTTCCTGGAAATTGCCGCAGAATATATCCCCTGTAAAGAAGTTGGAGGAGATTTTTATGATATAATAAAGCTGGACGATGATCGGTTTATATTTGTCGTCGCGGATGTTTCCGGAAAAGGAATTCCCGGTGCCCTTGTCGTCTCCAATATGCAGGCAACTCTGCGTGCATTTCTTGAATATAGTGATGATCTCCTTTCAGTCGTTTCAAGACTGAATGAAACGATAATCCGTCAAACAACCACCGACCGCTTTATCACTTTCTTTATCGGAATTTACGACCATAAAAAATCGAGTTTTACATATATTAATGCAGGGCATAATCCCCCATTGTTGGTCAATAAAAAAGGTGAAATGCAGGAACTGAAAACGGGAGGAATTTTTATCGGTTTTATGCCCTGGGAGTATGAGATCGCAGAAATATCATTTAATAAAGATGATACACTGGTCATGTATACGGACGGTTTAGTTGAAGCGATGGATAGTGATGAAGAAGAATTTCAAATGACCGGTCTTAAAAAAACGATCAAAGATAGTCTTTCCATGAACAGTGAAGAGCTAAAGGAGGAAATTTTCAATCGGGTCAATGATCATATCGGCGCCGTCCCCCTCACAGATGATTTTACCCTGCTAATAAGCCGCCGCATCGCCTAATAAAAGTCCTGTATTATTTATAAACCGCATCAATAGGGCACGGTGCACCGTGCCCCTACATCTTCCGTAAATCCCGCCAGATGAAATAGCCCACCACAAAACTAACCATAAGTAAAATAAGACCTGTTGTCAGGTTTCCAAACAACAAATTTCCAACCGAGAAAAGAAAACAATAGATGAGGATAACGCCTAGAATCCAGTCACGAAGTGATACACTCAACAAATCCTTGGATTGTTCCAGACCGTGTTTTTGATAAACTTTTTTCCATAATCTGCCACCAGGTTTTACCCGGTTGTAGAATTTGATCAGAACATCATCCTTTTCCGGTGCGGTGAGGAAGGTGACCGTGATCCAGACAGCGGAGGAGCCGAGTACGGTTAAAATCATCAATAGGGTAAACTGCTCGGGATCAGCCGACGAAATTCCCACCACAAATTGTAAATACATCGACAGAACAAAGGAG
>SDBS01006687.1_pt1 | contig 11213 bp, 6 predicted proteins | sample 2277091 | NCBI WGS metagenome assembly SDBS01 (sample SAMN10404972, study PRJNA504765) | marine sediment metagenome | isolation source: marine sediment core GS10_PC15, 163 cmbsf | place: Arctic Ocean: Southern Knipovich Ridge | collected 2010 | reverse complement strand
AATTCCAAGGTAATCAACAATTAATCCACCGGGCTTGTCTTTGTACACCCTGTTCACCCTTGCTATTGCCTGCATAAGGGTATGACCTTTCATGGGTTTGTCGATATACATCGTATGCAGTGATGGAACGTCAAAACCAGTAAGCCACATATCTCGCACAATTACCAGTTTCAATTCATCATCTGGATTCTTCATCCTCTCAGCTAAAGCTCTTCTCTGTTCTTTTGTAGTGTAATGTTTTGAAATTTCCGGACCATCGGAAGAAGAAGATGTCATTACTACTTTGATAACCCCTCTTTTCAAATCATTACTGTGCCACTCCGGTTTGATTTTAATTATCTCATCGTATAAGTCGGCAGCAATTCGTCTTGACATAGCAACAATTATTCCTTTTCCTTCAAACACTTCTTGCCTCTGTTCAAAATGATTGATTATATCTCTGACAATCTTCTTCGTACGTTTTTTGCTTCCAATTAATGCCTCTAACTTTGTCCATTTTGCTTTAGCTTTTTGAGTTTCTGACAAGTCCTCTTTTTCTAATTCTTCATCCAAATCCGCAATCAGTTTTTTCCCTTCTTCACTGAGACTGATTTTTGCCAAACGACTTTCATAATAAATCTTTACCGTTGCTCCATCATCAACAGCTTGCAATATGTCGTAGACATCAACATAGTTTCCGAAAACCGCGGGTGTATTTCTATCTGTTTTTTCAATCGGGGTTCCCGTAAAGCCTATATAAGTAGCATTGGGCAAAGCGTCGCGCATATATTTTGCAAAGCCATAGACAGTTTTTTTACCAACAATATTCCCATGCTCGTCTTTCTCATCAATGGTCTTTGCTTTGAATCCATACTGAGTCCTGTGTGCTTCGTCGGCTATTACAATAATATTTCTTCTGTCTGAAAGTTGTTCATACACATTACCCTCATTGGGCTGAAATTTTTGAATAGTCGAAAAAATCACTCCGCCCGAAGCAACATTTAACAGTTCTTTTATTTGTTCTCTGTTTTCCGCCTGTACAGGGTCTTGCCTGAGTAGTTGTTTTGAAGCAGCAAAAGTATCAAATAGCTGGTCATCCAAATCGTTTCTGTCGGTGATGACTAAAACGGTAGGATTATCCAGCTCCAAAACAATTTTTCCGGTATAAAACACCATAGACAAAGATTTACCGCTTCCCTGAGTATGCCAGACCACGCCACCTTTACGGTCTCCCACTGGTTGCTTCTTTACACCCGCCACACCATAACTTTCGGGCGATTCCATTACGGTATTTGCATTATAAGTAGATACAGTCAAGTACCCGGCCGCTCTTAATGTTGATTCGACTGCTCTGTTTACTGCATAATATTGATGGTAGGCTGCAAGTTTTTTTTCTGTCTGTATGGTGATAATTCCTGTCTCTTGGTTTTCTTTTTTTGATTTTTCAAATACTATGAAATGGCGAATAAGATCTAATAAAGTTTCTTTATTAAACATTCCCTTAATCAGAGTTTCCAGTTGCCCGATTAATGGGGAAGCTTCAATCTTTCCGTCTGATGATTTCCAGGTCATAAAGCGGTTAAAGCCGGCAGAAAGCGAGCCCGCCCGGGCTTCTAAACCATCGGAAATGACTATGAAACCATTGTAAGTAAATAGACTTGAGATTACCTGTTTGTATGTCTGTAACTGTCTGTAAGCAGATCTAACAGTTGCGTTCTCATCTGCAGGATTTTTCAACTCAATAATGACCAAAGGTAAGCCGTTCACAAATAAAATAATATCAGGACGTTTGTTAATGTTATTTTCGATGACAGTAAATTGGTTCGTAACGAGAAAGTCATTGTTTTCAGGATTTTTGAAATCTATCAGCCAGACTAGGTCGCCTCTGCTGTTACCGTCTTTCTGATAACTTACCTTTATACCTTCGGTAAGCATTCGGTGAAAAGCCTCGTTATTGGCAATGAGTTCCGGGGAATTAAGCCTTAGAATTTGTTTAATAGCGTTTTTGCGGATATCTGATGGAATAGACGGATTTATTCTGCCAACAGCTGCTTGCAGTCGTTCCAGCAAAAGCACATCTCCAAAAGATTCTCTTTCCGGTGTATCGCTATCAAATGCAATATCCGGGGCATAGATATAGTGGTAGCCCTGTTTTTCAAGGAGTTCGATAGTGAATTGTTCTATTTCAGATTCGGTAATTTTATTCATCTGCCTAATTTTCCCCAGACAATATTTTCCAAATTATTTTGTATTCGGTTCCAGAAAGATATGCGTTTTGAGGGCGAATCCTGTTCCAGACTGATTGATCCATTTGCTTAAGGAAGGCACGAGCTTCATGCACAGTAATAGACTTTTGTTCAACTGATTTTCTTAATTCCTTGCCAGCTTGTTCAGCAATACTCCGTGGCACCGCATTCATTCGCATTAAAACACCTTCTTCCGTGTTTACACCGTGATAAATCATTGCTGGAATAATGTTAATTTGACGTTTTTCATGTTCTGACAAGGACTCAAAATCAATTCCTGATAGTCGGCTTAAAGCAGAAATCCCCCAAGTCCCATTGTTTACTAATGTTTTATAGATTGCTTTACATGCTGCAGTGATCGCTTTTGTTTGGTTTTCACCACCTTTAAAAAAATCTCGCGCAATATCTTCAATGCTTCTTCCGTTCACCCATGCCTTGGTAATCTCTGCAATCCGTTTATTCTCAAGACCTCTATCGGTAATCTCTTCAAGATTATTTTTCAACTGAGGAATCCGCAGCATAACACCATAAAGATCTGCTATACCGGATTGTTGTCCAAATAGACTGTCAGGCTTCCAATCATCTAAAGTCAATTTCCTTTCAAGATTGTTCATTCCTACCAATGCACACTCAATGCCTTCTGGAGAAAAACCGGTCATATCAGCAAGTGCTGCCCGTTCGGGATGTTCGGAAAGTTTTCTGGCATAGTTTTTTGTAGCTTCCAGTAGCTTGTCAGCCTTGCTTCGATCACTTTGTTTACTTCTTAACAATCCATAACCAAATGTGTTGCGGAGCAGTTGTTCAGTATCAGCCAAGACCGCATCAAGGTTTTTCTTCTCATTCCATAGATGGGCTACATAGCACCGAAAATCTCCCCACTGCTCTTCTTGAATAACAGATTCAAGATCATTTAACCTTCCCTCATCCAACTCATTCAATAAGTTAACTAAACGAGATGTAAGTTCACCGGTTGCCTGACTGACATATTCCATAATTTTTTCTGGTTCGTTACCTGCGGCAATTCCTACGACTCCGACGCTGTCATGGTTCATTCGCCCAGCCCGACCGGCTAAATTCCAAAACTCACGAGGCGACATCTTTTTTCCATATGGGTATTTAGTGGAAGCTAGAAATACAGATGAAACCGGGAAGTTTATGCCTTGAGCAATCGTTGTTGTTGCACACAGAACTTTGAGATTTCCTTCCTCTGCAAGCCATTCAATAAGGGTTCTAACTTCATCAGACAAACCGGCATGATGTACTCCGACCCCATGGGACAACATGTCAATCAGCTCAAAGCTCTCGCTGATTTCTGTTCGTAAGAAATTCTGAACAAGCTTGATTTCCTCCGGAACAGGTGACAATGGTTTAAACTTCTCGTTGACCTTTCTGGCCATGTTCCAAACATGCTCAATGTTGTTTGCCACAGCAATGCTGGTTCCCCGCTCTGAAAGAATCCGCGCCATTGCCGCTGTCTGAACTGTCAGCCCTCTTTGTTCTCCACGACATATAACTTTACTCCTTGGCACATTCAGTGGCTTAACATCTCCAACATCATGGCTTCCGTTTAGATGTATGGTCTTGGGTGTTGTGATAAGTGTTTGGTACTTCAACCGCCAGCCGGCCCGGACGGAATCATTTGCCTCAGCTTTAAATATTCCAACAATACGCTCATTGGGTTTCCATGGAGTCGTGCCAAAACTGATTGCCCGACCAGCACTAATATCTTGTGCCAGCCAACGAGCCAGCGTTTCAGGCTTTTCAACAAACGGCATCAACAGAAGAAAATTTGCAGACTCGCATTCACCTTTGATGGTTGCCAGTAATAATTCAATACGTAATCCTCGGCTTTCATTTTCTATGTTATGTGCCTCATCCATGACAACCAATGCCAGCGGACGGGTTACTTTTTTATTCCGAATGATGAGTTGTAATTTTTCAGGAGTTGCTACCAAAACATCAAAAGCGCCGCCAGTATCGGATTTAACTAAAAGATCCTCTTCAAATGCATCGATTTCTACCGCACCGGTCAACTGCTCAACCTTAACACCAATCGGTTCAAAATCCCGCCGCAATCGACGAGTGATTTGAGCTGTCAGCGCCCGGGTCGGAGCAACGTAGGCAACCCATCCCTTCCCGAATTCATCATGATCAAACTGATTGAGTGCCTGAAGGATTCTAAATTGAGCCAGCAAGGTTTTACCACCCGAAGTCGGCATGTCCACCACAATGGCAGTTGCCGCCTGATCAAGAAGCCCCTGCTCTTGAATAGCAGCTCTTTGTGGCGGTAAAAGCTCAAATAAAGCCTGTTGTTTGGTTATTTCAGATACAAATTTTCTAACACGAGAGTTTATCCTCTTGGTAACCCACCAGACAGAACCGGACACCATTTGACGAGCCGATGCATGAAGCCAACGTATTAGAACTTCAAGCTGTGCGTCAGCACCTGCTGTAGCCGCATCTATTGCGGATTCAAAATGCTTATCAAGTAAAGCTGTAATACCAACAGGTTCTCCCTGAAGCATGTATGTTGCCAGCAATTCAGTTCCCTTAGCCCAGTGGTAAAGTGCAATAAGGCGTAATGCCATGACCCGATCGCCAGCGTTTGATGAACCATTTAACACCTCGGACTCATAGATGTTCTGATCTTGCCGCAACTCCGCTATAATCTCACTAATGCGATTCAGATCATCCCAACGTTTTTTTCTAAACAATCTTACCCAGCATTCAAACAGGCGGTAGAGCAGGCGGTAATGCCATTTTGCATCTGCAACAGATGGAATCTGAAAAACATGATTGTTTTCATTGTACCAGCGGCGCAAGTCAGTCCAACGGTCTCCGCAATAAGCCAGCGCCGATAAATGCAGTATATGCAAAACCCTTTGTTCATTCGTATCAGGCAGAGAAAACAGCCGACGTAGTTCAAAAGCACGATATGCGCCAGCGGCGCACTGCTCTCTCCGTTCCTGCGCATCTGAGGTCGGGTTCATAAAATCACCCAATCCTTCAATGGCGGCCATTTCATAGGCCATGGCTAATTTAGCCAGTAAATCCTTATCAGTATCCTGAAAATCAAACTGAAAATGAATCTGTAACCCCAACGCCTTATCGACTAAAAATTGATTCGCTAATTCAAGACCATATTTTTGCTGAGATTCACCAATGGCCTGCACGGCCCAGTGTGTATCAACACGTTCGAGGGAAGCTTTTGTCACATTCATTGGGCACTTCCTTTTCGATAAGTCATTACTTTTGAACTTAAAGTAGATATGCTCCCCGCCGGTAAATAAACTGCTAAAAGCTCAATCTTCATGTCGGCATGAGCATCCTTTGCCAATTTGTTCACCCGCACCCGCAAATCATCCTGATGAGGTTCAACATCACGTACAAGAAACCCAAAGACGCGAATATTTGTTTTGCTTCGAATGTATTTTCTTGCGGCTTCCTTATACTGACTTTCCCATGCGGATGTGCTTGCTCTGTAGCCAAGGTATTTAATCAGATCGTCCTTGATTTTCGTGCTGTCTTTTATATCTTCAAGCTGCCGCTTCAAGCCGGTTCGACCATATATCGCCCCAGGAGGATAGCTGCGTTCAGCAGAGGTTTTAACTTCTCCAAAAGCAATAAAATCCTCATTCCCCTCTTTTTGGAAGCCAACCAAATCAGCTCCTGGCAAGCTTGAGCCTGTTTTGCGCTCATCACGTCCATCCGGCCATGGAAAAAAACAGTCCCTTTGATGAACAAGATAAGACTCTGCCAATGCCTCGCCCACACGCCAATCTTCAGGTGACTTAGTGCTAGCCAGAATTCGTTCAACCTGACTTTTCTCAAAGTCCGTTTCTGCCACCCCTGAAAGCAACGCAGAAATATCAGCTTTCCCAGAATCGTCAAAAACGACCTCTGAAATTGCCCCCTCCAAAGCGGCATTCAGTTCATCTGTTGCCCACGAAAATCCACAGCCATTTACAGGAGAAGTTCCAAGAGTATATTCAATAATTCCAATGGCAATGCTCATATTTCAACCCTCACTTCCCCGCTCATCAATTTAGGCAATAGTGTATCCCGCAGTTTTTCGAGGGTGATGATTTGGGTTTTATTATCTTTAATTTTATCTAAATTATTTTTCACGAGATTGTGAAATTCGATAGCCTTATTTTCATTAAAAAGAAATGAAATATTAAAAATATCTTGTGGTTTTACTCTTTGATGACTTCCACTTGTCCCACTTGCCGCTCCAATTAATTCATTTGTTACTGGCGATGATTTCAGCAAATAATAAATGAAACTAAAATACTCTTTTTTGTTTGGATAAACTATCTGAAATTCAGTTGAGCAAATAGGATTTTCTTTGTTTTCAAATTCTTTCCAAATTGACCAAACTCTCGGAAATCTCGGATTTAATTTTGAAATTAAAATAGAGTTTTCAAAAATTTTGTATTTATTGCTTTTTATTTCAATGCCTAATTCTTTAACAGGATTTTCTCCTTTGTCGAAAGCGGGAATACTATAATGATTATACTCGATTGTCAGATTTTTGTCAGGTCTAATATTAACTTTTTTATGTTCTGAAATATCAAAAAGTATTTTCTCCTCCCAATCTTCCTTTGCTTCTTCTATAAACCACTGCCTAAAAAGTGTTTCTGCCATGGCTTCGAGGGTTTTGTTTTGGCGGTGGAGTAAGTCTATCTTATCGTCGAGGTTACTCAAGACGAAGGCAATAGTTTTTTGTTCTAGAAGTGAGGGTATTTCTGCAATAATAGTCTCAAAGTCTCCTTTATTAACAATTGGAACTGCAGTACCATCTCCACCATAAATTCTTAGTATTTCATACAGGCTGATTAATTGGTAATATAAAAAATCATTATCTATTTTGGAATTATCTGGTATAATCGCATTAATCTGTTGATTAGTTATTGCAGAGATAGCATTTATTACTACCTTTCCCATATCTGAGCCAATACAGGTGACCAAGATTGATTTCGGTGGCAATATTTTATTATTCAACCTTTCTATGCCTTCTTTTGATAGCTTTCTTTCACTACTGTATGCCTTTTTACGATAATTTTTATAATCCGTAGGTGTAATAAAAGGCATTTCATTGCCCCAATCTTCAGGATTGTTTTTAGAAGGCGTTTTTCCAGTTACAATAATTCCTAAATCCCCCAGCTTGTATTTCTTCCACTCACTCATACCAACTTCACTTTTTTCCATTCTTCGGGTATATTGTTGTGATTTAGGGTTGTATTATTTGCGTTCTCGCTTTTCATTTTATCACTTCCCAGTGTCCGCCTTTGTCGGAGCCGATGCGCTTTATTCTGCCTTCTTTTTTGAGTTTTACTATTTGCCATTCTACTCCTTTTTGTGAAATTCCTACAATTCCCGCCAGTTCATTTATGGTAATATATGGTGTTGCTTTTAAAACAGACAAAATTTTCTCCCTAGTTTTCTCCGACATTTCAGGTGTAAAGTTTTTCTTCCTGAAAGTTATTCTGAAAGCAATGCCCGGCTCGCTCCATTTCAGCTCTATTTCCGGGTAATTTTTCAGGTCGTCAGAGATGATTTTATCCGGGTTCAAATCGACAATTTCTCTTGGCTCATCTTTTACGTCAAGAAAGATTTCACCGCACGAATCTGTTTGATCCGACCTGATTTTTAATTCCCTTGAATTAGGGGGAATTATTTTGTGCGTCTCCTGTGCGATATGCACAATACCTGTGCATTCCCCTACTGACATGCCCATATTTCTCATCTTTTTGTGCATCTCTAAGCAGGTGTGCATGGGGGCTGTGCATTTCATCATTTCTTTAATATCTCATACAAACCCTTATTTTTGAAGATAAACTCGCTTTTCACCTTCTCCTTTTCAAGTATCCCAATTTCTACCAGTCTATTCAGATACTTGCTTGCGGTGTTCCTCGATGCGATCCCCTTCTCTATCAGGAAGGAGTATTTACAATAGACCTTTGTGAACAAAGTCTCCAGCAATTCGAAGCTGTAAATCTCCTGCGCTTCACCCTGCATCTTCTCTTTCGTATCATTGAACAATTTGATTATATTGAATATCTTGCCAAGGGTGTATTTCGAAGTTTTTTCTACAGCTTTAAGCATAAATAGTATCCAATCTTCCCAGTTGTTGTTTTCAGTTACACCCATTAATAGCCGATAATAGTCGCTCTTGTGTTCGTTGATGTATTTCGAGAGGTACAGGACGGGATCGTCCAACAAACCGTATGTAGAGAGCAGTAATACATTGATTACCCTGCCCGTTCTCCCGTTACCGTCTTTGAATGGATGGATCGCCTCAAATTGATAGTGCAGGATTGCCATTTTAATAAGAGAGTCTATCTCATCGGATTTTGAATTGGCAACCGAAATCCAATTATTCAACTTATCTAAAATTACATCCCTGCAACATGGAGGCGTGTAATTTTTTCTATAATCATTTCCGATATAGACGGAAAAATCGCGAATGCCATCATTTTCCTTCTTTATGTTCCTGTAAATAATCTCTATGAGTTCAACTGAAAACTTCTTTCCGGATTTTATAACTCTAAATCCATCTACCAGCGCCTTCCCGTATCTTAATACCTCTTTAGTATGCGGATCTGCGGTTGAATCGAGAGTGAAGGCTTTGAACAATTTGTCATTAGTTGTTAAAACATTCTCAATGGATGAACTGTCCTTTGCCTCCTGCAAACTCAAAGTATTGATGAATATGTCCGGGTTCGGGATCGCTGAGAGTCTGCCCTTCAATTCCGCCATTGCCCGATTTGCTTTATTGACCTGTTCATAAATACTTAACAGACGCCAATACTTCTCATCGGGTAATATATCTGGTAATTCATTATATGGTTTATCAGGGTTAAATTTCATTTTTCCTCTCTATTTTAATTTTGGATAAATTTTTCAGAATCAAAGCATTGAGTTGTTCTTCCTCTTTCAACTGTTCTTCAAACTCGGTTTTTAGTTTGGTGAAGCGCTCATCGAAATCAAAATCATCTTCTTCGTCTGGCAGGCCAACATACCGCCCCGGTGTCAGCACATAATCAAGCTCTCTTACTCGTTCAGTGGATGTTGAGTTGCAAAAGCCCTTCACACCTTCATAATCACCGTCGGAATTGCGCCAGTTGTGATATGTTTCTGCTATTTTCTGTATATCTTCTTTTGAGAATTCACGCGTTCTGCGATTTATCAGATATCCCATGTTTCGAGCATCTATAAAAAGTATCTCATCAGTGCGGTTGCGGAACTTTCCATTAGCTTTATTTTTGCTTAAAAACCATAAGCTGGCTGGAATTTGAGTGTTTAAAAACAGTTTTGCAGGCAAATTTACTATGCAATCCACCAAACCAGATTCAATAATGTTTTTTCGTATTTCATATTCTCCATTTGTTTTGGTGGTTAATGATCCTTTAGCCAAAACAAAACCTGTTTGTCCGCTTGGACTGAGATGATAAATAAAATGTTGTATCCATGCATAGTTTGCATTTCCGGTAGGTGGTGTGCCGTGTTTCCATCTTCCGTCTTTTCTGAGTAAATCACCGCTCCAGTCGCTGTCATTAAAAGGGGGATTGGCAATTACGTAATCCGCTTTTAAATCCTTGTGTGCATTATTTAAAAATGAGCCTTCATTGTTCCATTTTACTTGCGAACTGTCTATTCCCCTAATAGCAAGATTCATCTTGCAAAGCCGCCATGTTGTTTGGTTGCTTTCCTGTCCGTAAATGGAAATGTCGTCTACCCTGCCCTGATGTTCCTTTACAAATTTTTCGGAATGAACGAACATTCCACCTGAACCGCAGCACGGGTCAAAAACACGACCCTTGTATGGCTCCAGCATTTCTATAAGTAATTCAACAACACTTCTTGGTGTGTAGAACTGCCCACCCTTTTTACCTTCAGTTAAAGCAAATTCACCGAGAAAATATTCAAAAACATGACCCAAAACATCGGAGCTTCTGGCTTTTGCTTTGCCAAGTGCAATGTTACCTATAAGATCAATTAATCCGCCTAAACTTGTCGGATCAAGATTTTCCCTTGCGTAAACTTTGGGTAAAACATCTTTCAACGACGGGTTCTCTTTTTCAATAACATCCATAGCGTTGTCAATCTCTTTGCCGATTTCCGGCAGTTTAGCCCTTGATTGCAGATAAGACCAGCGAGCGGAAGGGGGTACGAAAAAGACATTTTCAGCCTTATATTCATCCCTATCTTCAGGGTCAGCACCGACATATTCGCCTTCTCCTGCTTTTAGTTTTTCGTGTAGTTCCTCAAAGGCATCGGAAATATATTTTAAAAATATCAGCCCCAATGCGATGTGCTTGTATTCAGCAGCATCAATATTCTTTCTGAGTTTATTCGCCGCCTTCCATAATTGTTTTTCAATAGGTTCTTTTTTAGTGTTGTTTTTTACCATGTTACCATCCGTTTTTTTGCATTGTTGCATTTAATTTTACAATGGATATCCTTTTTTAATTTAAAATAATTTTTTGTTTTATTATATTATCAATAATCCTTTTCAGTGTAAAAATTATTCAATCGTTAAATTGGATTTTTATTTGTAATATACATACAATATTATACTACAACGAAAGCCTTACAAAATCCTTCTTTTTTTGAAAAAAGTTATTAGATGTTTGTATCCCCGCTTTTCATTTTATCACTTCCCAGTGTCCGCCTTTGTCGGGGCCAATGCGTTTTATTCTGTCTTCTTTTTTGAGTTTTGCTATTTGCCATTCTACTCCTTTTTGTGAAATTACTACAATTTCCGCCAGTTCACTTATCGTAATATATGGTGTTGCTTTTAAAATAGATAATATTTTCTCCCTAGTTTTCTCCCTAGTTTTCTCCCTAGTTTTCTCCCTAGTTTTCTCCGACATTTCGGGTGTATAGTTTTTCTTCCTGAAAGTTACCCTAAAAGCAATGCCCGGAATTATCCTTTGAATTTCAGGGACATTTTCAGGGACATTTTCTATTTTTTGGGGTATT
>SDBS01006686.1_pt1 | contig 11214 bp, 4 predicted proteins | sample 2277091 | NCBI WGS metagenome assembly SDBS01 (sample SAMN10404972, study PRJNA504765) | marine sediment metagenome | isolation source: marine sediment core GS10_PC15, 163 cmbsf | place: Arctic Ocean: Southern Knipovich Ridge | collected 2010 | reverse complement strand
TCTATCTTCACGTACGGATTGAGATGGATCAAAGAATGGATCGCTAGGGGGGCCAGAGAACCGGAGAAAAGCCCGCTAAATCAAGCTTTGATGGAATTGTCATGAAAAGTGTCGCGTACTATGTGGCCGGAGTACAAAGCTTTCCGCAACTCACAAACACCTATGGCCACAACCAGGCCCAATCGATCCTCGACTTGTTTAACACCAAAATCTTCTTCCGCAACACCGATCCCAACACAACCCAATGGATCTCAAAATCCTTAGGTGAAGCCGAAACCACCGAGCAGGTCGAGAACCTATTCTACGGCGCCAACACCACTCGTGACGGCGTCTCCCTGTCCCAGCAGACTCAAACCAAACCACTGATCCTGCCCACGGGAATCGCCTCCCTAAAAGACCTGGAGGCTTATATTAGGCTTCCTAGCATACTGCCAATTGGGAAAATTCAGCTAAAATACAAATCACAAAGTTAAAAACTTGAAGCATTGAACGGGTATGCTTGCAGCTTCTAAATATTTTAGCCTGTATTTGCCATGTAGGTCCCCAAATTTCACGTTGTTGCCCCAACCTGGTTTAGATGTTATAAGACTAGTTGTTATGGGCTGTAGATGAAATTCATCTTGAAATATCTAGTTAGTGGGCTCCGATGACTTTGAATATTACCTTTCTCAAGGCATGACTTACAGATAAAGACACCATATTTAGTTGGTTAGAAGCGCCTCATGTAAAAGAATTCTGGGATGATAGCCAGGCACATAAAGATGATATATTGAATTTCATAAATGGTAGAAAAGAGCCGTCCTCTTATGCAAATGGTCAATATATTTATTGGGTTGGTTTGCTCGATGATCAACCATATAGCTTGCTTATGACCATCAAAGAAAAATCGGGCGAGGACTGTCCTCAAATTAAGAATGACCATCTTTCTAAAACAGGAGCAACTTATAGCCTAGATTACATGATCGGTGATAAAGACTGCTTTGGTAAAGGTTTAGGGGCCCGAACATTAAAGTTGTTCATAGAATTTTTCCGTGGAGAATTTGATGAATGTGCTGATACATTTTTTATTGATCCCGATGTGACGAATCTAAGAGCTAAGCACGTTTATGAAAAGGCAGGCTTTAAGCATGTTGGGGATTTTGTTATGGAAGGATCTGGATGCTTTGCCGGTCGCAAAACTCACCTTTTAGTCTATAAATGGTATTGGTAATATACATCAGTTATCCAGCTCTTTAAATTTCTCTTTCATCTCTCGGCCCAATCGTTCGAGATCCATCCTGAGGCTTATTATGTCTCTGTAAATACCTGCGGCCCATTCGATGGTCTCAGGCGGCATCAAAATTCCATCTTGACGATTGATATCAAAGAGTCTGAGGAGTTTGTTACGATTGTTTTGGCACCACTGCCGGTTGTTTTGGCGGTTAAGAGCTTTCTTATAGAGAAAGGTTGACACTGTAGGTATCACATTCGGGAACTTGTCATTGAGTTCGTGCTGCAGGAATTCACTTGTTCGTCTTGGTGTCGTCAGGGTAGATTTGATACTAGCCCACATGATGTGAGAACGGGCTTGATCAAGCTTTTCACAATCACGCATAAACTGATCTGCATCAAAATGGTCGCTTTCTAGATTGGCATTGATTTTCGCACGGGCTTGTTTAATGGTTCCCATTTCGCTGACTTTATCATACTCTGGGATGAATTCACTCGCGAGGATGAGCCCCATACCAGACCACATCAAAGGCCCTCCACCTATGAGGGTCAGACCTGTGAATACCGATCCGTACACGCCGGTATCAATAGCCCACTTCTGCGTCCCCCGAACCAGCGATTGGTGTTGATCAAATCCCTGCCAACGCTCTGCCGCGTAGTGGAGCCCTGCATCTAAGAGAGGTAAGGTGGGGCTCGTACATATCCAAAACTTCCTACCAAACATCATAATTTTAGTAGTAGTAGGTCGTTGCAAGAAGGGTAGTTTACCTGGGTTGACAGGGTGTGGTTTCACTCCCGAGTCAAGAGGAAGTTGACCGCTAATAGAAGGTTTGCAATCGAGCGTTTCCAAGTATTTATGCGCATTTGGGCTAAACAATTCCACAAGGCCATTCAAACTTGGGTCAGCTTCTGTAAAGCTTAGGTCAGCTTCTGTAAAGCTTAGGTCAGCTTCTGTAAAGTATGCAGGGATTTCGCCGCATATTGACTTTTCGGCTTCTATTAGACTACGTCCCAAACCATCTGTGACGAATGATGGTTTGTTAAAATACTTAGAGCTTGGCGAGACTCCATTGATTAGCTCATGTTCAACGTTTTTAAGAATGGCGTTTACCTGTACTTCAGGAAGATAAATGCTTTCCGCAAGTAAGTTTTCTTTAAATGTTTTCTCGAAGTATTGCCATGGTACTTGATACATCGTGTAGAGTTCGTTTGGAGCTGTAATGTATGCGAAAGGTGATAAAGATGAAAAGCTTTTAAATCCAAGCAATCTGGCATCTGTTGCATAAGCGTCCAATAACTTAGCCATATTTACATGAGTTAGTTGCGGATTATTGGGAACATAGCCAGGAGTGTAATTGCCGTTTTTTAGTGCCGGTTTGAGGTGACCGTTTGCCTCATGGGCCAATGAAATGTATGGAGGAGCATTGGGATCATTCCCAAGAGCGCCAACACCAATGCAATACCCATTTAAGTGTTGAGTGCCATGGGGTCCATGAGCGCCCAGTCCATTAAACTTACCGTACTTAAAACAATTTCCAGTATCGCCATGATAAGGGGTGGTTTCGCTATTAAAAAGAAGGACTGCAACCCCACGGTCATTCAGTGCAGCAAATGCTTTTTGACCATAAGTTGATGAGGTTACGGCCAAAGTATTTCTTGCACTACGTGCCAAATTCAACAAACTTGGGTCTTCTACATAAAAATTAGTGCCCGTTAGGCGATGGTTGAAACTATGAGTACTGCCGTATCCGTTAAAAACAAGAGGTTCATAGAGCGCTTCTAAGGATGCAGCCCCACTAATCGGTGCTGTAAAAGGTCGAGTGGTAATGGGATAATATGGAGGACTCCCAGCTGAAGCGGTCCGAGTACCAAACCACACATTACAATGTAATGCAGAAATAATAGGGGTGAGAAGAGAATCAGAGCTTTGTGTCTCTGGATCAACCTCGCCAAAATTCTTCATTCTACTTGGTGGAAAAAATTCACTCGGTAGCCCAAGTTGAAGAGGATCATCAATCATAAAAGATCTATTGGATGATGGATCTGAAGGGGCTGGAGAGGGAGCTACATCTGGCATGCCGGTTAATGACGGTGAGCCGGCTAATCCGGAATCGGGGTTAGGCATGGATGGAAGATCTCCATCACAGGAAGAGTTTGTCGATTGTGGTGCCGCACTACTCAATTCCTTCGGGTCAAACGCGATTGATTCATCCACGCCTGTTTTTGGAGAAGGTTCTTTATGAGTGTCAGTACTCTCGACTACGACGGGTTCTGGTTTTGGCAGCAGAGAACGCACCGAATCGCCTGCTTTTACAAGGGATCGACCAAATTGATCCCAGGCCTCATGATTAAGTCCTACAGCAATCGGTGCTGCAAAGGTCATGCCTTTGCGCTTGAAATTAATGGTTCCAACCGATTGAAAGAGCTGCCCTTCTTGTTTTTTAGTTGGGTGCATAAGCGCCTTGGGATCAAAAGTTACGCCGATGCTCCTATCTCCTGATGTATAAGTGGATGACATGGATCCATTGCAAGTTGTTGCTTTAGAAGGTTCAAAAACCTTATTGAGATTAAACGTAGCTCCAAAAGAAAACCCTTGGCGGTTCAGCTCTTTTGGTAAGCTATCATAGGTCACAAGGCCGATCTCAGCGCCTTTATTTTTAGTAATCTTGAATTCTGCTCCATGCAAATCTGCTTGCCCAACCCGGAAATCTGATCCTGCTTCTCCAACAAAAAGACCGGCCACATGATTCGCCTTGCGGGTTTCTGTGCCCAAATTAATACCTGCAGATCCAGAGAATCCTCCGTGGGAAGTAAACCCAAGAGAGGCGTTCCATCCTTTTGTTTTCTCAAAGTCTTGTTGGGTGCGCGCATCGACAGAGTTGATATATCCATGGGTTTCCCCGGTTCTAACAATGCCAGCATCCAAGAACATATTGTCAATGGCAAGATCGGTTTTTCCTTGAATTTCAAGTACACTGGGGATCCATTTATAACCCTTGGTTGAGGAGTGGCTAAATCGCACACCTGCGCTTGCCTCAGCTGTTGCTGCATTTCCACTGGCAAAAACTCCACCAGCGTCACGCGTCGTTTTGTAGTGTAACTTAGCCCCCTGCATTAAGAGTTCCTTTGCATGAACAGATCCGTCACCAGAGGCTTTGATTTGGTAGCCATTTCGTATATCAATACGATCGAAATCTAAATCTAAATGATGCGTATTAATCTTACCTTGTCCTAAAGTTTGCTGTTGGCTGCGAATCCAGGCCATGTCAATTCCTGCAGTTGCATTGGGGGCAAGCCCTTGTAAAATACCGCGAGGAGGTCCTTCAGTTTGCAAGGTTTGTAAAGTGTCTTTTGCAGCTTGTAATGCTGTTAAGCCCTTGAATTGATCACCTAAAGACCAATCAAATTGGCGGTCGTACCTTGAATAGGTTGACTGCTGGTCTAAGATTGCTGAGCTGAGCGTCAAGTTTCTCCCTCTGCCAACCAGTGTGCCTTTTTGACCATTATAGACCAGGCCAGGTGCTTTCACATCGCCCTTAAGGCTAAAGAGTTGCAGTTTCCCCTCGCCAGGATTTTCAATCGTAGTGGAATGTGAAAAGTTTTGTAAGGATTTATGATGCGTATCCCTATTTGGTCTATACCAACGTTTCTCTACAACCCTTGTTCCTGCTGTGCCGACAATCTCTTGCAATCGAATGTCGTCACGAGCCACAAGGTCTGTCCCATCTGCACCTTTAATCGTCGGAGCAACTAGATCGATCTCCCCTTCTGGAGCAAGAACCTGCACTTTCCCATCCGCTGTGTAGGATCCAGCCAAGTGATAGGATTGTAATTGGTATCGATAGCTTTTCTTTCCTTGGCTTTCACTTCCTTCAAATTCCGTCAGCACCAGTATGTCATCTCCTTTACTGTCTTTTAAGGGCAGAGCGTCATTATAGACTCCCTCTTTGCCAGTAATTTGCAAATCAGACCCTGAATTAAATTGCATGGCATGCCCGCGAACTTGACCATCTGCCTGAATGCGCAAACCAATTTTGCGCGTTGACTGTTCTCCTGTTGGGTCGATATAAGTATATTCTACACCCGATCCACCAAAAAATGAGGCAACCTTTGGATCCACTTTTCGCGCATAGGATCCCTCGTCATGCATTTGATCTTTAGAGTCATGCATTTGATAATCCAATTGATGCAAACCAATGACATCCTTGGCAGCATAAATATCTGTAAATAGTCCGCTGCCAACCACTGACCCAGCTCCTACTGTATAGTCCCCTTTCTGAGCATTGTGGGTCAAAACACCTGGAGCCGTTACTTTAATACCAGGTCCTACTGCGATCTCGTCGGTATAGAGGTGGAAATGATCCGCGGGTGATGCAGTATCGGCCGTATATTGAACCAAGCCAGTTGTATGAACTGTATTTGAATCAGATATGCTAAAGTTTCGATAGCGTCCGCGCTGACCATGTAAATCTTGAACATCTTGAATGTTTTTACCTTTAAGGTATGACGTTTTAGCCGTAAGTCCCATACCATCTTCCACGTCTAAATCTCCCCCAGCTTCAACGCGGTAAGAATCGGTAATCTTCTTACCGCCCACATGATAATCACCTGAAGCGGAACTCACACTACGGCCCGTCAGATCATAGCCTGTTTCATAGCCTGTCCCAGTTGTCGTCGTTTTTGATGCTGCTAATGTGTGCGAACCATCATAATTTCTCAAATTACGCCTGGTAAGATGACCCGTCGCATTAAGGGTCCGCTTGCTGTGATATGCCCAAAGAGCATTATCTGTGACACTCCCTGGGGCTAAACCAATCAATGCATTTTTAATTTGATCGTTTCGAGAAATGGTTGGCATTGGATCAGTGTAAAGACCATGAACGCCACGGGCTGTTTGGTAAGCAGACATCCCGACCCCCAGGCCCCCGCCAGCTGTTTTCATAACAGAACTCATACGGTGCGGATCAATACCTTCTGTGTACAAAGTTCGTGCATAATCAATACCAGAGAAAACTGTATCTTTAGCACCCAAGGCCAATTGTACAGCCGAAGCAGAACCCCCCAATATTCCCGTAGCAAGGTTTGCAGCTAGTCCAAAACCCGACCTGAATAAGCTTTGGTCATAAAAAGCTTTACCTGAGTCAATCCAGGGACCGTCCAGAGAGGGCACTGCAAATCCAAATGCCCCCAACTCTGAAAAATTTAGAAGGGCATTTGAGGTATAATGATTAGACTGATTTAATGCTAAGAAAGACCCATTGGCCAAGGCATTCACTGTTAAAGATGTGCTTCCTGCATTACGTCCTAACAAATTCAAGTTAAGGGCTGAATTAATCTCCATCACCCGAGCACTTTGGTTCCCAAGGAAATTTAAACTAAAATAATCAGAATTAATACTAACCATATCCGCATTCACATTGCCACCAAACCAGTTGGTATAAAAAGCCGTATCAACACCATAAGAGGTACTGACTTTGATATTGCCGCGTTGATCAACCCAAAGGCCTGCTTTTAACAAGGCAAGCTCCACGCCAATATCACCCAATAATTTCTGTTTATTACCAGCTTCCAATAGTATCGTGCCACCGGTAATTTTAGAGCCAACTTCAGTGGAAATATCTTCTCTTGCTTTTTCTGTCCCAACGCCGTTTGAGCCAACTTGAGAACCAGTCACGTGATGAATGTTTTGTCCCTCAAAATGATGCGTTTCAACACATTCCATTCGATGATTTTCACCAAAATTAATATCACCTTTAGCGTGTGCCTTTACTGACGGGTTGTCTTGCAACGTCCCATCAAAATGTATGGAATCGGCTTCTAGACCAACGGTACCGCCCTTAACAACACTGGAGGAAAGTGTTTTCAGGTACTTCAACTTCAAATGCATTTCTTGGGCCAGTTCAAAAATACCTCCAAGCGTAGCATCCCTTGCTATTCCCAAAACAACACCTGCCTTTGTTCTATCACCGTCTTGTTGTACAAGGCCTTTTGCCACATTTAGCTGGAACGTTTGCCCGATATCACGATCTCCCATAAGCTGCGCATAAACCGTGTCCAAAACCATATTTTGTGTCGTAAACATGTGCCCCGCGAGTTGAGCCATTTCAGCTTGCAGGGATATATTATTTTCATCGAAATATCCGGATTGCGTATAGGATCCAGCATCATTAAAAGTTCCCCCTGCGCTAAAGTGAACCCCTGTTTTATTGGGGACAATCCATCCTTTGTGTCTTATATCTTTTTCTGCCTTAAAAAAGAGGCCCTTGGGCAATTTTGACGGTACTGATGCAATTCCCAGGTCGGTATAATCAGCAGAAAAGAAAATAGACTGTTTTATACTTCTAAATGACAAATGATTAGATACATCAAAGCTGGCCTCTCGAGTTGCTGTCAGATCACCTTCGTTGGTGAACACGGCATTGGCCCCTGTAAATTTTCCCCCTAAGGTGCCTTTGTACGCCTCAACATAGGCAAGATCTTCTACGATTGTGCTCCCTATGTCCGTGTAATCATCAAACTGACCTCTAAAAATCTTATGAACTTTTAGCAGTGCTCCTCTTTTATTGCTCCAATTACCCCCTGAGCTTTGAAAGTTATCCGCCTCAAAATTGCCAAAGTTCTCCATGTTTGAAAGCACAGATACGATATCTCCAACTTTAAAAGACGCCTTACTACCAACTTTAAAGGTTTTAAGCTTATTTAAGAGTACGTTCTTTGACGATATGCTGGAGAGCGCTTCAACACTTCCCCCCATAAACTGTAAATGTCCCGCTTTAGGATCACAAACAGTTAGCGCTTGTCTAAATATAGTTTGTCCAGGCACATTAAAAAGTGCAAAGTGCTCAAGCTCCATAGGTTCCCTAACATCAAGCGCCCCACCGGATGCCCAGACTAAAGACCGACCTTGGAGCTCATCCATCAGCCTGAAATTAAATTCATCTACCCCGAAAAAACGAACATTATGATCGCTTGTTAAGATACGTGCCACCACCTTTTCACCATGGACAAGCCTTACTTCTGAATCCGGGGCAACACAGCGCGCCATATGAATGGGGTAATACCCGCAATCGTCAGGGAAGATTTCAACAACCGTCGCATAAAGACAATGGGACCAGAAAAATGAACATATGCTCAGATAGATAACTATTTTTTTCAACATGGCTTACTCTTTACTTTTCTAGTTAAAAATACTGCTCAAATTTACGCTTTAAACTCAACCATACACGGTAGCAATCTACCCCTTTGTCGTTTTAATTTGAACGCACGTTCTAAAGCATTTTCTTCTTCTGTTTTTCCAAAAGGGATATATCTATCACGCTTCAAAACAAGATCTTTCAAGAAAGATGACTTAGCCAGTTGCTCTATCATCCGATATTGAGATGTAGTATCACCATTGAATAGTCCATAGAGTTCTAAAAGAGGAATTCCCGCCATCGCAGTACCACACAAAAACGGCTTAGCCATCATTCGTATAAGGCTCGGGGGCAACTGACGTAGCCATTCCTCAATCTCCTCCCAAACTACACCGGTTTGAGAATAATGGTAAACCATATCCATAAATAACGTTTTCAAATATGGCCAATGTGGCATATTTTCATAAATTGCACGCAAATTATGATTTTTCAGGTTTGTATCCAAAACATTCAGATAGGTTAATTTGTGCAGCCCCAATATTATGTTTGTAAAACCGTTGGGGTCATCAATATGCGTATTACATACACGCACTAACTCCAAGGTTTCCTTGTTTCTTGCGAGTAAACGTGCCCAGTGATAAAAAGAAGATCCAAAGCGTAACCCTTCAACGTCAAACCTTTTAAGGCCATAAACCTTTGCCAAAAATTCTTTGTTTTGCCGTGCTGTGTAATCAAGATCTGGAAGAATATTGAAAGAAATTCTTATTACGCTGCTTGATTTATTGAGAGCTGATACAAGCTCAGAGCTTAATGGGCCCCCAAAAAAGGTAGCATCATCAAAACATACCTTTTCCAATTTTGTTGCACTCCCTATAGTGCCGGATAAAAACGCTCCTCCGTCCCGAAATCTACATCCTTTAAAAGATATAGTGTGAAAATTTGGCTCTGTTTTTGATAGCCATTTTTGTGCTAGGACTCTCCATTCATCAACTCTAAAGTTAAGCCCTACAAAGCTAAAGCTCTCCGCACTCAACTGTTCGGGTTCAATACCACGTCGCTCAAATTCTTTGAGATCAGCAAAGCTCATAGTCCGATCTGTTAAAAGCTGATCAACTATTACAGCATAATCCTTGAAGGCACTTTTCTTCATTAAATCTAACAAGCCATTGCTGATCCGTTTTTTAGCATCGTCCTCAAAGCCTTCCATTTTCACTTTCAGAGATGTTAAATTATTAAACTCACGCAAGCTCTCAGAAAGCCAGTCTACACAATTTTGTGCATACACGGGCGTCTGAATAAGCGCTTGCGAGAGATCTGCTACTTCAAAAATTCTGGAACCGTCGCCTAGATTAGCTGTTACTTCACTTCCATTTTCATGCTGCCAGGTCTGAAATAGAACACCGTCTGCTTTTGTTTCACTGAGGAGTGTGTAATACCCTGCCAGGAACGCTGAAGACTCGCTGCCTACAGCCTGAAACGTGGGTTGATCACCAAGCACCATTTGTACATTTGAGAAGAACTGCACCACCTGATCTTGAAGTGCCCCTGGAGATGTCACCATAGGTATAGCGTTACGATGTCCTACAAGAAAGTAGTGATCCTCTTGGTGATAAACGGTTGAAGGTTGGCCGTTAACAAGCTGACCCAAACAATAGTATCCCGGAGGTGTGCTCGGCAGAGCTCGAAGTTCTTCCAGTCTGTCCCCAACATTAACTTGCTGATAAGAAGTGAGTTCTTCTTCAATATCATTTAAAGCTGCCCATTGTCTGAACACACCCGTATTGGGATCGTGTTTAGTCATGGTAACTTTTTGCACGATTCTTTCTGGAGTAATATAAACAAGGGTATCCGAATTTAACTTGGCGCTATACCTCACAGGTAAACTTATTTCCTGGTGCCCCTCATCTCCAGCAGTAGAATACGTTATTTTCCCAATCTCTAACTGGTCTATTTGTTGTTGTTTATGAGAAAATGAATGCCAAAGCTGTGTCGCAAAAACCTCTTCTTCTCCTTCAAACCTCGACGACAGTCTCAACTCTGTGCGTTGCATGATTGGGTTTGAGACGATTTTATATCCCAAGCAGTATTGTCTCGGAGTGTATTCATGGACTGTGCCGAAATCAGACTCAAATGATCGAATAAGATGACAGGCTCTTGATCCTACGATTTGCTCTGCAATCGGGCGTCCCGAATCGAACGTACCCTCTACCGTTATATTTGGGTCCTCAACCTGCCACGCAATGTCTTGTAATGAAATGGATCGATTACCAAATATGAGGTTACTTCCGTCAATATGACCAGTAGCCCGTCTACCATCACGGTCTTCAAGGTAATAGGTGGGTTCTGCAAAAACACTCCCACAGGCAATATATAAAGAGAGTATGACTATAACAAAAATTTTCATAAAAAATCCTTGGGTTTAATAACCTAATAAATTTGCTTAATATACCCTAGTACAAAACCCCATATTCATTGTCAAGTCATTCTTTGACAGCGTATTTTTGGTGTCAAAGCAATTAAGAAATGTCCGGTCCTAGCAATTAAGAAATGTCCGGTTTTGAGAATGTTATCCATAAGTCCACATCCCATCCAGCCCTCTTATAAGGAAGCTGGCACTTGGGGCTGTGGGCCCTGTGGGTAACATTCCACCTCAACCTCTTCAAATTTTATCTTTCTGTCCAAAATCATGTCTAATGTCTTGCGGTCCATGACCGTAATAGGCTCCCGATTTTTTTCCATCTTTTTAAATTCGAGGGTGTTAACATGGGATACACAATGTGATAGGGTGGTCTCCTAATTAAACTCAGGAGGCTAAAATGAATTGTAAGGGTTGCCAATCGCCCACCACCACAAAAGCAGGTTTCGTCCGGAA
>SDBS01006685.1_pt1 | contig 11215 bp, 11 predicted proteins | sample 2277091 | NCBI WGS metagenome assembly SDBS01 (sample SAMN10404972, study PRJNA504765) | marine sediment metagenome | isolation source: marine sediment core GS10_PC15, 163 cmbsf | place: Arctic Ocean: Southern Knipovich Ridge | collected 2010 | reverse complement strand
GGCTTTTTCCTGGTCCCAATGGTTTATTATTTCAGTAGGAAGAATTTCTTCAGAGGCAATCAACTGGTTGTTCATAGTTATACCTCCATTAATAATTAATAATTATTACTTACTACTGCCCATCATATAACTATGATATGCCAATGTCAAATTATTTTGCCCTTTCAAAATCCACTTCCGATAGAAAAACTTATTTCTTTTTAGAAGAAATATCCTCTACCTTTTCTCTTAAGTTTTATCAGTATAAAAATCATTGCGCTTACCCTGCAATAACCTACTAACTTTTTAGGCTTATTCATATTATTACGCCTATATTACTATTACTTTAAACATACATTAAAAACTTTTATCAAGTATTATAAAATAAATCCCAGTAATCATTCTCCAAATAATAAGAAATTAGAAAATGTAATTACTGGGATTTATTTCTATAAGCCACCTCAACTATGTGGCTTATGCGCGTATTAAAATATTGTTTCCGCGCCAGGAAAGCATTTATTAAAACCACAAATATAATGAACCGGTTTGTTTTCGATAATTATAAAACCTTTCTTTTTATTTAGAACGGCTCTATTCTACCTTCTTTTATGTCCTTTAAGGCCTCCTCCATTTTCTTTTCCCCCTCTTTTGACAAAGTAACTTCTTCTTTATCAATTATGATTTTAGGGGTAAGAATTATTTTATTTTTTTACTATTTTCTTTTTAATACCTTTTCTACTTTCTTCACAATATCATTTGAAGTTAGTTTAAATCTTTCTTTAAGATAATCAGTTGGCCCCACCTCCCCAAACAGGTCCTTCACGCCAACCCTTTCCATGGGTATAGTAATATTTTCTACTAATACCTCGGCAACCGCAGAACCCAATCCATTAATAATGTTATGATTTTCTACAGTAACAATAGCACCCGTTTCTTTAGCGCAAACTATGATTGCATCCTTATCAATAGGTTTTAAAGTAAACATATCTAGTACTCTAGTAGATATTCCCTTTTCTTCAAGCATAGATGCGGCATTTAAAGCTTCGGCTACCATGATACCATTGGCAATAATAGTAACATCCTTACCATTTTTAAGCTTGACTGCCTTTCCTATTTTAAATGTTGTACCTTCTTTGTATATTTTAATGGCGTTACTTCTGAGCAGTCTTATATAAAACATCCCGTAAAGTTTTGCCAGCTGTTTAATTATATCTATTAACATGACTGAATCTGTCGGTTCTAACACGGTCATCTCAGGAATATTCCTCATAATTCCCATATCCTCAAAGGGCATGTGTGTCCCACCGTTATAAGCAGCAGTAATCCCGGGGTCGCTGCCTATTATTCTTATATTTGATTTTGTATACGCACCCGATAAAAATACCTGATCATAACATCTTCTCGTGGCAAACGGACCAAATGTATGGGCATAGGGAATTTTACCGGTAGCAGATAAACCTGCGGAAACACCAATCATATTTGCTTCCTGAACACCACAATTAAAAGTCCTTTCTGGAAATTCCTTCAAAAAGGGGGTCATGCCCATTGCACTCATTAAATCTGCATCCAGAATTACTATTTTCTCATTTTTTCTAGCTAGTTCAATTAGAGTTTGACAATAAGCATTTCTCATCTCTATCTCTTCTTTGATGTTATTCTTTGCTAACAAAATCGTCATTTTTTCATCACCCTAATTCTTTATTTGCTTCAAATAATTAGACTTGATATTCTTTTAATCTATTTTCTAAGTGAATAATACATTTCTCTGCTGACTTATGATCCGCAGCTGAAAATCTCATATGATGATTGGCCATAGTCTCTTCAACAAATTTAAGACCTTGTCCTTTTATAGTATCTAAGATAATAACCGAAGGTTGTTCTTTTATTTCTTTAGCCTTTTTAATTGCTTCATATATTCTTACTACATCTTTACCATCTACATCTTGAGTATACCATCCAAAAGAAGCAAATTTCTGACCTATATCCCCTAAATCATTTATATCTTTAGTATATCCATCTAATTGTTTTTTGTTGGCATCAATAAAGGTTATTAAATGGTCAAGTTTATGATGGTGGGCAAATAAAGCGCCTTCCCAAACCTGACCTTCATCACATTCTCCATCACCTAAGATTAGATAAGTATAGCTATCCCTTCTATCTAAACGGTTACCTAAAGTGATACCGATAGCTGTAGACATTCCCTGACCCAATGAACCTGTTGTCATATCAATCCCTATCGTCTTGTTTCGGTCACAATGGCTGGGGAGATTTGTTTTTGGTTTGTTTAAGGTCATTAATTCTTCAATGGGGAAATATCCTTTTAATGCTAAGGTAGCATATACTGCTGGTCCTGCATGTCCCTTGGAAACAACAAGCCAATCCCTATCTTTCCATTTGGGTTCTTTTGGATTAATCTTCATTGCCTTACCATATAATACAGCAAGCGTTTCTACAATTGACATTGCTCCGCCAATATGGCCAAACCCCAAGTTTTTAATTTCCTTTAAAGTTTCCAAGCGAATTTCAGCGGCAAATTTTTCTAATTGATTTAGTGCTTTTTGGCTTAACATATTATAGTTTCTCATCATTACTACTTATTAATTTTTTTATAGTATTTCAAATTTAATAATATTTAACAAATATATAAAATAAATATTTTTATCTACATTGTATTCTCACAACTCCACTCTTTTAAAAGTCAAGCACTTTCCCCACTCCTTCGGCAAAGATATTTCCTACTATGATGGCAAGAATGATTCCTTCTCTACTACATAGTTGTTATATAGGGATTAAAGACATTGGTGATGATATTTTATTTCTTCGAGTAATTTATCACCCGGTATAATAGAGGCAATAAAGGGCCCTGTTTCAATATCCTTGAAAACTAGCGAGAAAAAACCTTAAAATCTAAAGACAATAATTTGCAAAATTCAACTAGTTCATCTACATAATCACCCACAGCGCCGTGAATATGATTGGAGCCATAGGTTGATAAAAATTCGTTTTTATCAAATTCAGCCTGAATAAATGCATGGGGAAAAGACCAAGTGGTTTTTTTTAATTCCTCTCTGGGCTTTTTAACTATGGAACCCTTTATGATAGCCATCCAGTAGCTTCCTTTTTTTCTGCACAGCCTAGCAAGGGTCACCTGTGCCGGCCCTGCTACTAGTTGCACGGCTCCCCCACCTGCTTTTCCAAAGGCATGAGGAATAAGATGTACATCACTAAGATTTTTGGAAGCAGTAAAGGAATAGTTTGTAAACCAGGTGGGCATTGAACCACAATTAGCTCCTATGATTTTTGAATTACTGACATGTCGTATATCAAGAAATAATGTCGGTTTCCCGCCGGATAAAATTTTAAGAATTTGCATGGAAAGAGCTCCATCATGATCGCACTCGCAACTGGATACAATGGGTTCTTTTTCTCCATCTGCATCATATGGATCGTTTAGCATACTCTGATTTAGACATTGGAGTACAAAGTAGTCACTCAGCTCTATTTGACATTTAATTCCTATAAAATCCAGTTCTTTGTTTTGAATGATTTCTTTTGTGGCAAGATAGCTACGAATTTGCAGGTCTAATTTTTCTGTAGTAAAACTGTCTCCATTGAACTCTATCTTGCCAAAATTCTTCTCTATCCATTCTTTATATCGTTGAACTTGCTTTGCATCAACCTTTTTTGCAATCCTGACTATTTCTAATTGGTCAATATGTTCAATATCTATACCAAAAAGATTTTGCCATTGAGCTAAATCAGCCGTAGCAGTACAAATCCCCAGACTTCTTCCCCCTATGCACCCATAAGTAGTTCCTTTTAACATTGCTCTGGTGTGGGCAGCCTGACAAAAAGTATCTATACTATCCACAATAGAGGAATCTCCTATTTCCCCCATCACTCTTTTATGGACTAATCCTATCTGGTCTAATGCACCTCCTACGGCCAGAAGAGCCACTTGGCTAGAAGAATCAAGGCGATTATTACTTAAAAGAATGGTTGGGACATCTAACATTCTGGCAGCCATAAGGGGAAAGTTGGGAGCACTCCAAATAGGAAGACATATTATGAGGGAACTAACATTTGCTATTCGAAGCTGTTCAATTCCCTTCAACATGTCCTGTTTAGATCTTATCAGTGGAGGAATGGTACAATTATATTTTTCATCTAATACTGATTCAATTTTTTCTAACTCTTCTTTGACTATGGATTTTCTTTTTACATAAAGTTCTTCTCTCTGTTCAGCAAATACCAACAATCCTACCCTTAGTTTCATTTGAATAGCCCCCCTTAGCTTAGTGTATTACTTACAATGTTACATAAAATGCAATAATTTCAAGTGATGTTTACACATGCTGTTCTTTCCTATAAACAAACAATACCATCTATAGAGGTCCTGGTGAGGAATATTTTCGCTTATAATCTAAAGACTTTTGGTAAGGACTTGTTAGAGAGAATATTAAGGATATCAAAAAAGCCTTATTAATCTTGAACAACCTTGTCCAAAAATACAACTACCAAACAGTTCATTCTACACTGGGGAAATCCTCTATATCAGATTTCAAAGAGCAATAAGAGAGAAAAGAACTCTCTTTAGAGAATTTACGATAATCCCACCTTTTAAGTCAATTAAGGATATTTTCTGTTTAAGGGTAGGCAGGATGGTAGATTCTTATCGTAAAGGTTCTATCAATAATTTAGAATTAAAAGCACCTAGTGCCCTTTGCATAAGAGAATGCAACTTCGGATTAGCCCAGATAAAGAATCTGGCTTATCTGAAGTAAGATTCTGACACAAAGATGAATTTTTAAGTGTGCAAAAATTTAAGAAATCTGTCCTTAATTTAATCCAGTTTTAACTTTTAGCCAACACTATTTTGTGTGAAGCAAAACAGTACTGGAATATTTACTTCATCATTAAATTGGGAATGAATAATACAAGTTGAGGAAAGAACGTTAGGAGCATGAGAACACAGAAGAGGGGAAGTATGAACTTCCAGATTGATTTTGCCAGCAACGTGAATGGAATATTACCAACTCTTGCAACGACAAATAACGATACCCCCATTGGCGGCGTGAGAATACCAATACCCATATTCAAAATAACTATGATCCCGAAGTGTACCAGATCTATCCCCATCGTAATCGCAATAGGAACCAAAACGGGAACTACCAACAGCATTATTGCCATTGTTTCAAGAAACATTCCCAGAAAAATAAAGAAAAAATTTACTATAAGCAAAAAAATTATCGGGCTCTCGATATGGGCAAGGCATAACTGGGAAAGCTTCTGTGGAATTTGCTCTATTGAAATTATATATCCCATTAACGAAATTGCTGCGAGTAAAATACCTATAACAGCTAGATTTCTGAGTGTATCAAGGAGAACTCCGCGAAGTTTTTTAAAACTAAATGATTTATAGACGAATACACTCAGAATAAGTGTATAAAGGGTCGTTATAGCAGCGGCCTCTGTTGGGGAAAAAATACCGGAAAAAATCCCACCTATGATGATAACAGGGGCTAACAGAGCAGGAAATGCATCAATGAATGTAAGAATTTTCTCTTTTACTGATGTTTTCTCACTCACTTTATAATGCCTTTTTTTCGAAATAAAAAATACTAAAACCATTAATGATCCAGAACAGAGAATCGCAGGAATAATACCGCCCAAAAACAGTTTTCCCACCGATACACTGGCGATTGAACCATAAATAACCGCATCAATGCTTGGCGGCATTATTGGTCCAACAATACTTGAAGCACTCGTAAGAGCCCCAAGGAACCCATCATCATATCCCTCTTCTCGCATTGCCTTTATTTCAACCACTCCAAGCCCTCCGGCATCGGCATGTGCAGAACCGGACATCCCCGCAAAGATCAGACTTGCCAGAACGTTTACGTGGCCAAGTCCGCCTGGTACATGACCAACCAGGGCTTTCGCAAAACGGAAAATTCGTTCTGTGACCCCTGTAGCATTCATAAGATTGCCGGTCAGCATAAAGAGTGGAATAGCAATCAGGATAAAGGAATTCAACCCTGCAACAATACGAAGTCCAGCAACCATAATCCCACCGTTAACCAGCAAATAAACTATACTGACAATAAAAATAGTAAACGTTATTGGCATAGAAGAAATTAATAGAAGAATCCAGCTAACGGCGAAAATCCACAACATCTTGTTCCCTTCCTTTGTATAATGATTTCAAATGAATACAGTCCTGGATCAATAAAAAAATTATACAGACAGCCATTAAAGAAAAACTGATTGGAACCACACTATATAACACGCCTTTACTGAACGGGAGTGTTAATGCTACCTGTCGGGAAGCATACAGAGTACTCTGTACTCCAAACCAAATAATTATAATAGTACAGAACAGCATGAGAATATCTATTAAGCACTGTATCATTCCCTGCAAAACAGCTGGGCATTTTTTTATAAACACATCAAAGCCAATATGTTCTCTGTAGAAGGTCGCCAGAATAGTTCCAAAAAATACGATATATACAAACAGCCAGCGGGAAAGTTCCTCTGTCCAGACCGGGTAATAGGAAATACGCGTTGCAATAGGTTTTAATCGGAAGAATACTTGTATGATAATTGTAATAAAAAGTACAATAAAACAGACCATCTCAATAGTTTCCAAAATCAAGAGAAGTTTTTTGTAAATCCTAGTAATATTCATACCGCACCACCTTATAAAAAAGCAAGCCTGCTTTTTCAGTTTTTGAAGCTTTCAGGTATGAAAAGCAAGCCTGCTTTTTTATTGTACAATAACCTGCAGTTTTACATTTGAGACAGCTTTTTTATGAGACCGGGTACATTTAGCTCTTTTTCGAGTTTCTCGTAGTAGGGAATCATAGCATCCCGCATAGGTTCTACATCCGGATACGTTATCTCAAGCCCCTGATCTTCAAAAAACTGAATGAGCTTGTTAGTGCTTTCTGTAATCAGTTTAACACTTTCTTTCTTGGCAGCAGCAGCGGCCTGCATCAAGGCATCCTGCTGTTCCGCAGTAAGACTTTGCCACCGTTTCTCTGAAAACATTAGTGATAAATCCTGAACGACATGATTGTCAATGGCAATAGCTGATTGTGCTTCGTAGAATTTCATGGAATCAATTGTTGGAAGTGGGTTTTCCTGGGCATCTACGCTGTTTGTTTTTAGTGCAAGATATAATTCCTTGAACGAAATAGGTGTCGGGCTAGTGCCCATAGCTTCTGCCCAGTTTTTTAATGTGCGTGAATCCGGTACTCGCATTCTCAAACCTTTATAATCCTCAATACTGTATAGAGGTTTATTGGAAGAAGTCTGTCGGGTTCCAAAAAGAGTCGAACCCAGTATGCGTATATTGTGTTCTTTTCTAAATTTTTCCTTTATATCTTTACCCCAGTCACTTTCCATAATTCGGTTAAAATGATCAAAATCTTTTACTACATACGCCATATTTATCGGGCCCACTTCTGGAATTATAACACCGGCACCACCGATAGGTTCCATAAACACATCAAGCTCATTCATGGAAACCAAGGTTAACATTTCTTTAGCATTTCCTAGCTGCTCATTAGGGAAGATGGTAAATTTCAGAGAACCTGATGACAGCTCCTCTGCCGTTTCTACAAATTTTATAGCTACCGCATATTCTACACTTTGCGTATTATCGCCAACTCCGAATTTCATGGCAATTGGTTTCTGTTCCTCGCTTCCCTGAGCATAAACCGATACAGCAAGAGACAGAAAAACTAACAGCAATAATACTTTTAGCACCATAGTTCTTTTCATTTTTCTTTAACCTCCTTTTTTTACCCAAAATCTGCGTCTAAAATATTTACGCAGATTTTATTCCAAATTCATCCAACAATCGTCTTGTTTTCAGGATGAATCTGCAAATGTACATTTAAATTATACCGTAAGCATTTTCTTCGCCGACTTTTAAGGAAATTTTTATTTTTGTTATTTACTAAACAAAAGTACACTATTTTCTTAGGGTCTAAATTATGTCTAATTAATTACATAAATGTTTTAATAGTCTGTAATTCCTGAATGCTATTCAAAAAGAAAATTTTTAAATTATAACAGCCCCGACAGATTTAAAGCTTCCTTTAATTCATCTTTTTCGCTCGAATTTAATTGAGTTAGAGGTTTAACATCTCCTACTTTAATACCCACAAGATTAGCGCTGGTTTTTAAAATTTCAGGTTCTACGGACATTCCATATTTCTCGGTTTTTTCCCGGAAAAACTCAAAATATGCATCTAGAGAATCCTTTATTTTATTAACTCGTTCATAATCTTTATTTTTTATTGCTTCCCAAATCGCCAAGCTTTTTTGCGGAGCAAAATTGACTAGTCCAGAAACAAAGCCTGTACATCCCATAATAGAGGCATATGGCTCCCATCTTTCAGCTCGTCCATTAATTATATTGATCTTATCCTTCAGCTTGATCACTCTCTGCATTTTATTAAAATCTGGCGAGCATTCCTTCAAACCATGTACATTATCGGACTCTGATAGTTCTTTAATTATATTAAAGGATAAGTCAATCTGCGTTACAGGAATATTATTATATATAAATAGAGGTAATTTAACTGTATTTATCACTCTATGCCAATATTTTTCCAAAAAATACTCAGAAGGCTTCCAATAGTAAGGACTCATCAGCATTATCATATCTGCACCAACATTTTTTGCTTCATCTGCCATTTCAAAAACTAGATCTAGATTAGTATGATTAACTCCGGCAATGATAGGAATTTCGCCTTCTGCAGCTTCCACAGAATAAAGCCAGGCATTTCTATGTTCTTCAGGTTTTAAAGCTGCACATTCACCAATACTTCCGGTCACCACTAATGCTCCGTTATCTCCACTTAAACCACTTTTTCTTAAGAATTGAATCTGGTCATGAATAAGCGACCTACTTACCTCGCCATTTTCATCTCTGGGAGTCACCGTAATTGCAATTACACCTTTTAATATGTTATTCATTTTGATCCTCTCTTTAATTAATTTTTACCCAAAATCTGCGTCTAAAATATTTACGCAGATTTTATCCAAATTTATCCGACAATCATCTTAGTAATTAAAAAAATTTTAGAATTTTGGAGGAGAATCCACCCAGATAGCTATAGATGTTTTATTAGCCAAATTTGCTATTTTATGAGGGATATCAGAATGAAACCAGATAAAATCTCCTTCATTTAAAATAATTTTTTTGTTGTTTAGATTAATTTCTAATTTACCTTCCAAAACAAAGGCACATTCTTCACCTTCGTGCCGGTATAATTTATTCCCGGTAGAAGAATTGACTTCATATTCATTGTATATAAATTCCAAATTGGAATTACCAGGTGATAGTAGACGTAATTTAACCCCTTTTCCTACTATTAAAGAACGTTTTTCATGACCTTTCCGAATTATTAATACGTTTTCTTTGCTTATTCTTTCACCTAATAACACACCTATATAAGTGGCTAGGTAATCAGCAATTGTGCGAAGAGTGCTTATGGAAGGAGAAACAAGCCCCCTTTCAATTTGGGAAAGAAAACTGGAACTAATGTTCATTTCTTTGGCAGCTTTAGTAAGGGTAATCCCCTTATTTCTTCTTTTTTCCCTAATCCGCAAACCTAAATAATGATCAATTTTTTTAGGAATAGCCATATTAACCAACTTTCAAATCTGTATAATTTATACGTTTAAAACTAAAAAACGAAGATAGAAAATAATATATAATGAATTAATTTATACTGTATGGATTTAGTATATATTAATACAGTTAGTTTGTCAAATTATTCTATTGTTTTTTTGAGTCCATTTTTATAAACCATCCCTTATTACTTGCCCTATTACTAACAAAAGAAAGCATTATTAATATATAAGGTGATATGAAGAATCCCCTCAATAAACTGTTAATTACACAAGAATACAAGAGCAAAAAGGATAAAAAAAGAGCATATTAGAGAAAAGAGGGCAAAAGCGGGATAATTTGGGGTTCAAGAAAAATTTTCCTTAATTTAAGCGTGTTTTAAGCGCCTATTTTAAGGTGACTGGTATGATTCATTAAGTTAGGATAAATACGCCTCATATACGCCAAATACGAAGCTTTTTTCAAAAACGTTAAAACCCTTATATATCAACAGTTTTATTGATTTTTTGCAAAATCAACCCGTAATTCGTTAATTGTCTGTTTGATTTCCTTGATTTCAGCAGTAATACTATGGGAAAATTCCTTTTGATTCTTGATTATTTCATTAATAAAAAACTCTAATTTCCACACCAGGTATACAGAAAGCACTAGGGGAAAGCCGTTATTTGCTATTAATTTTAGCATGTATTCAATATCCAATTAATTTGCTTCCTTTCCAAACCCGCTTTTGCCCAGGCCTAATATCGAGGTGTAAGAAATTTTTCTTTTCATAAAATCCAATACCGTTAAAGCCTATTTCCTGAGCAAAAAGGAGAAGATCGAAAAGCAAGAAATCTTTTACATGAATGTCTACCGCCATACCCAGGAGATGGTAAGAGCCGGAAACTCCCCCTACCTTATGATTTTCTTCTTTACACCGGTAACCGGAATTGACATATATCGGCCTATTTATAACCATCCTTAAATGATTCAGTCTGGCAAAAAGGTCCGGAGATAACATAACCCGCCTGCAGCAGGGGCACTCAAACTCATATAAAGAAAAATATTCAGTTAATTCTATATCATTAATTATACCCATAATTTATTTATATCTTAAAGTCCTGCCATTCCTTACTACATCAGGCATAGCCTTATATATAATTTCGTTCACCTCCGGGACAGTAGCTTTCATTAGATCCTTTACGTAGGAAATCTCACCCTCTTTTAATTCGACTTTTTGTTTCCTTAATATTTCAATTAACTTTACCCAGGCTATTTTCCATTTTTCTTCACCATTCCCTATCCCCAGTTCTTCTTCTGCCCAAAGCATAGCTGCAAGAATGGCCTCTTTTATTTTGTCTGCCCGGTCCTGGCCAAACTTGTTGATCATAAATTTAGAGGCCAGGCCAACAAGAAAAACAAGAGCGAAATCTAATAAATATTTAGTGACAAATGCTTCTATCATTTTTTATTCCCCCTAATACTCCAGGGAAGGTCCGCGGAGCCTTCCAAGGAGACTTTTATATTAATATTATTCTATGCAACATCCAACACATCAGTGGAACTATAATCAAGTATTCTAGCATTTACTTTTGCAACTAAGTCATTACC
>SDBS01006684.1_pt1 | contig 11215 bp, 8 predicted proteins | sample 2277091 | NCBI WGS metagenome assembly SDBS01 (sample SAMN10404972, study PRJNA504765) | marine sediment metagenome | isolation source: marine sediment core GS10_PC15, 163 cmbsf | place: Arctic Ocean: Southern Knipovich Ridge | collected 2010 | reverse complement strand
GTAATTCTGCTCTGCACCCTGCTCGTGTCTCTGGTCCTTGCCGCTTCATGCAGCAACAATTCAGATAACGATGATCTCGAAGGCATGTCAATAATCAGGATCACCGGCGGCAACAACCAGACCGAGAGGGTCGGCGCGGTCCTGCCGGATCTCATGACCGTCAGAGTGAGCGATGTTGCGGGGCAGCCGAAGTTCGGAGCGCCTGTCTTCTTCAGCACGGAAGATCCCGGGGCGACGGTCAACCCGCCCTCCGCGTATACGGACAGGGACGGCTATGCCTCGGCAGTGTTCAGGCTGGGTTCGGTTGCCGGCTCCCAGATGGTCGGTGTCAGATCGGGAAGCGATTCCACGACATTCAATCATACCGCCAACGCGCTGGGATGCAACGAGCAGAATCCCGAGAGTGCCTGCCAGTGGCCGGCCGGGCATGTGTTCATAACGACGACCTCATCCTCGATGATAACTGGTATCGGATCGGTCCTCATCGATTTTGATCCCGAGACCGGGGGAACAGAGAAGGTGCTCGAGACCGATCTGATCCTGCGCGATATCGACTTCTCCTCGAGGGGCGAGATGTTTGTCACGACGACCGAGAAGATATACAAGGTCGAAAATGGAACCCGGACGCTTACGGAGTATGCTGACATCCCCATTGTTACCGGCAGCGAGATAGAGTTCAACATGGGCGGAGTGCTGGTGCTGGTCGGCAACACGAACGTATACCGGATCGGATGCCCGGAAGCGGCCGCCATTCAGATAGCCGAGTACTACATCGTGAACTACGAGAACATCGCGGTGGACCCGGTGACCCGCGACTTCTACATCGCCACAGGCAACGGGCCGCTGTACAACATCAACTACAACGAGTGGGACGGGATGGGCGATGTGACAAATAATGCTGTGATCATACTGGACACCGGCATCGGATCTCCGCGAGGTATGTGCGTGGATCTGGAAGGATTTCTGTATGTCTCTATCGACAGCAACGGCAACTCGAGAAGTGTAGCGAGGATCAAGGCCGGAATGGAGAACGACCCGAAATGGTTCGACTTCTTCGATTACTTCGGGGGAACGAACAATCTGACCGGCCGCTGGGGAGACATCACTGTTCACGGGGACCATCTCTACATCATCGATACGCGGATGAACCGGCTCGTCGTTCTCGACGCGACGGGGACCACCGACGAGAGCAAGTTTGTCGTCGAATACCCGAGCGATGTATTCTCACAGGATCTCAGTGATTCGGAGCGGTACGGCATTGCCGCCGTCCCGGAGTGGCTCATCTGCGTCGAACCGAACTGATCCGCCGGACCGATAATACCGGCTTTTTCTTACTCCTGCTTCAGATACTGGTCCATCCATCCCAGAAACTGGCCATAGTAGAAGATGTTGTTCTTCGGCTTGAGGATCCAGTGACCCTCGTCGGGGAAATAGACAAGCTTCGAGGGAACTCCCTGCCTCTGCAGGGCAGTGAACATCTGCAGCCCTTCTCCCACAGGGACCCTGTAATCGTATTCGCCGTGAACAACGAGCGTCGGCGTGCTGAAAGCCGCGGCATAGTTGTGCGGGCTGAACCTTTCGTAGTCCTCGGGATTGTCCCAGGGTGTGCCGCCGAGGTCCCACTCGGGGAACCACAGTTCCTCGGTGACCCCGTACTTGCTCGCCAGGTTGAAGGCGCCAGCCATCGATACGAGCGCGGCGAAGCGGTCGGTGTGCCCGGCGATCCAGTTGACCATATAGCCGCCGTACGAGGCGCCAGCGGCCCCGATCCTCCCGGGATCGACATAGTCGCGCGCGGCGAGCCAGTCGAACCCCTTCATGATGTCTTCGTAGCACTTCCCGCCCCAGTCGCGGCTGATCGAGTTGACGAACTCCTGACCGAACCCGTCGCTGCCGTGGAAGTTGGGTATGAAGATGACATATCCGGCCGATGCGAATGTCTGGGCGTTCCAGTTGGTCAGCCACATGTCGATGAATGCCGACTGGGGACCCCCGTGAATGAGCATTATCGCCGGATAGCGCCGCGACGGATCGAATCCGGGTGGTTTGATCAGGTAGGCCTGTATCTTCGCCCCATCCGCCCCCTCGTACCTTATGTCCTCGGCGGTATTGATCCCCAGCTTCGAGAGGACGGGCTGGTTGAACGTGCTGACGCGTACAGGATCGCCGCCCTTCGAGCCGGTCTTCCAGATCGAGTGAGGATAGTCGAAACTGTTTCGCGCGAACACGAGCGTCCTGCCGTCGGGGGAGATCCGCAGCTGGAAGTTGTTCGAGTGGTTGACGAGCTTCTTGATCTTTCCCCTTTTAACGTCCAGGCTGAAGACTGGTTTGTGGCCGTCGTCGCCGGCGGTGAAGTATATCTTCTTCGATCGCGGTCCCCAGACGAATTCCGTCACCCATCTGTCGAGATCCGCGGTGAGTTCCCGCGTCTCTCCGTTCTTTCTGTCCATCAGCATGAGGCGCCACCGGTCGGACTCGAATCCAGGAACGGCCTGGGCCCTCCAGGCGAGCCAGCGGCCATCGGGACTGTACGCCGGGGATTCATCAGCGGCCGGGTTCCCGCCGAGCTGCTTCATCTCCCCGGATTCGAGATTTATGACGAACAGCTCGGTGTCTGTCGAGACCGCCTCCATCTCTCCGGTCCTCGATACGCAGCAGATCTCCCCGCCGTCGGGTGAGAATGTGTAATCGCCCGAGCCGCCCCAGGGGAAGGTCGGGAAGTCGCGGTCGATCCCCGTGGTCAGGTCCCGTATGTCGCCCGATTCCACGTCGACTGTAAAGAGGTGGTTCCTCTTGCCGTCTTTCCACGTGTCCCAGTGCCTGTAGAGGAGATGGTCTATGACCTTCGCTTTCACCGGATTCTCGCTGATCTCCTTTTCTCTCGCCGCGTTGCACGAATCGTCGGGGCAGTCAGAATAGACGAACGAGCAGAATGCGATCGTGCCGCCGTCAGGCGCCCAGACCGGGCCGTTCGCCCCGGTCGAGATATCGGTCAGCTGCACCGCCTCTCCCCCTGTAGCGGGGATGATCCAGATCTGCGAGGAACCGCTTCTCGTCGATACAAATGCTATCCTGTCCCCTCCGGGCGACCACCTCGGATGGAAGTCGGCCCCCTGGCCCCCGATGAACTTCCTCGGCTCGCCTTCGCCGAGCGGCGTGATCCAGATATGCGTCCTGTTCCTGTTTGCCTCGATGTCGGGCACGGAAACAACGAACGCCACACGCTTCCCGTCAGGTGATATCTGCGGGTCCGAACAGCGTGTCATCGAGGCGAACTTCTCTACGGTGAGCTTCTCCCCGCTCTCCCCCGCAAAGGCATCAGATGCGATGCACGCTACGATCAGCAATGCTGCGAGCGAAACGAACCTTCGATCTCTCAACTTTCCACCTCCGAAAAAGAAGATGCCCGGCCGGTGCCGGGCATCACATAGTCAATTCGTATTCCAGCCGTCCAGGGTGCAACGGGCCGCTGTTGCGGACAGCCGGTTATCATCGTAATCACCGATCACTTCTGAAGGCTTGCGATGGCCTCCTTCTCGTTGTCAAAAACATCGAAAATGAGGTTCAGGCGCGTTACCTGGAGGATTCCCAGAACCCTGTCGTTCGGGTGGGCCAGTTTGATGACGCCGCCAAGTTTCGCGAACTTGGACCTGGCGGATACCAGGATTCCCAGGCCGGTACTCGAGATCCACTTCACCTTCGAGAGGTTGATCACGAGATCGAGCGCTCCCGCTTCTCCCAACTCTATCACGACATCGACAAGTTTCATGTTCTCCGGCCCGCCGTACATCTCACCAGACAGATCGAGAACGGTCACCCCGTCGATTTCCTTCTTCTTGATCTTCATCCTGTCTTCCTTTGTGCTAAAACTCCGGCTGCATGGGTGCCGGTCAGAAACTCGTGACGGCCTCTGCTTCGTCTTCAAATGTCTCGAATACTTCCGGGATCAGCCCGCAGGTCTTCAGGACGACGCCCACGCGATCCGTGACGGACAGGAGCTTGAGAGCCGCCTCTTCCCTCTTGGCCGAAGCGTATGAAGCGATGAGTACACCGGCGCCGAGAGAGTTGAGCCACTTGACATCCTTCAGGTTGAGCAGAAATTTCCTCTGCCCCTCCTCGATACTGACCTTGATGATCTCCTGGATCTTCTCCGACTCGGGGCCTCCGTCGATCTGACCCTCGAGGTCCAGGATCAGGACTCCACCTTCATCTCTCGTAGAAACGTTCAGCATCTCGAACTCCTCCCTCTGGGTGTTCCCAATTCTTTATTTTCAAGTGTACTTACAACTATAATAAGAATATCCGCATTCCGGGACAAATGGAAAATACTCCGTTCGCGCATCGTATCACCGGTTCCCGGAAACTGTCAAGGACAGTCGAACGGTTCCGGTCGCTACCGGGCACGATATCGGCCATCAGACCAGTTCCACGCCGTCTGCTCCCGAGGAGACCCGGCCTATCCTGAACGGTTTCCAGCAGTAATCCCCCCCGTGGATCCTTCCAGCATCCGCTTCAGGCACCATCGCGACCATCCCGATGCCCATATTGAAGACCCTGTGCATCTCCAGGTCCGTTACCCCGCCCTTTTCGGCGAAATACCGGAACAGGGGCGGCGTCTCCCAGCTCGAGGTATCTATGACCACTCCGAGCCCCTCGGGAAGGACCCTCGGGATGTTGTCGATAAGACCGCCTCCGGTGATGTGGGCAAGCCCCCTGACGTCCGCGACCTTTCTCATTGCCCGGACCTCGGGCAGATAGCTCCTGTGTACAGCCAGCAGAAGATCAGCCACGGTGCCGCCCGCGCCGGGTATCTCGTCTCCCGGGGAGAGCCCTGCTTCCTCGAGGACGATCTTGCTGGCAAGTGAATATCCGTTTGTATGAAGTCCGCTCGACGGGAAGGCCCATATCTCGTCCCCGTCCTCGATCCTCTCGCCCGTGATCAGCTCGCCGCGTTCGACCACGCCGATGATGCAGCCGGCGAGGTCGTATTCGCCCTCGGCGTAGAATCCGGGCATCTCGGCCGTCTCGCCGCCGATGAGGGCGCATCCGTTATTACTGCATCCTCTCGCCATTCCGGCCACCACAGCCTCGATCACCCCTCCTTCGAGCTTTCCGCAACCGAAATAATCGAGGAAGAAGAGGGGCTCAGCCCCCTGGACGAGGATATCATTGACGCAGTGATTGACGAGGTCTTCACCGACCGTGTCATGCCTGCCTGTCATAAAGGCGAGCCTGAGCTTCGTCCCGACACCGTCGATGCTCGATACCAGCACGGGGTCTTTCAGCCCTTCAGGCATGGCGAACAGGCCGCCGAAATTACCGACCTGCGAGAGGACCTCCCTGCGGAACGTCCTGCGGACCAGTTTGCCGATCCCCTTCATGGCCCTGCCGGCGGCGTCTATATCTACTCCCGAATCCTTGTACCTGGAGCTCAATCGTCAACCCTTTCTCGAAAGATACTGCGTGCAGATCCTGTATATGGGCGTATTATAATCGAACTGCGGCGGGGTTCAAAGTGCTGTTTGAGGATTCGCGGGGGGTTGGTCAGATCGTGACGTGTTCGACAAGTGAATTGTAGATCTCGGTGGTCGCGTCGGTCTCGACGATCAGCGTGAAATCTCCCCGGTAGTACATTTCGAGCAGTATATCGGTCACCTTCGAGTGGAACTGGGTGCCCCTGTACCTTCTCAGCTCGTCGAGGACCCTCTCTATGGGGAGGCACTTCCTGTAAGGCCTGTCGGAGGTCATAGCGGAGAAGGAATCAGCAACCGCCAATATCCTTGCCTCGATTGGAATCTCCTCGCCCTTAAGGCCTTGAGGATAACCGGTTCCATCGAAGTTTTCATGATGAGACAACGCGATCATGGCCACATCTTTTAGTTTCGAATACTCGACGATATGCTCCATGCTATTGACTGGGTGACGTTTGATTTTCTGAAATTCTGAAGCAGTCAATTCTGACTTTTTTAGCAGAATATTATCAGGCACGGCGATTTTACCAATGTCATGAAGAACAGCGGCCCTCTCAACTTTAAGAATCTGGTCTTTGTCCATTCCCATCTGTTGGGCTATCGCAACTGAATGCTTGGTTACTTGTTCGGAATGACCGAATGTATAAGGATCCCTGGCTTCCATGGCCTTGGTGAATATATTGATTACTTCTTTGTCTTTTTCGCGGTCTTCGTCAATGAGTCTCGCGTTCTGAATCTTTTGTGCGATATTGGCTGCAAGGGTACTTACCAGCCCTTTATCTGAAGCGGTGAAGCGCTCTCTGCTGTTGATCCGGTTAACGTTCAAAACACCGATCAAATTGTCACCGACTATCAAGGGGACGCTCATAGCTGAAACTAAATGGTCTTGACGCATGAACGCGCCTAACTCTTTGTCCCCGTTGGGGATTAATACCGCTTTTCTGATCGAGGCGACCCGCCCGGCAATGCCTTCACCAATCTTGATCTTGTTTGAATGATATTTCTTTGGCAATCCTTTGGAAGCAGCAATGCTTAACGTTCGGGTTTTCTCATCAAAAAGCATGATCGAGCCCCCGTCCGAATGCGTTCTTAAAAAGGCGCTCTCAATGGTTAGGTCCAGAATTTCTTCTAGGCTCTGGCTGGAAATGATGGTCTGAGCCTGGTTGTATAACGTTTCCACTTTTTGGGTCACTTCGCTTCGAGCCAAGGCCACCGCCGCCGTGCGGGAAAAGCTGTTCAGCAGAGCCAAATCTTGTTTTGAGTAAGTGTCGCCAGATTTTTTCTCACCTAAAGCCACAACGGCAAGCATGCGATTTTCAAAACTAACTGGTAGCGCTACTTCAACTCTCGCTTCCCTCAATATCTTTCGGCTTTTTGAGTCGTCAGGCAGCTCCTCGCTGACCATCATTTTCCTATCTTTATATATTCGACTAGATAACGCCTGCCACTTCTTTTTGGGAACTTCATCGTAGTTAATTTGTTCCATCGAACTAATACTGGGGCTGTTGGTTATAATAATTGCCGCTTGACTGATTTTCATCTGTCTTGTTATTGTTTCGAGCCATTTCTTGGTCAGATCTTCTTGCTTGGCATGCGCCTGGCTAATATATTCCAGCTCTTTCCTGAGCTCAGCCGGCTTATACATACCCTTGGCGAACAACCGATCGGTCAGATTCTCAATAAAATGCAGCAGCGGATTCCGGGTTTCCGTCACTATTATCAGCACAGCTACAGTTGAGATAATCGGATTGATCACCGTTTGAAACCTTTCGGCCAACAGAACCGTCACAAATACGTAGCCCGTGATCATCGGGACCCAGAATAAAGTGAAGACAACGGACTTGAGAACCAGCGGACGGATGTCCATCAGCCCATAGCGTAAAATTGCAGCCGCAGTAAAACTGACAAGTACTATCGTTGACAAAGGACCGAATTTTGAGAAGTTGAAAAGACCCGTGATCGCCGGCAAAATCAAGTTTGTTAAGGAACCGAGAACAACTGTCAAAAGCGCACCGATAAAGAAATACTGGATTTGCAGCTTTTGTATGCCGCTGCTTTTTCTCAGTCGCCTTGCTAGAATGACAAATCCAACCGCCAGATAACCCAATAAATATATCGCGAAGAAATTGTAAAGCGAACCAAGGCCGACATTTACTCCCCAGGAAAACTTCTCTATATGATCCACTATGAGATTGGTCAGACCTGACAAGGCGGCCATCGTCAGAGCCGGGACCAGCAGAGCAAGCCATATCAGTTTAAGATTCGAACCTGGCTTGGCGCTTGGGAAGCACATCGTAAAAAGCACGAACGAGTATGCAATAAGACAGGCCCCCACGAAAGTCAACCTGGTGCTATACAAAGCCAGGTTTTGGTCGGAAAGGTTATCCGCCATGAAGTTCGCTACCGACCACAGGATGATGGAAGCGGTCAGCATAAGGAACACCCGGGCGACTTCTTTCTTCGAACTCTGGAATACCCACAATCCCAGCACTGCGTTTATGCCGACCGTAACTACTAGAAAAAAGATAGCCATATTACTCTTTCGTCAATGAGGCCTAATGATAGATAGTTAGCTAGCTATCTCTTTATCGGTAAATAAGCGGTTTTTATTAACATATGCTAGAGGAAAAATCAAGGTTAGTTCACGTATGTTTTGCGAGTACTGTTTCGCCGGCCCTAACTTTATCGCCCACTTGCGCCAAAATTTGCACACCCTCTTCTTTGGCGATAAAAAGATCGACTTGGGAACCGAAACGAATCATGCCGATCCGCTGGCCGGCATCGACGCTTTCGCCCTTATTTACCCGGCATTCGATACGGTTCACATATATATCGGCAATCTGAACCACAATGATGTCCACGGCCCCGGACAGATGGACTATGTTCCGTTCGTTTTGCAGCAAATGGGTAGCATATGCCTCGAAAGGTCTAATTCGCAGGTTGGTCCGCCACCAGGTAAGTGTCATCGGAAGATTGGATCCGGGGGTATACTCTACTCCCTGGACCGCGCCGGATATCGGCGCTCTGTTGACATGGACGCTGGTCGGGTGCATGAATACGCCAATCAAATACCCTGTCTTTTGGACGGCCGCCGCGCCGATGAATTTGTCCAGAGGTATTGAGCGGCCTTTCTTAAGTGACACCGGCGGCTCGTTTTCAGCGACGCGCTTTATATATATAACTGTACCGTCAGCGGCCGAAAGAATGGCGCCGGGTGTGTCGCAAATTGTTCTTTCCGGATCACGAAAAAACCAGATGAAGCGCCAATAGGTGAAAGGTATTAGCAGAAGTACCCCGACTAATGCTATTTCTAAGATCACTGTTGAAATCGTCGATGCCATGTTTTCAACGATCGCACTGCAGCCCACATAACTTGAGCATTTGGCTTGTCGATATTTTCGCCGCTTTTGCACGCGCTGATGTCAATGAAGGGTTCGCCGAATGCAACAAAGCCCACGCGGGCATATAGTGGCACTAACTCGATCAACGCGTCACAGACAAAATGAGTTGCGCCCATCTTTCGACCCATTGATTTCAAGAAACCGGCGCCTTTGAGGGTAACTAGTTTATTGCGATGGTTTGAATGACAGGCCAACCGTGAGACCTCCGCAAGCCGGCCTGATTGCCTACGGATGTTGTCGATGTTTACATATTTATCCAATGGAAGACCGCTTGGCCCATCGAGAATAATTCGGATCGTGGCTATAAGGTCTGAATCGCTTCTTACGGTCACAAATATTGCATCATCATCGAATCTATCCGGCCCGATTCGAGAAAATCCCATTTCATCCACAAAAACATTTTGGATAAGTTTGCCGGCCTCGATTCGATCATTTTGCGTTTCTGCTATGCCAAATCTCATTTGCCGAGCGCCCCCGCCGCCTCAACGGTAACGTCCGTTATTCCTTTCTCGGGGACTATCAGCGCGAAATTACCGGAGCCGCAACCCGCATCCAACAACCTCATTCCCGGTTTCAAATCAAGAGCTTCGAAACAATCCCAAAGAAGTTGCCTGTATGGCATGAGGTAATAGATGCTGTCGTAAAACTTGGCGTAGATATTCCAAAAAAGATCGTTTCTTGCTGAAGATCGATCTTCTTTTTGAAAAGCGTCTAGGCTTAACTCGCTCGCTCCTTTTTTTAAGCCGAGTTCTTTTGCCATTGCTCCCCTCCGGCAGTCCGTCCTCGTTTGTCTTTGTACTTGCTAGCCCTCTCACCAACTTAGCGCTGCATATTTTGAAAAGAATACATCTTAAAACACAACAAGCGCAAGGTAATTATGAATTTTGCTCGGATATGCTTCCTTCTTTTCACGATTGCGCCTTATGTCATTTCAACGTAGAACACAATCTATTGGTTCCTTTGGGCGGCGCGAGCTTTCCGGCTTCACTAACAACAAAAGCGTGTTTGTGCCCCCAGCGGAATTCGAATCACCCGCCGGTCGCTCACCTGGCGCTGTATTCCGCGCCTACGGCGGCAAGACCAGCCAAACGCCTAACGGCTCGCTCTTCGGACGGTAAAACCCGAGGTTTTCCCGCCGATGCCACCCTTTCCTAACGAAAGATTCCGGGGAAAATACTTTTCCCCGGAAAATATAACCCCTTTGGGCGGCGCGGATTCTGCCAAAAACAAAGCTACTTCGCAAAACCCCATGGTTCTGCGAAGTAGCTGTGCCCCCAGCGGAATTCGAATCCGCGCCGCCGCCTTGAAAGGGCAGTGTCCTAGGCCACTAGACGATGGGGGCTAGTTTCTTACTTTATTACCTAAACCGAGCTTTGACAACGTGCACCAGGCCAGAGGACTTAAAAGATAAAGTCGAAATCCGACTCAGAGTACACCAGCTAGCAATGCTAGCAAAAAGGCCAGACCGGCGCAACCATTTTCCACATAAGACCCAACTCATTCATCGCTTGACAGCCAGAGAATTAGAATTTATTTTGTCATTATGCTTGTAGTAATCAGCGACCTTCATCTAAGCGAGGGAAGAAACCCGTCAACTGGCAAAATTTCTCCGACCGAGGACTTTTTCTTCGACGAGGAATTTTCCCGATTTCTAACCTATCTAAACAGTCGTAAGCCAGGCGATGTTCACCTAGTGATCAACGGCGATCTATTCGACTTCTTGCAGGTTCGTGTCTGCCCCCAAGACTTCCAAGCCTCTGCTTATCTCGCCAGCCTCGATGAGCGAGAAAAACGCTACGTTTGTAAATATGGGGCAAAAACTGACGAGACCGCGTCTGTATTCAAGCTGGGGGAAATTTATCAGGGCCACCCGAGGTTTTTTACGGCTCTCAATGATTTTTTAAGCGCCGGCAATAAGCTGACCGTGGTGATCGGGAACCACGACATCGAGCTCTCATGGGGCCAAGTACAGAACAGATTTAAAACGCTAGTCACATCACGCACTTCAAAGACGGCCGCAGATGGGGGGACGGCCGACTGTATGGTCGATTTCGCGCCTCTGATTCATTTTGATCAAAAGTATAAGGTCTACATTGAGCATGGTCACCAGTATGAATCGCTTAACTCATTTCGCTACCCGCTCCACCCGGTTCTGCCAAGAAAAAAAACGGAGATCAATTTACCATTCGGGTCTTTATTCGTCCGCTATTTATTGAATAAAGTAGAACAGATGAATCCTTTCGCGGATAATATCAAGCCCAACACCAAATATGTGGCCTGGGTTATTAAGAATAATCCTTTCGGTTTTTGGCGTTTGACAAAGATGATTGGGCAGTTTGTGGT
>SDBS01006683.1_pt1 | contig 11216 bp, 22 predicted proteins | sample 2277091 | NCBI WGS metagenome assembly SDBS01 (sample SAMN10404972, study PRJNA504765) | marine sediment metagenome | isolation source: marine sediment core GS10_PC15, 163 cmbsf | place: Arctic Ocean: Southern Knipovich Ridge | collected 2010 | reverse complement strand
CACACCAACTTGTTACTGCCTATTTAGCAGGCGGTCGTGCTGGAACCAAGGCGCAGAAAACTCGTTCAGAAGTCAGAGGTGGCGGCGCTAAGCCGCACCGCCAAAAAGGCACTGGTCGAGCACGTGCTGGTACTTCAAGAAGCCCGATTTGGCGTTCAGGTGGGGTTACTTTTGCTGCTAAACCTCGTGATTACACGCAAAAACTTAACAAAAAAATGTATCGTGCCGGAATGCGTAGCATTCTTTCTGAGTTAGTACGTCAAAAGCGCTTACACGTGATAGAAGACTTTACTATAGCCGCTCCAAAAACAAAGGAGTTGGTTAAGCATTTAGAAGCTCTCGGTATCAATGAGGCTTTAATTATTACAGATAAAGTAGATGCCAATTTATATTTGGCTGCGCGTAATCTCGCCAAAGTTGAGGTATGTGACGTGGTTGGCATGAATCCAGTTAGTTTAATCAGTTTTAATAACGTCATCATGGCAGCACCGGTTGTTAAGCAAATTGAGGAGATGTTAGGATGAGCAATGAAGAAAGATTGTTAAAGGTATTGCTTAGTCCTCATGTTTCTGAAAAAGCTACTAATGCGGCAGCTGACAGACAATATGTTTTTAAAGTAATGAATGATGCAACTAAACCTGCAGTAAAGAAAGCTGTCGAATTACTGTTTAAAGTTAATGTAATCTCAGTGCAGATCAGTAATGTGAAAGGCAAGGTTAAAACTTTTGCCCGCATAAAAGGACGCACTAAAGGCTGGAAAAAGGCATATGTTACTTTACAGGAAGGGCAGAGTATTGATTTAGGTGGAGCAAGTTAGGAGTAAATAATGGCATTGGTAAAAACAAAACCCACATCTCCAGGTCGCCGCTTTGTTACTAAAGTGGTAAATCCTGATTTACATAAGGGCGAACCTTATGAGCCTTTGCTGCAACCAAAAAAGCGCGGTAGTGGACGTAATAACCTTGGTCGCATTACTGTAAGACACAAAGGTGGCGGGCATAAAAGGCAATATAGAGTAATTGATTTTAAGCGTAACAAAGATGGTATAGTTGGTAACGTTAAACGTTTAGAGTATGATCCAAATCGAACCGCTAATATAGCTTTGATATCATACGCTGATGGAGAATATCGTTATATTATTGCTCTAAAAGGACTTAAAGCAGGTGCAGAAATTATGTCTGGTCCTGATGCTGCGATTAAAGAAGGAAACTGCTTGCCGTTACAAAATATTCCGCTAGGAACTAATGTTTGTTGTATAGAATTAAAACCTGGTAAAGGAGCGCAGCTGGCACGTAGTGCTGGAGCTTTTAGCCAGTTAGTAGCAAAAGAAGGTGGTTATGCTACTTTGAGATTGCGTTCTGGAGAAGTTCGTAAAATTATTGAAACATGCCGTGCCTGTATCGGCGAAGTTTCCAATGGAGAACATAATTTACGTTCTTACGGAAAAGCTGGGGCCAAACGTTGGCTCGGTATTAGACCTACTGTTAGAGGTGTGGCGATGAATCCTGTCGATCATCCTCATGGCGGTGGTGAAGGTAAAACTTCAGGTGGACGTCATCCAGTTAGTCCGACTGGTGTTCCTACCAAAGGTTTTCGTACACGTAGAAATAAGCGTACTGATAAAGATATTATTCGTCGTAGAGCTAAGTGAGGATTTAAATAGTGGCACGTTCTATAAAAAAAGGGCCTTTTGTTGATTATCACCTTATTGCTAAGGTGGAAAAGGCAGTTGCTGAAAGAAGCAAAAAACCAATTAAAACCTGGTCACGTCGTTCTATGGTTACACCTGACATGGTGGGTTTGACTATTGCGGTTCATAATGGCAGGCTCCATGTGCCGATTTTTATTTCGGAAAACATGGTTGGTCATAAATTAGGCGAGTTTGCTTTAACTCGTACTTTTAGAGCCCATTCAGGCGATCGCAAGGCTAAAGGAGCATAAAAGTGGAAGTGGTAGCAAAATATAAAAATGCCGGACTATCTGCCCAGAAAGCCAGATTGGTTGCAGATCAAATTCGCGGGTTGGCTGTAGATAAGGCGCTAGATGTATTAACTTTTAGTTTGAAAAAAGCAGCTGTGATTATTAAAAAAGCTTTAGAATCAGCAATTGCTAATGCAGAGCATAATGCTGGAGCTGATATTGATGAATTAATGGTTTCTAAGATTTTCGTGGATGATGGTAAAACTCATAAGCGCTGGCGTGCCCGTGCTAAAGGTCGTGGAACTCGTATTTTAAAAAGAACATGCCATATTACAGTTATGGTTTCGGATAAAGAGGAATAAGTATGGGGCAAAAAGTTAACCCAGTTGGAATTCGTTTAGGTATTTCGCGCCATGAAGATTCTATATGGTATGCGGAGTCTAAAGATTTTGCAGATTATCTACATGGTGATCTTAAAGTAAGAGATTACTTAGAAAAAAAGCTTAAAGCTGCAGCTGTAAGCCGTATTAAAATAGAACGTCCGGCCAAGAATGCTGTTATTACAATTTATGCAGCCAGACCAGGTGTTGTTATTGGTAAAAAAGGCAGTGATGTAGAAGCATTACGCAGTGAGCTTAGTAATATGATTGGAGTCCCTGTTTATTTGAATATTGAAGAAATTAGAAAGCCGGACTTAGAGGCAAAGCTAGTGGCTGAAAACGTAGCACAGCAGTTGGAGCGTAGAGTGATGTTTCGTAAGGCGATGAAAAGAGCCGTGCAAAATACTATGCGTGCAGGTGCCAAGGGCATAAGAATTTGTGTCAGCGGTCGTCTGGGTGGAACTGAAATTGCTCGGAGTGAATGGTATCGAGAAGGCAGAGTGCCGCTACATACTTTTCGTGCAGATATTGATTATGCTATTGTTGAATCAAAAACCACTTATGGAATTATTGGTGTCAAAGTTTGGATTTATAGAGTTGAAAAACAGACTAAAGGCGAAACTGAGAAAACTAAGGCTACAACGGCAGAAGCGGCGTAATAGTGAAGTAGGAGAAGAGATATGTTACAACCAAAACGTACCAAATATCGCAAGCAATTTAAAGGCCGCAACAGAGGTAATGCTACTTGTGGCAATAAAGTGAGTTTTGGTGAATATGGTTTAAAAGCAACCGGCCGCGGCAGAATGACTGCTAGGCAAATTGAGGCTGCTAGAAGAACAATTAGTAGGTGTATAAAACGTGGCGGTAAGATTTGGATTAGAGTATTTCCAGATAAGCCTATTACTAAGAAACCTTTAGAAGTTAGACAAGGTAAAGGTAAAGGAAGCGTTGAATATTGGGTTGCCTTAATCCAACCAGGTAGAATGCTATTTGAAGTTGAGGGTATTCCTGAGGATTTGGCAAAAGAAGCATTCAAATTGGCTTCGGCGAAGTTGCCTTTTGATACAACATTTACTTCTCGGACGGTGATGTAAAATGAAATTTGCAGAATTAAAAACAAAAAGTGTGGCTGAATTGAGACAAGAACTACATGCTTTATTAAAAGAAGCTTTTAGCTTGCGTATGCAGAAAGGCATGGGTGAAACACCAAAGACACATGATTTTAGGGTGGTGCGGCGTAATATTGCACGCATTCAAACCATCATGACTGAAAAGACTAAAGGCGCAGAATAATATGAGTGAGAATGTAAAAATAAAACGGACTCTGCAAGGCAGGGTTATAAGCAGCAAAATGGATAAAACCATTACGGTTCTGGTGGAACGTAAAGTAAAACATCCTTTATATGGGAAATACTTAGTACGTTCAACTAAGCTGCATGCACATGATGCTGATAATGTTTGCAAAGAGGGAGATGTCGTTATTATTACTGAGTCTCGCCCGATGTCGAAGACTAAAAGTTGGCAACTAATAAAGGTTGTTGAGACGGCAGTTTAGTGTTAGTATAATCTACTTTGCTATTTTTGAAGAATGGTTTTTTTGGAGAATTTTAAATGATACAGATGCAGACAGTATTAGATGTGGCCGATAATAGCGGCGCGACTAAGGTTATGTGTATCAAAGTCCTAGGTGGATCTAAGCGTCGCTATGCTAATATTGGCGATGTGATTAAGGTTACTGTTAAAAGCTCTATTCCTCGCGGAAAGGTGAAAAAAGGCGATGTGATGGAGGCTTTGGTAGTACGCACTAGAAAAGGCGTAAGACGTAATGATGGTTCGCTAATTCGCTTTGATAAGAATGCAGCAATTTTATTGAGCAAAGATACGCCGGTAGGAACACGTATTTTTGGGCCGGTAACTCGAGAGTTGCGCGGCACTAAATTTATGAAGGTGGTTTCATTGGCGTCAGAGGTTTTGTAGGAGAGTTTTATGGCTATGCGTAAGATTAAAAAAGATGATACAGTTGTGATTTTGTCCGGCAAGAGTCTAGGTGTCGAAGGCAAGGTCCTACGTGCATATCCAGCAACCAATCGAGTATTGGTTGAAGGAGCGAATTTGGTAAAAAAACACGTAAAGCCTAATCCAAATGCTGGTGAGCAAGGTGGAATTCTGGAGCGTGAAGCTCCGATTCATGTTTCTAACGTTGCTTTAGCTCTGCCTTTAAAGAAGGGCCAAAGCACCAAAAAATATGGCAAAGCCGGGATTAAGACTTTGGAAGATGATCGTAAGGTGCGTTATTTTAAATTTAATAACGAATTAGTTGACGTTGTATAGGTTAAAAGATGGCAAGATTAAAAAAATTATATCATGATTCTATAGTGCCAAAACTGCAAAAGCAGTTTGGTTATAAGAGTGTAATGCAAGTGCCGAAAATCACTAAGATAACCCTCAATATGGGTGTTGGTGAAGCAGCAGCTGATAAAAAAATATTAGAAAGTGCGGTTGCGGATTTGACTAAAATTGCTGGGCAAAAGCCAGTAATTACGAAAGCCCATAAATCTATAGCTGGATTTAAAATCAGAGAAGAGCAGCCGATTGGATGTAAAGTGACATTAAGACATGACCGTATGTATGAATTTTTAGATCGCTTGATATCTGTTGCAATTCCAAGGATCAGAGATTTTCGTGGACTTAGCGCCAAATCTTTTGATAAAAACGGCAATTACAGTATGGGAATAAAAGAGCAAATTGTATTCCTTGAAATTGAATATGATAAAATTGATAAAATCCGTGGTTTAGATATCACGATTACCATTCGTGCTGAATCAAGCGAAGCATCTAAAGCTTTACTTGCGGCATTTAATTTTCCATTTAAGGAATGAGGTAAAGATAATATATGGCGACAAAACGTATGATAGCTCGTTGTAATGCTTGTGAGAAACTATCTCAGGCAAAACACGTGAGCAGAGAAAAATTAAAACAATCTATTAAAGATCCAAAGATCGGTTTTGCTGAAACAATGCAGGCGGTTACAGAGCTAAACAAAAGACCTCGTGACGAGAGTCCGGTGCGTCTCCGCAAACGCTGTAAAATATGTGGTCGCTCTCATGGTGTATATAGAAAGTTTAAACTATGTCGTTTGTGTTTGCGCAAGTGTGTAATGTTTGGACTAGTGCCAGGCATAAGAAAGGCCAGTTGGTAATTTAGAGAGAACAGAATATGAGTTTACAAGATCCTATAGCTGATATGTTAACCAGATTGCGTAATGCGCAGTCAGTTGCAAAAACAGAAGTTAGAATGCCTTCTGCTAAAACTAAAGTAGCGATTGCTGAGGTTTTACAGAAAGAAGGTTATATTGCTGGTTTCAAAATAGAAGAGCAAGATGGTAAATTGACTCTAGTTTTGAGATTAAAGTATTTCGAAGGCAAGCCGGTTGTAAGTATGATAAAACGCATTAGTCGTCCTGGTTTGAGAGTTTATAAAAACAAAGATAAGTTGCCCCAGGTATTAGGCGGTTTGGGCGTTGCGATCATTTCCACTTCCAAAGGAATTATGACTGATCGCGAAGCTAGAAAAAACAAACTTGGTGGCGAGGTTATGTGTTATGTTAGTTAGGAGCTTGTAGATGACTTCAAGAGTTGCAAAAAGTCCTGTAACAATTCCATCCGGGGTGGAGTTCAGCCTGAGTGGTAAGGTTGTTACGGCTAAAAATAACAAGACGGCTTTAACGCATGAGTTACATGACGCCGTTAAAGTGACGAAAGACGGCGACACAATAAAAGTAGAAGCTGTCGCTGGTGCTGTAAATGCCGATGCTCAAGCTGGTACAGCGCGGTCTATCATCAATAATATGATGATAGGGTTAAGCCAAGGTTTTGAGAAAAAATTAAAATTAGTTGGTGTCGGTTATCGAGCTAAGGTCCAAGGCAAAAAATTAGATTTAAGCTTAGGCTTTTCGCACCCGATTATTTACATTTTGCCAGAAGGAATTACCGTAGATACACCAAGCCAAACCGAGATAATAATTAAGGGAGCTGATAAACAAGTAGTAGGACAGGTTGCGGCTGAAATCATACATTTTCGTCCACCGGAACCTTATAAAGGCAAGGGAGTTTGTTGCGAAGGTGTAGCAATTAAGCGTAAAGAGGGTAAGAAGAAATAATGGATAAAGCAAGAACAAGATTAAGACGAGCAACCAAAGTTCGGTCGAAAATTAAAGTACTGAAAGCTACTTGCTTGACTGTGCATCGTACACCAAAGCATATTTATGCCCAATTGATGGAACCTACTGGTAAAGTTATTGCGGCAGCATCAACGCTCGAGGCGGATATTAAAAAAGCTATTAAATCCGGCGGTAATATTGATGCAGCCAAACTAGTGGGAAAATATATAGGAGAGCGAGGAGTAAAAGCAGGAGTAAAAGAAATTGCTTTTGATCGTTCTGGTTTTAAATACCATGGCCGAGTTAAGGCCTTAGCTGAAGCTGCACGCGAAGCTGGATTAAAGTTTTAAGTGAGATAAGTATATGGCGAGTTTAAAAGAACAAACAACAACTGACGGCTTGCAGGAAAAGCTGGTAAATGTAAATCGTACTGCCAAAGTAGTCAAAGGTGGACGTATTTTTAGTTTTGCTGCGTTAGTTGTAGTCGGTGATGGTAACGGTAAAATAGGCCGTGGTTATGGAAAAGCTAGAGAAGTGCCTGTAGCAATCCAAAAAGCCATGGAAGATGGACGCCGGAATATGCGAAAAGTTGAGCTTAAAAACAATACACTGCAACATGCCATTATTGGTCGTCATGGTGCAAGTAAGGTTATTATGCAGCCGGCATCTGAAGGTACCGGATTAATTGCAGGTGGAGCTATGCGTGCTGTATGTGAGGTCATGGGTATTCACAATATTCTGGCTAAAATTACTGGTTCCAGAAATCCAATCAACGTTGTCGAAGCAACTATAAATGGATTATTAAATATGGTTTCTCCCCAGACAGTAGCTGCAAAACGCGGCAAGTCTGTCAAAGAAATACTGGGAGAAGGAAAAACAGTGGAAGATAAAAAAGAAATCGTAGCTGAAGAAGAAACAATTGTGGAAGATAAAGCAGATGAATAAGAAGTTTATAACATTAACTTTGTTAAAAAGCACTAGCGGTCGCCTGAAAAGTCATAAAGGCTGTGTGCGTGGTTTGGGGTTAAAACGAATTCGCCATACAGTACAGGTTGAAGATACGGCAGCTGTGAGAGGCATGATCAATAAAGTTAATTATTTGTTAAAAGTTGAGGAAGAATAGTTATGCGTTTGAATTCACTAAAACCAGCACCAGGATCAAAGCAAGTAGCTAAACGCGTTGGACGTGGTATTGGCTGCGGTAATGGTAAAACCTGTGGCCGTGGTCACAAAGGTCAGGCTTCACGTTCTGGATATTCGAGCAAACAAGGCTTCGAAGGCGGACAAATGCCAGTGCAACGACGGATGCCAAAGTTTGGCTTCACATCCAAAAAATCAATGTTCACTGCTGAAGTTCCATTACATGCGTTAAAGCATGTGAAGGCAAAAATAATCGATCTGGCAGCTTTAAAAGAGGCAGATCTGGTGAGAAATAATACTACCGACGCCAAAATCATGTTGTCGGGAGAGTTGGATAAAACAGTTACCTTAAGTGGTATTAAAGTAACTAAAGGGGCAAAAGCGGCTATTGAAGCCAAAGGCGGTAAGGTTGACTAAATAATGGCAAAAGCAAAGAGCACAACTAAAACAAGCGGCGGGTTATCTGAGTTAAAGCGACGCCTGCTTTTTGTATTGATTGGCATCCTGATTTTTCGTCTGGGTGCGCATATTCCAGTGCCTGGAGTAGATCCGCATAAACTAGCAGAATTATTTAATGCTCAGAAAGGTGGTATCTTTGGCTTGTTTAATATGTTTTCCGGTGGCGCATTAAAACGTTTCACTCTTTTTGCTTTAGGCGTTATGCCGTATATTTCCTCGTCAATTATTATTCAATTATGCACTTCGGTTTTCCCCAAGTTAGAAGAACTTAAAAAAGAAGGTGAAGCTGGACGCAGAAAAATAAATCAGTACACCCGTTATGGTACTTTAGCCTTAGCCGTGTTTCAGGCTTTAGGTATTTCTAAATTTCTAGCAAGTTCAAACGTGGTGATATCACCTGGATTTGATTTTTATTTTGTTGCTACTGTAACTTTAACCACCGGTACTTTATTTCTGATGTGGCTTGGTGAACAAATGACCGAGCGCGGTGTTGGTAATGGTATTTCTTTGATCATTTTTGCCGGTATTGTGTCACGTTTCCCAGCAGCTATCGGCCAGGTTATGGAACAAGTACGACAAGGCCAAATGCAAGCGATAGCACTAATTTTATTGGTTGCTGTGGTTATTGCTGTTACAGCCATAGTGGTTTTTGTGGAAAGCGGTCAGCGGCGTATTACAGTTAATTACGCCAAGCGCCAGGTAGGGCGTAAAGTATATGCGGCTCAAAGCAGCCATTTGCCTTTGAAAATAAATATGGCTGGAGTAATTCCGCCTATTTTCGCATCAAGTATTTTACTATTGCCGGCTTCATTGGCTCAGTGGTTTGGTACTGGAAAAGGTATGGGTTGGCTACGTGAGATAGGCATGGCTCTACAAGTTGGCCAACCGTTATATATGATTATATATGCTGCCGCTATCGTATTTTTCTGCTTTTTCTATACTGCATTGGTTTTTAATCCAAAGGAAACAGCAGATAATTTGAAAAAATCAGGAGCGTTTATTCCTGGAATTCGTCCTGGTGATAGTACAGCAAAATATATTGATGGAGTAATGACACGACTTACTTTTGTCGGCGCTATATATGTAACATTAATATGTTTATTACCAGAGATATTAATTGTTTCTTGGCATGTTCCATTCTATTTTGGTGGTACATCGTTACTTATTATTGTAGTGGTATTAATGGACTTTATGGCGCAGGTACAGGCGCATTTAATGTCGCATCAGTATGATTCGATAATGAAAAAATCTCGCCTAAAAGGTGGCGGGCCTTTATTTAGGTAAAGTTGGAGTTTAAGTTATGAAAGTTAGGGCATCAGTTAAAAAAATATGTATAAATTGCAAAGTGATTAAACGCAAAGGTGTGATTCGAGTGATTTGCACAGAACCGAAACATAAGCAGAGGCAAGGTTGATTTTTATCATGAATTGCAGTAAGCTTACACGCTTTTTTATGAATTTATAGAGGAAATAGTTAATGGCACGAATTGCAGGTATAAATGTTCCAGATCAAAAGCATACAATAATTGCTTTGACTGCTATTTATGGAATTGGTCCCAAGATCGCGCAGAAAATCTGTGACGGTGCTAAGGTAGACCCAACGAAAAAAATTAAAGAATTAGCTGAGAAAGAAATTGAAGCTTTGCGTACAGAAGTAGCCAAGTACACTATCGAAGGTGATTTACGTCGTAAAGTTTCAATGAATATAAAAAGGTTAATGGACCTTAATTGCTATCGTGGCATAAGACATAGGCGCGGCTTGCCGGTTAGAGGGCAAAATACGCAGAAAAATGCCAGGACGCGAAAAGGCAAGAAAAAATTAGTGCGGAAATAATAAATTATGGCAGAACGTAAAAAGAAAAAAATATTATCAGATGGTGTGGCTCATATTTATGCTACATTTAATAATACTATTATTAACATAACCGACAAGCTTGGCAATACTCTTGCATGGGCTACTGCTGGAGGTAGCGGTTTTAGCGGATCGCGTAAAAGCACTCCGTTTGCGGCTCAGGTTGCAGCTGAAAAGGTCTGTCTTGAAGCAAAAGACCGAGGCCTAAGGCAGGTAGAGGTGGAGGTTAAGGGTCCAGGTTCCGGGCGTGAGTCAGCAATTCGCGCTATCAGTAATGCTGGTATCAAAGTAACAAATATATGTGATGTAACTCCCATTCCACATAATGGGTGTCGTCCACCAAAGAAGCGTCGTCCGTAGGAGGGTAACAGTTAAATGGCAAGATATATAGGACCAAAATGTAAATTATCCAGGCGTGAAGGCATTGATCTGCAGTTGAAGAGTAATATTAGATCGCTTGATTCTAAATGTAAGGCTAACAACCCACCAGGAGATCATGGGCAAAGACGTAGTCGTCTTACCGATTATGGTGTGCAGTTGCGCATGAAGCAATTAATAAAGCGTTATTATGGTGTGTTGGAGAAGCAATTTCACAACTATTATGAAGAAGCTGATCGCAGAAAAGGCTCAACTGGAGATAACTTATTACGGCTATTAGAATCAAGATTGGATAACGTGGTTTATCGTATGGGATTTGCTTCCACCAGAACGGAGGCGCGTCAGTTAGTGAGCCACAAGGCTATTCTAATTAATGATAAAACTGTAAATATACCTTCTTATTTGGTTAAGCCGGATGATGTGATTTCGATTAGAGAAAAAAGCAAGAAACAATTAAGAATTCTTAATGCGCTAGAATTAGCAGAGCAGCGTCCTGATTTTGATTGGCTGACTATAGATGCCAAGCAAATGAGCGGCGTTTTCACAAGATCTCCTGATTCTAACGAAATACCACCAGAGTTTAAAGTTCACTTGGTTGTTGAACTTTACTCGAAGTAGAGGGGTTAATATGCAAAACACTATGCAAGATATTTATGAAACTTTTTTAGTTCCGAATGTGATTAAGGTAAAGCAGCTTAATGACACGGAGGCGGAGATAACATTAGAGCCTTTTGAAAGAGGTTTTGGCTCTACTTTGGGCAATGCCCTGCGCAGAATTTTATTGTCTTCTATGCCAGGTGCCGCTCCTGTTGAAGTCGAGATTGATGGTATTTTGCATGAATATGGAGCTATAGAAGGCATAGAAGAAGATGTTATAGATATTTTGTTAAACATCAAAGGCATTGTATTCAAGCTGCATAATATTGAAG
>SDBS01006681.1_pt1 | contig 11218 bp, 6 predicted proteins | sample 2277091 | NCBI WGS metagenome assembly SDBS01 (sample SAMN10404972, study PRJNA504765) | marine sediment metagenome | isolation source: marine sediment core GS10_PC15, 163 cmbsf | place: Arctic Ocean: Southern Knipovich Ridge | collected 2010 | reverse complement strand
TTCGAGTAAAAAGACCAGACCGAAGAATTCAAATTCAGTTAAAAGACGAAAATAACAAGGTTTTATATAAAAAAAAGAGAAGATATGTAATTCCAAGTGAAATGGTCGAAATAAAATTAAATTTGAGCGAATTACAAATCGATCCCAATTGTAAAAATATAGAAGTAGAGGTTATACCTCGCCTGGAGGTTTTAATTGAAGAAGATTAATTTTGGAGGTAACAATTTGTCAGAATCAAATATTCCTGAAGAGTCTAAAGAGATCCGCTGTATTGTATGTCCTACAGGCTGTTTAGTCCATGTTGAGAATATAAATGGAGAATTAATTATCGAAGGTCATTCATGTAAAAGAGGTGAAGAATACGCAAGAGAAGAATTTGTTGCTCCAAAAAGAATCCTAACAACTACAATTCGAGTGGAAAATGGTTTTTTACCATTAATACCCGTCAGATCTGATAGACCTATTCCAAAGGACAGATTAAGAGATGCCTTAAAAGAAATTGCTCAGACTGTAGCTAACGCGCCTATAAAAATGGGAGATATTTTAATTGAGAATGTGTTAGGTCTTGAAATTAACATTATTGCTAGCAGAGATTTAATTACTTATAGCAAATAAAAGATAAGATTCAAATTTTTTATTCAAAATTTTTTTAAATAATTAATGTGATATACAATTGAGAATCCAAATAAAAATAATTTTTATTGGATATTTTAAGATTTTTTTAAACTAAATGTATCACAAAATTTTAGATTTTATAAACGGAATTATATTAAATTTTTTTATTTCCAGTTATTTTTATTATAATTTTAAAGTAACTCAGTGTTTTCAAATTCTGATAAAACCGAAAATATTCTTTTCCTTTGAGATATATCATTTTTTTGATTAGAAAACAAGTATTTTAATAAATTCTGATTTTTAAGAATCCATTAATATTCCATAAGAGTATAGAGTTTATATATTCAAATTTGTTAGAACCAATCCTTTATACTAAATCTAATTTTCTATTTTTATCTTGTTCTTTATGACAAATATCGCAAACGGGTGGATTTGGTTTAATTTCCCTGATAAATACATGTTTACTCTTACCTTCATTATATTTGAAGTTTAGAGCTTTTTATCTTGATTCATCGGAAGTTTCAAATAAAAATACGAGTTTAAGTTCAGCATGAGCATCCCAAAGTTCATATAGGGAATTTTAATGGTGATAATGCATATTTAAGCGATGAAAATTCCGATAAACTTGACGAGCATGAAATTATCAATAATATTGCCCCTCGCAAGAAGAGTTCACGCAAAATCCCTAAAAAAAGGCAGAATCAAAGGAAATGTATTGAAGGTATTTTCGGGATCATAGTCCAATGCCTTGGTTTGCAGAAAACGTGGGTTCGTGGCTTACCAAACGTCTTTAAAGACACGTATCTGAAGTTTATTGCGTTCTTCTTCCAAATGATCGTGGCACATGAAACGGGAGTGGAAGACATGTATTTAAAACCGACATATTTTTTTGGGTAAACCAATTATATAATAGAGGTGCTAAATTAATTTTAAACAAACTCTTAAAAGTTAAAAGTTAAAAAAATCGAAAAATAAAACAGGGAGTTTATACTTTCTACCTTCGTATACCCCAATTGAGTTTTACATAATAAAGTTGGTTTGTAAAAATATTGAGTTTGTAACATTGCAGACCTAATGTAATTAATTTATTGTAAGGAATTATAATAATCTCTAAAATGTTGTAATAAAGCAATTGTTTTTTTACCATAATCAGTTAAAGAATATTTTTTTAAAGTCTTAGGTCTATCTTGAACAATATTAATAAATGGGTTGAGAAGATCATATCTGTCATAAAAGAAATGCCGTACAGCACGAGAAGATAATCCTAAATAGTCTGATATAATACCAGCATTAGCTTCTATCCCCCTATCAGTAATCTCATAAATAGCAAATAAATATCTAATTATATTATCATTAACTAAATATGATTTTTTTAAAGGTTCTCGAATCATTACATTTTTATCATCTAATATTTTAAATTTATCAAGAGCAGATTCATAATCATCTATAATTTTAGATACCATATCAGAATCATCATAGATTCTTAATAACACATTAAAATCTTTGTAATATTGAATTGTTGCATGACAATTACCACATATAAAACCAACAGTTTCTTTTTTTAAAATCCCCACAATCTCCTGACAAGATAGTCCTAATCTGAAAAAATAGGAGGTATCATTTGTTTTTTTGGATTCATCAAAATGATGACCATGAAACGAAGGCAAATGTTCGGTAGTGTTAAACTCATTGCAAATTGGACATACACCACAATTTACCTGATCAATGATATATTTTCGTTTTAAATCAATTATGATAGCTTCTCTAACTCTCTTTTTAAATTCTGGAATTTTTTTATTCTTGTAAAAACTATTTACTGATTCTCGAATTATTAAATGAATTAAAATAGGGGATAATGAAAAGAGTTCGTTATAGTTTATAAGATATAAAAATATTTTATTATATTTAGCATGTAGTAAATTATGATGATTAGTACATAATAATTCTACATTTTCAGCTTCCATTTGAGAAATCAAATTGCTTAAGAAAAAAGGATCTCCATAACTTTGAGTAAATAAATTATAAAAAGTTTTTGTTGTATAAGAGTAAATTTTATTGCCTTTTATATGATTAAACTGTAGGGCTCGTAATCTCAAAAAGTTTGTATTTATAGTAAATCCAGCTTTATAGCATTCTGGACATTGGCTTTTTCCACTTCTATTATATTTTCCGTTATAGATATTATTGATTACATATAATTGTATCCTACTACCGATTATATAAGCTTGCTCATTATCTGCTGCCCAGCGCTCTTCCTTTTCTAATGATGTATACTCTATAGATGAACGCTCTGGAAAAAATTCATCATAATTTTCTTTTAGATAATCATATATATCTATAAGAGTCATAGGAAAACTATTTGATGTCTGAAATAATTTCACATTTCTTGTCATCAAAGCATTAGCTATATATGAAATTATAAGATTAGCACCTATTTTTTTATGCATCCTACTGGAAAGGATTAAATATTTAATAATCTCAACTAGATCGGAAAAATAATCGTCAAAATCTTGATGATTACTTAATCTTTGAAGAATTACAATATCATCTTGGGTTAATTGCATGGGAAGATCAGTTTCATTAATAATATTATTCTTGAAACATGAGACAAGTTCTACAGTCTCAACGTTGACCTCTTTTAAAATCTCAAAAAAATATAAGGCTACTATCTCTCTAATATTTTTAAAACCTTTAATACCAGTGAAAAAATGCTTTGAATATTTCCTATTTTTTAACTTATTATTCTCTTTCTCTAACTGGTCTTGTTTTTTCACCCTTGGATACAAATGTTTCAAATGGTTATGGTAATAGTCATACACACTTCCTTGTTTTATATTAAGCTTGACTACAATTTCTTTTCCATTAATAAGTCTAGGAATGTCTTTCTCTGATTGAATAGTAGCATATGCAATAGCACCTGCAATTACTTTAAGATTCGCATCTTTAGGGATAACAATTTCAGAACATTCAGCTCTTTTAACAAGATCGTTAAATATCTCTTTAGATTTTACCCTAATAAGTTCCTTTTGGGCAGCTGTACCCTCTATTAGATCAATTAATTTTTTTAAATGTTCGGATACTTCTTGTTTAAAATTAGTTATCTTGATAATAAGCGTTGAAACGTCCTCAAAATCTTCTTTCATATATTTCATGGAATTCTTCTTTTCTTTTTTATTTAATTTTCCCCTCTTATTTATTAACCCCACTGATTCTGATGAGGAGACTTTTTTGCTTCCACCTATATTTGGTAAAGGTAATCCCCAAAAATTTCCTAGATTAAAGCTGTCGATTGTCTGATTATTATTTAATTCATTCCTTGGTTGATTATTTGACCGAATTGAACAAGAATAGTCTCTCCGTTTGATATTTTTTTTTGAATTTTTTGCAATTTTTTCTGATGTTTTTTGTTTGATTGATTCTAAAATCTCTTGATCTTTTAATTTTGCTTTACCACTCTCTTTTAAATTATCATTTTTTTCCTTTTTACAATGCAATCTAATTTCTCTTTCTGACATTTTTCTTATTCTTATACCTAACTTCTTTATACGTATAACATTTTACATATAAACACTTACGTTTACATTTTTGTAAATTTCTAACATATATTATTTCAAACTGTTAAAATTAAAAATAAATCATTTTTAATTAAAAAACTAAAACCTCATACTTGTATAAGCAAAAATCTTTTTCTATAGTCTACTATATGAATATAAAATTTCGCATATTTAATATTAGCTAATTTGCATTGATATCTCCTTTTACCTGATTTTGTCTTTATAAATCACTTAAAAATCTTTTATGAGATTTTTCCTTTATCTTGACTTTCAAAGATAAGATATTCAATTTTTATAATTTATTTCAAATAAATTTCGTCGGAATCCTTAAGAAGAATAATTTTTTATATAGTAGTGGCAAATAATAAACATATTTTTAACTTAGAGGGCAATAGCTCTTAATCTTTTAAAATAACTTTGAAAGTCAAGTTATACTAATTATATTGATATACGTTATATTTGGTTTCTACTTAGCGTCCGTAGATCCCATATCACGAGCTTACATTGCTGATTTAGCAGGTAAAAATAAAAGAGGAAGAGCATATGGGTACTATTATCTTTCTGTAGGTCTTATATCCCTTGGAAAATCTTTACTTTTTGGTTTTATATATGATACATTTTCATACACATGGGCTTTCATTTATAGTGCAATAATATTATTCATCTTTATCATTGTGTTTGTGATGACAGATTTTACTAAGATTTTAAAGAAAAATTAGAAATTTAGTGTTGTGTCCATAATTCAGTTAAATATAATAAGACTTCTACTGCTTTTTGCATAGCTAAAGTAGGAATATATTCTTTTCTTGAATGAAAAAGTTTTCCTCCAGCAAATATATTTGGTGTAGGAATTCCAATAGCGCTGAGTCGAGCTCCATCAGTTCCACCCCTAATTGAATGAATTTTTACATCTAATCCCGCGGATTCAATTGATTTTTTAGCTAAATCTATTACTAATTTTTCCTTCTCTAAATATTTTAACATATTTTCATATTGATGGACAAATTTTAACTCAATTTCTAAACCGGGATAACGGAGCTCATATAAATTCTTCAAATTTTTAATATAATTCATCCTTCTCTCGTTTTTCTCCGGTTCAAAATCCCTTATAATTAATCTTGCATTAGCTTCTTCTGTATTTCCTTTTAATTTAAATAAATGGAAAAAGCCTTCTCTTTGTTCTGTATGTTCAGGTGATTCAGATTCAGGTAATTCGCTTAAATATCTACTTGCTATATGAATTGCATTGATCATTAGATTCTTTGCATATCCTGGATGAACGTTTAATCCCTCAAATTTAATGGTAACTAACCAAGCATCGAAACACTCAATTTCAAGTTCACCCATTTCACTCCCATCCATAGTATAACATACTTCTGGAAGCTTTTTCTTATTAATTTTATCAGTACCTCTACCAATCTCTTCATCGGGAGTAAAACAAACTAATATTGGGCCATGTTTTAATTCAGGGAATTTTTTCAATACAGTGCACACTGTCATAATTTCAGCTATCCCTGCTTTATCATCCGCCCCTAAAAGAGTATCTCCCTGTGATGTAATTATATCAAGACCTTTATATTTTTCTAATTCAGGTGAATCATGAATTGATAAAGTTAATTCGCTATTTTGAGCAAATTTTATATCTGTACCATTATAATTCCGATGTATAACCGGCTTTACATCCTTTCCACTTACGGCAGGTGATGTATCTAAGTGTGCAATTAATCCTATTTCTTTAGTATTTTCATATCCTTGACTTGGGAGCAAATTACCATAAATAAAACCATATTCATCTTGTAAAACATTAATTAACCCAAGTCCTTTTAGTTCTTCAACTAATATTTTACCTAATTCATATTGATTTTTAGTTGATGGAAAGGATTGTGAATTTTCGTCAGATGTTGTCCAGACTTTCACATATCTTAAAAATCGTTTTATAGCCTCACCTAATATAAATTCTTGAATTTCTTTTGTAATTATCATATCAATCAATAATTTTTCAATCGTTAATGATAAATAATTTCTATCTTCCTTTAAATTTTGGTTCTCGTTTCTTCTTAAATGAATTCATTCCTTCTCCCAAATCTGTAGTTTTGATATTCTTTAGGTATAATTTAAACTCATTCTGTAATGATAGGAATAATTCGTGATATAATATGAGTTCATATGATAAACAAAAAAAAGATATATTTTAAGTTTTACTTATTCTAAAGGATAAATTGAAAGACACACTTAAAGAAATAGCAAGTAGTAAACCTAAAGCTCCAATTAAAATGGTGATGTTCTCATTGAAAATGTGCTTGGGTAAAATGTTAATATAATTGCTAGCAGAAATTTAATTAATTCGGGATAATTTATCATTCTCTTCTAAATTTTTTTTGGTTTTTCTATAATTAAATATTGAATAGATTAATCATTTTAAGTAATAATAACAAAATGAAATTATTAAAAAGTGTTTAAAATGACTCTAGGGAAAAATAATTCAGAAATTTCAATGAGAGAACAAATGAAAAGATTCGCGATAACCAGCATGAGAGGTTTTCAAAGTGTTCTTGTGTTTGGAATCGGCAGACGTCTTGAAATCTTTAAATATTTATATGAAAAAGCTAAGTCTGAAAAAATTGAGGGAAATATTACTTCTATATCATTCACGATTGAAGAACTTTCAGAGAAACTAAATTTGGATATGAAATATCTTGATGCTTGGCTCCATATGGCACTCGAATGCGGAATATTTGAAGTTGATACCTCAATTAAACGAGGTGCTAAAACTGCCCTCCATATATATGATTTATTAATTGATCGTGATCATAAGTCCTATATTGGAGGTACAATAAGTAGTTTTTATAGGATGGCTCTATATCAAGATATTCTAATTGAAGGTTTTAAAACTGGACAAGTTAGGGGCCTTTTTGATATACCAACAAAGCCTTATATGGAGCGTCAACAAGCAAGTTCAAGATTTGGCTCTTTAATAGAGAAGTTATTTGCGAAATATTGTAAAGAGGATAGAAAAAAATTATTAACAGATGCTAATGTTTTAGAAGTTGGCTGTGGATTTGGTTTTAATCTCGAAATTTGGGCTAAAGAGTATAAGAAAGCTAAATTTATTGGGATTGACATTGATCCAAATGGAGTAGAGCACGCTAAAGAACTAGTCAATCAATATAATTGGAATAATAGAATCGAAATATTAGAAATTTCACTTGAAAAATATTTACAACTAACAGACATGAAATTTGATTTTATAATTTTGAACCAAGTTCTCCATGAAATGGATCCTAATGAAGATTATAGGATTAGCGTTTTAAAGAATATTTATACCTTGCTAAAAGATGATGGTTTATTAATTTTAGGGGAAAGTATAATTCCTGATACTTTTGCTCGTAAAAAAGAATTTCAACTCTATGATATAATGCATAAATGGGTTGAGGTTGGATTTGGTTCCCTTTTTTATGATGAGCCAGGACTTAGAAGACTTATCAATTCTACCCCATTTAAGAACATTAAGTTGATTAAAGAGCGTGGAAGTTATTTTTGGGCAGTAAGAAAGCAATAACTCAGAGTCTTTAAATTCTCTATTTTTTCCTACATCACTTTATATTTATTTCTTTATCTAATATAATAAACCATATTAGTATTTCTAAGGTTAATTGCTATCAATGATTCTTTTTATTAAGTAATAGTTAAATATAAATGCGTCCTTTTGATTTAACAATTAATAAAATTTCATTTAGGAGTATTATTATTGACTACTAATCAAGATAGAGAAGAAATTTCATTGAAAGAACAAATGAAAAAATTTGCTATAAAAAGTATGATAGGTTTTCATACGGTTCTAATGTACGGAATAGGAAAGCACCTTGGAATTTTTAATTATCTTTTTGATAAAGGGAAAATTTCGACCAGTGAAGCAAAAATCAAATCTGTTTCTTTTACAATTGAAGAACTTTCAGAAAACTTAAACCTAGATATGAAATATCTGGATGCTTGGCTTCATATGGCACTTGAATGTGGAATATTTGAAGTAGATACATCATGTGAACGGTGTGCTAAAACTGCCCCATATGTTTTTGATATCCTTATTGATCAAAATAATATGTTTTTTATTGGAGATATAGTTGGTGGATTTTATAATACCACTTTATATCAAGATAAATTATTAGACAATTTCAAAACGGGTAATATTGGAAGTTATAAAGATATGCCTAGCTATTTTTATATGGATGCCCAACGAATGAGTTCGGGATTAGGAAAGGCGGTAGAAAATTTATTTTTAAAGCGTTGTCGAGATGATAAAAAGAGATTACTAAAAGGAGCCAATATCCTTGAAATAGGTTGTGGATATGGATTAAATCTTGTAAATTGGGTAAAGAAATTTAAAAATCCGCGTTTTATTGGGATTGATATTGATCCAAATGGTATAAAGCACGCTAAAGCATTAGTAGAGCAAAATAATTGGAATGATAGAATCGAAATATTAGAAATTTCAGTTGAGAAATATGTTAAAACTACAAAATTAAAATTTGATTTAGTAATTTTAAATCAAGTACTTCATGAAATGGATCCTGATGAAAATTATAGGGTAAATGCATTAAATAACATTTATTCATTATTAAAAGAAGATGGCATATTAATTGTTGGTGAAAGTATGATTCCCGATACATTTACTGAGAAAAAAGAATTTCAGCTTATGCACGTTATGCATAAGTGGTTCGAGGTTGGATTTAATTTCCATTTCTATGATGAAGAAAGATTCAGAGAACTAATAGATTTAACCTTATTCAAGCACGCTGAATTCATAAAAGAGCGTGGAGATTATTTTTGGATTGTCAGAAAATAGAAAATAATTAATTATAATATTCAAGTTTTAAATATTTATTAGTAAATAAATTTTAGAAGGAAGTTGATTATTTTGACTAAAGATGGAATTTTAACAGATTTAGAAGAAATTGTTGGTAAGGATTTTGTATCAAATAAACTCGAAGATCTCTTTATATATTCTCAAGATCCTGGAGCTTCTGAACCTCGTCCAGTTGATTTTGTGGTAATGCCTAAAACTATTGAAGAACTTCAGAAAATCATGAAACTTGCAAATAAAGAGATTATTCCTCTGGTTCCAATGGGTGGAGGGTTAACGCTTAGTGGTTTAGTTATTCCTGTGAAAGGTGGAATTGTAATTGATATGAAAAGGATGGATAAAATTATTGAAATAAACGAATTAAGCCAATATGCTCTTATAGAAGCGGGAGTTACTACAGGACAATTACTCTCTTATTTAAATGAGAATTATCCTCAATTACAACCTCCCATCCCGGATGCTCCACCTTCTGCAACTATTGCTGGAAACGTATTAATCCATGGGTCGGGATACTTATCTCAAAAGTATGGCGATCATGGAGCTATGATAAATGGATTGGAGGTTATTTTACCAAATGGTGATATCTGTAAACTCGGTTCTTGTGCAGTATCTAAGTATTGGTTTGCAAGAGGGCCTATTCCAGATCTTGTTGGATTATTTATTAGTTCATTTGGAACAATGGGAATTATTACCAAATTGTCAATCCAATTATTTCATAAAACAAGATTTAGAGATATAGTATTTGGATTAATGAAGGATCCAAAAGATATTCCAAATATTCTTTTAAGGATTACTGAAACTGGTTTAGCGGAGGATGTCCTTCTTGGTATGCAAGATAAACCTGATTGGATGAAAGGATATGTTTTAATCATGGTTTATGTTACAGGGGAATCTCAAGAGGAAATAGATTCACATATTAAGGTTTTTAAACGTATATATCGTAAAGCGAAAGCTAGATATATGAAAATACCAGAAAAAAATAAAAAGGTATATTTGGAAAAACCTATTTTTGCTGCAACAGCTGCAGATTTTAGAAAGGGAGGAGGTTTCGAATATGTTGGGGCAAACATGCCTTTAGAGCAAATTCCTGAAGCATATAGAAGAGGAGCTGAAATTTCAAAGAAGCATGGTATCGTTCCAACATTAGGTTCTAGACTTATTGGAGGAACTCACAATATTGTAATGTTTTTTTCCTATTCATTTAATCGTGCTGATCCAAAAGATATTGAGAATGCTAGAAATGCTCTACATGAAACTAATAAATTAGCTTTAGAATTAGGTGGTATTCCATGGAAAGCAGAATTAGGAGGACAACAATTAATTATTGAAAAACTTGATCCTAACTATAAAAAATTGCTTAAAACAATTCGGAATATTCTTGATCCAAATAAAATAATGAATCCAGGGAATTGGGAGGTGAATCAAGAATAACTCAATCAGCTAAGCAAGATTGGAAAGATATTGTTCATAGATGTTTTCGTTGTGGTTATTGTAAATTTACATTTGAATATTCTGATTTGAACTGTCCAAGTTATAAGAAATACCGATTTGAGACTTATAGTTCGGGAGGAAGAATGTGGTTAATTTATGGTATAATAAATGGTGATCTCCAATGGAGCCATAATCTTGCCAATATCTTATACGCTTGTACTACTTGCGGTAATTGCACAGAAAATTGTAGATTTGATAAATTTAATGATTTTCTTGTTGATATAATAGAAATCGCTAGAGCTGAAGGTGTTAGAAATGGATATTGTCCTGAAAAACAGAAAATTTTACTAGAACGTATAAAGAACTCAGAAATGAATAATCCATATGGTGAACCTAATTCTAATAATGAAAATTTAAAAAAAAAATATAGTTTACCAGATAAAGCAGAATGGGTCTATTTTATCGGGTGTACATCCAATTACCGTCAAAAAACTCTAAGAGACGCTACTTTAAGATTCCTTAAAAAAGCAAAGGTTGATTTCACATTGATTGATGAACATTGTTGTTGCAGTCCTCTAATGCGAACAGGTCAAATTGATCCCGTAAACGATTTTATGAATTATAACATTACACGCATTAATAAAACTGGAGCTAAAAAGGTAATAACATCATGTGCTGGTTGTTATCGAACAATGAAAAAAGATTGGTTAAAATTAGGAGCTGATTATGGTTTCGAGGTATATCATACTGTTGAATT
>SDBS01006680.1_pt1 | contig 11219 bp, 18 predicted proteins | sample 2277091 | NCBI WGS metagenome assembly SDBS01 (sample SAMN10404972, study PRJNA504765) | marine sediment metagenome | isolation source: marine sediment core GS10_PC15, 163 cmbsf | place: Arctic Ocean: Southern Knipovich Ridge | collected 2010 | reverse complement strand
ATCCACCAGCGTCAATCTCCAATTTATATCTTTAGAAATTGTGGCATTGAGCGCATCCCAAAGTGGCTGAAGCCACTTGTGCCCATTGTAAGTGGGTGTGACAATATTGACAGTCAATTTCATATGTTTTCCTCCACCAAATATATTGACTGCGTCCTTCTTCCCTTTTCATTCTTGTTGTGCTCTATTTTCTTTATGTCCTTGCCGAATATTTTCCTGAACAACTTGTCCCATACCTCTTTTTTATAGCAGGACACATGGGTCGGATCCTGAGGCTCTGTCGGAAAAGCAACCGCGATAGAGCCATAGTTCTTGTCGAACGAGGTCAGGCCATGGCTGCTCCACTTCTTGCCAACCCTCTTACACTCCCTCAGGCATTTCTCCACATTCTCCAATTTTAAGTGCTCCAGAAAATCCCAAGAAAAGACATAATCAAAATAATCATCCTTAAATCTACTCAAATCAGTAGCGTCCTGACAAAATATGTATGGTTGCATGGCGGGATGACAGTGCGTAGTGGCATAATCAGATATATCGATTCCAAAAGCACTTACACCCTGCATTCGTAGGGACTGAACATTGAAGCCCTTACCACAACCTAATTCAAGATATGTATGTATATTATATTTTTTTATTAATTCTCTCATTGTTTCTAGTTTATCGTCGTTCCAAAATGTGAGGCCATATCCCCTACGATGATCATAGGCTGGATTAGTATATCCATCTGGATTTGCAAGGCCATCATAATAATTTTTATCACAGAATGTTTTGGAATCACTCATTGCTTTAGCGACTTCTTTTGTTCTGGCTACAAATGCTGGCATTGGTTATCACTCCCTATGTATCTGTGCTTATAAATACCTTACTCTTATCGACTGCTATCTCGTAATAACAATCAAGAAATGATCTATATTTTAAAGTTACCTCTTCTTCATTATCTCCGCCCAAAGGATAAATTCCAGTAATGAAAGTATCTGCGACCGTAAGCTCGCTTCCTACGTCTGGCGTGCTCCCAGTCCATCCTTTATATATTTGAATTCCATCCTTTGTAATACCGCCTTCTACTGTAGTTTCTTTTTCAATTTCCCTCTTAACTAGCATCGGAAGGTATCTTTGCTTCGCAAAAGTATCACAATATACTGCCAACGTAAAGTAAAATGTTCTCATACGTGATTCTGTTCCCGCTTCATCAGGTTGTGTCCAAAATTCTTCCACTGTATTATAAAAATTTATCCCGATAAAAGGCAACGTATAGCCGGTCAAATCGGAATCCGGATACAGCAGATACGTTCTGGTAGAAAACTCCGTTGTCACCGCAATATCATTTCTCAGAAAATACATCAATGAATTGAAAAAGGCAATACTGAGGTCTTTTACATCTGCCATTATTTATCCTCCCCTAAAATCATTCTTTGCACACGAAAGTATGATGACCACGTTCCCATGTCTCCCCAAAAACCAGAAATTTTATGGTACTGTAATTCCCCCAAATTGACATACGCCATATTGCAGCTAGTTATCTCCTTCTCTCCCCTATCAGAATAGTCTATGTCCCTTATGATGTCCCATATCCTTGAGTCATAGAGGTACAATCCAGTCACAGCATAATTCGATGCAGGATTATTAGGCTTCTCCACTATATCGATTACCCTGTCGTCCTTCAGCTCAGCCACCCCGAACCGCTTAGGATCAGAGACTTCCTTCAGGAAGACCTTTGCCCCGACCTTGAAGCTCTTAATATGGTCAGACAACCCTAAGCAATTATAGAATATATTGTCGCCGAGGATAACCGCTACATCCTCGGAGCCAGCGAAATCCTCCACTATTCCTAATGCTTCTGCAATTCCACCACAAGAATCCTGCACGCGGTATGTCAAATGGCACTTGTACTCAGAGCCAGAGCCAAGTAATCCCATAGTAGCCCCCATATGCTCCCTGCCCGTGACGAAAGCTATCTCCTCTATCCCCGCGTCTATCAGAACTTTCATCGGGTACATAACCATGGGGATTGCGTTTATGTTTCCATTGTCCCTGTGCGCCACAGGAATCAGATGCTTGTTGATGTAGCTTGTTATCGGTAGCATCCTAGTTCCCTTTCCGCCTGCCAAAACGATACCTCTCATTTATTTATGCCTCCTAAGGTTTTGCGAATTTTACTAGCTTCTTTGCGAGGTAAATCAGAAAGATGAACAATTTCTAATTCCTTGCATTTAAAGGGATGTTTATTTAAAAATAACTTTGCCACATCCTTAGAAAGAACAAAAACAGCAGATTGCTCACAGGGGATATATTCAAATGGAAGGTGTTCTTTGATTAGTTTTTCAATAGCCAAACATGTCCCATTTGTAAATTCAAGTGCAATTTTCTTCATTTGCTATTCTCCTTTAATAATCTCTTCCACCAATCTTGATTCTCAAAATACCACGTATATGTAGCTCCCAACTTTACATCAAAATCTGAAACATCATCTAATTGCATATCTGACAACTTGAATCCTAATTCCTGCAATTTATTCGAGCATATTGCATACCTTCTGTCATGTCCTAATCTGTCAGTAACATACTTAATGAATTTCTCTCGACCTTTTTCTATCTTTCCGTCCCACCTTCTAATAGTCCTGAAATCAATTAGACTCTTCACCAAGTCTATATTAGTAATTTCCTTATTACAAAACCCACCTATATTATATATTTCATTTAATTTGCCCTTGTGGAGCAGAAAGTCTATGGCCTTAACATTGTCCAAAACATAAAGCCAATCTCTCTTTTGTTTACCGTCACCATATATGGGTACTTTTTTACCTTGTAAAAGATTAGTTATGGCCAGAGGAATCAGCTTCTCAGGATACTGGTATGGTCCGAAATTGTTGCTGCTTCGAGTTATTATGTATTCTACTCCATAAGTTCGATGATACGCCTGAATCAGCAAGTCGGCTGCTGCCTTACTTACCGAATAGGGGGATGATGGTTTGATATTATCGGTTTCTACTGATGCCCCCTCTGATATATCTCCATAAATTTCATCCGAACTTTGCTGTAAAAATTTAATATTATTCTTTCTAGCGTACTCAAGCAATACTCCGACACCAAGAAAATTGCTTCTATAAAATGAAAATGGATTGTCAATGCTTCTGTCAACATGAGTCTCGGCAGAAAAATTCACAATCCATTCTGTTTTAGGTAAATAAATTCTATCTATATTGTTGATGTCATCTTGTAATAATTTATAGCGGGTATGATCTATATCTTTGAGATTTCTTCCGAGGCCAGCATATGTCTTTTTGTCTATGTTATAGATTTTTAAGGTAGGATATTTGTCTAGCATGTACCTGACAAAATTCGAGCCGATGAATCCCTCGCAGCCTGTCGTTACTAAAACATCATTCATCCATCACTCCTATTTTCCCAAAATTTGAGCCAATGCCAGTCCTATCGTTATATTGGTTAATCCTATAATTATTACAGTCGTGAGCCAGGTAGGCCTCTTGTTCTGCTTCTTCTCTATATTGCCGACGCTTTCCTTCGTTTCCTTTACATCCAGCTCTAAATGCCTGAAGTCATTGTTGAGAAACTTGTCGAAAGTCTTCTCGTAATTGTCAATCCGTTCCCTCGACACTTGTCCATAAGAGCAACCATTCCTATCATAGTTCTTTTCTGTCAATCAAATCACCCCTTATCCCAGGCCTTGCCCAGCACCATTTTTGCTACTTTCACCGCATCCTTCTTCATGTCCGGCTTGACTTTCTGTATTCCCTTGTGGACGAAATGGCTCTTAGTCTTGTGCTCATACTCCTGCTTCGCTGCATAGGGAAGTCCAGAGCCGACCAGATAGGCCATTATGTCCACCTTCTTGCCTGTTATTTTTGAGTAGCCCCTGTTGTTGTACTCGACGTCGCTTGTGAGGCTTGCCCTCAGTGTCCCGAATCTGAACGGGGTCATCGGCTTGGCCGCCTCTGCCGCCTTCACCGCGTACCGCTTGGCAACCTCCGCCATCGCTATAACCAAATCAGCCTTCCCGACCGCGAAGGCTCTCTCCCAGTTGAACATCTCGACGCCTTTTCCCGGGACTGCCATACCCTATCCCTCCCTTGAACAGAAGAGCCTCTTCCTTGATACGTTTGGCCCCAATCCCTTATCGTAAGGGCTGTAGCTTATGACCAAGTATGTGTTCGTTTTCCAGACAACCTGCCTCACGTCAGTAAGCACTATGCCGTCGTCATTTAGAAAAGAGCCGACAATATCGCCCTGCTTGAGCAGTCCGCCCTGAACGACTATCCTCTCGTCGCCCTTAAACTCATAGACCACCGGCTCAATATACTCATTAGTAGTCGTCTCCGTTGGCTCACCTGTCCAGGGGTCTGTAGTAGTCGAATCAACATGAATCAGGTAAAAGTCACCAGGATCGCAAGTCCTTCCCTGCTGAACCATTCCCTGAGACTCCCTGAGGAAATCCTTTAACTCTCCCTTCTGCAGCATTTCCATTAGTTATTCTGTCTCATCATATACTTCCTATCTGGTGCCCGCGAAGTCTATCGTGCTAGTTGACTCGGATTCACTCTTCTTTTCCCAACTCTCAGCCCTAGCCCTGAAATGCTCGCTCTCCTTGGTCCGGTCAAGGTGCTCGTCGCCAGACCAATACATAAATAATTTGGCCGCGTTTGTGGCCAAAACCCTGCAGCAGTGGGCAGCGCACTTGTTCCTGTCATTCCCCTGCTCCGCGAGAACATCATCCAGCTCAATGTCAGAGAAGGCGTAATACTTGTATACCTGTGCGACCAGAGCCATTCCGCTGCCAGGGGCAGACGCCATAGTCACCAGGCCCAGCTGGTTGTCAATCGTATAGTCCGTGTCCCTTGTCTGAGCAGAACCGTCAGAGGTTATCACATCGCTGTCATCGGAGATGGGAAACATGCTCAGCCTGAAATACTTCTTGGTCGCATCACCCACACCGAACTTTTCCGAGATAGCCACCTTCTCATTGTCCCCTATGTCCAATCTCAATTGCTCCCTATTGTTCAATTATTTTACCACCACCGAAAAGATTATTCCTATTTTTTTATTCAAAGTCATCTCAATCAACTCCTATTATAAAATCAGTACGGATGATACCTAATTGACACTTTGGTCGTCTTGTTGCCGCCGTCCTGTATCGCCAGTTGCGCTTTGATTCTGCTGTTGGCTGGTATGATAATTGTCTGCATTGCCACAGCAGGCACGCCACCCTTGAGTGAGGTTGCGGCAAATCTAGTTCCCCCGCATACAACGTCACTACCGCCATAATATAGAACTATCTCATAGGTCTTATCCTGGGTGTTCACGTCCTCTATTAATATCTCATGTATATCGAAAGCAAAAGTTATTGCATCTGCAGGCACAATTTCGGTGATTGTTCCCAAACCCCAATCGCCAGCTCCTGTGGTCAAAATCACTCCATCCGCTAGAGTAGGATAGACATACTGACGGGTATGCACGTGCTCGATTAGCTGCTGCAACCTACCAAAAATAGTAGCACCATCATGACCATCATCATTCTCACCAATATCAGCAGGTATATTACTCGCTGCAAGTTCATCAACATATCCAGCCCTAGCCGCCGTATAGTTCACCGCTAACGCAGCATCATCTGTTCCCCTTGTCGTACTCAGGTCACCTAAAGGCATTGCTGTTCCCCTCCATCCTTAATCCCTATTCCATTTTTGCATCTTTCAATGCTTCCGCCCTGGTAATCTCATCAAGTTTAACTAAAAGAGCTCTTATGTCCTGTGGCAGACTAGCCATAACATAATCCTTAGCCACTATTTTAGTAATGAGTTCAGGTATAGTTTTTCCAGTATCATCTACATACCTATAGTCTCTATAGATAGTTAATACGTCTTGCCCTGTTTCCTCATTTTATCTGCCATAATCTCCTTCTTATCTTATTCCTATGATTCCAGGTCTAATTATTTTGTTCTTCTTTAAAGTATAGCCTGGGAAAGTATTTCCCGTTCCACCTTCAGTCAAATCATTGCTATTGGTAGTCTCATCACTATAATCTCCATCGAGTTTATAATGAGCTACCAACCCAACCCTCTTCACAGAGATGTCGTCAAAATAGACTATTCCGCTCGTAGTTTCATTACTAAATATACATATAATGCGTTGGTTGGATAAACCAGTCAGCTTAAAATGTATAGCATATCTGGTATAAGCAGCGTTTGTTGAATAAAGCGAGGTAGCGTAAAATGCCCCGTCTTCAGTTGTAGCAAAAATTAAGGAAACATACCCGACTGTTCGGGTTGGAAAATAAATCCAACCTGAAAATTCATACCACAAACCAATACTCAAAGACGGGTCTTGTCTTATGTTAAAAGCAGTTCCATCATTAAGGATTGCCTCAAACTTTGCAGCCGCAGCGCCACCGTGAATCTGCCCCAGTTCTTTAGTTATATCCCTCACTCCAGCACTCTCCCCACTCTCAGTCCAATCATTCAGCGTATCCCCAGTCTAATTCTCCAAACCACCATCAGTTACCTCATTTGTCCTATCCGCATCAGCATAGCCATTCCAAGCTCCGCTATCATATTCGGATATATCCTTGAATACATTGCGCCCTGCTGCTCGCCAAGCAATATAAGCAGCATAATCAGCAGGTAAACCATCAACACCGAAGTTCCAGATGCGGACTTCTTCGATGAGACCAACATATGTAGTATTTTGGCAAATTGAGAAGGCTGCTGTATTATCTAAACTTCCATTTTTAGCCAATATATTTGATGTTTGCTGAGAAACCCCATCTAGGAATCCTCTAACATTTCCACTTCTATCCCACACTATTGCGATATGATGCCATTGTCCATCACAGATATTTGTGTTGATTATAACACCTACTACATAACCACCACCATCTCTAGTCATATGACCAACTTGACCGCTAGTATTTATATATACATAATAACCAACAGTCGCCGTATATTTATGAAAAATATAAGTAGTCGAACCTGGGGCAGAAGGGCTTTTTATCCTCGCCTCAATCATAAAATCACTCAGCCCCATGTCGAGGCCAGCCGCACTTGCGTCGGCAATACTCGCATATCCATTTCCATCTAGTTTAAGTGCTTGATAACTCATTTATGCCTCCCTATGCAAAGTATGCGGTTACTATTCCATTACTTCCAGAGTGAACACACACTATACCAACGGAACAGATAATATCTAAGTCCGTTGCTCCACCGTAATTATCCCCGCCCGCTACTACAATACTTGGTGTTATCGGAGTAGTGGATGTTGAAGTGTGATTATAAAATTGTACAGTAACATCATTAGTTCCGTCAGTCTCAATTAGGAATCCGTGCAACATTCCCGCAGACCCTTTTACAACATTTGTGCCAACTGCCAACTCAGCCGATGGTGTCCATCCCGCTGGAGTAGCAGATGTTGAAGTAACATTACCCAATCCTGCCATTCTATATCAACTCCTTAATTCCTTTATGATTATCAAGATTATTATATTGCAAAACATAATTGTATTTTCTTTTGATAATAAAAGACCCATTTTTTTCTATTTTTATTGGCTTTATTATTACAACCTTGACATAATGTTATTAAATTATCAAATTTACAATTCTTCTTATTATAGTCAATATGATGTATAGCTAAATTTTTACCTTCTTTGGTTTCAGTCCGACTACACTTCTGGCAGATATAATTATCTCGTTTACGGATAATTCCACTTGCCCTTATTTTTTTGAATTCAAGTGGATATAATTCATAGCTTCTACCATCAATCCATTGATGATTACCCTTTCCAATCATTCGCTCTTTCATTAATTTTGCATGATGAGGTCGTTTCTTATTATAAAAAGGATGTTTTTCTCCTACCTGCTGTCTATTCCGTTCTGATAAAGCAGGATTTTTTTTATTCTTATTCCAAGAAACCTGTAATCCCTTTTTATCTTTATTCCAGGGAATATTTTTTCCACCATAATTAGGGTTGTTTTCTCCTGCCCATTTACCTTTTTTCATTTCACGCTGATTCTGTTTAAATTCGTCAGTATGATGATGATTATAAAAAGGATTATTTTCTCCTGTTCTTCCATCTATAAAAAGTTTATATTTTTCAGAGTTTCGCCATTTATCATATGCTTCAGTTCCTCTTTTTGGTGGCATAATTTATCTTTTTCCTTTCTTACGATGCTTCAAAAACACGAACTTCTCTTCCGCCCGTATTTTCTACACCGTACAGAACCACGCCAGCATCTAAATTGAGGGACAGGGACGCACCATTACCTATTGGAATCCCGTTCCCAGGTCTAACAAGGCTGTTTCCCACGTATACGGTTGCCCCCGATATGTTGTACACGATTATTAGCCGCCTGTCCGTCAAAGCGGTCGCAGGCAATGGCGTCGGAGTAGTGCCTATCGTTACTGATGTTGAAAGAATTACCTTAGTAATCCAATCACCCACTGGCAAGGTGTTTGATGTATGTGCCATTATTTATCACGCCCCTGTTCTTCCCTTATTTTGGCAATTCGCTTTCCCTTCTTCTCTTTCCTCAGTTCGACGTTTTCCTTGCGCCTTCTATTCCTCTTCGCCAATTCATCCCACTGCCTCTTGCCTTCCTTGCTTCCGCCAATCTTGAAAGTTCTAGGCCTGAGTGCGTACCCAGACCATCCAGCCTGCAAAGTTTCCCTACTCAATTTACTCTTCCTCCCTATTTAAATTATAAAGGGGTAGCTATCTCTAACTACCCCCATATTTTCAACCACTCAAATTGCTAAAACCCTTAGTAAGCAGTCCTTACAAATTTGTCGGGCTCAACTACATCCGCCGAATACCTAGCCTTGCTCTTGACATTCTCAACGTCCCTCAACATGTCATTCCAGTTGGTTACAGTCACTTCCTGCCTTCGGCAGAAAATAGCTCCACCGAATACCCTAGCCTTTCCAATATAGAAATAATCGCTATCTATATACGGAGTACTTATGATATTCAATACATTCTGGAATACATTAGATCCGCCAGGTGCATTAGCACCCGCAAGATTAGCAGCCACTGTAAGAGTGGTATTAACCAATTCTCTCGCCGTGAATAGATTACCTGGGTCAACTATAAGCGTGTCCGCAGTTACAGGGTCACGCTCAGCATATCCGCCAGATGTCACTGTTCGATTTGCCAATAATGCCAGAGCTGATTGTAGAGAAGATGCGCTAAGAGTAGTACCAGTGTTAGCGGTCATAGCTCCACCCCTTGCAGTCATCGATGCGAAAGAAATATCATCCTCTTTCTGTTTGTGTCTATGTCCCAGAATCCTCAATGTCCATCCCATCAGATCAATCTCCGCGTCGTCAAGCATTTCCTCACTAAAAGGCACCATGCCAACGTACTTCTTCGGCACCATAGTAGCCTTTCCAGACTGAGGTCCAGAGAACCCCTTCTCCTCTGAGTCGCTTACTTCCCAGATATGGATTCCCTTCAGGTTAGGAAGATCAACATCCTTCTTGGTTATGGTTATCTTGTCGAAGACAAGAGGCCACAACACCCGATGCTCATCATACCCCTCAAGAATCCTCGTGTTGAAGGCAGTCCGCAGTATCTCGGGCATCTCTGACCTTGATCTCGCTTCCTTCCACTCGATTAATGTCTTTTCAAGAGACTTCACCTGAGCCTCATTCCACCCAGACGCACCGAACAGACCGGTGCTTTGGAAGTAATCAGGCTGCTTCAGGTAAGCATCCACGAAATTATCAAAAATCTTTTTCTTTTCTTTTCCGTCCATTTATAAAATCACATCCCTTGCTATTTAGCTTTATTTTTTATAGATATGGCGAAGGATTGTCATACAGATAAGGGCTTCTCTTCTGAGTAGGGGTTATGAAAACCTCCACTATCTCACCTGCTGCCGCTCCCGCCGTGCTTGTCTCAGCTATACCCACGCTTATCTCATTTGTAGTTCCACCTAGGTCAACCGTTATGTTGCTTGTCGCGAATAGATACCGTCCAGGCCAGATAATTTGAGCCACTGATGTAGTGAACTCAAAGACCCCCGACTGCCATACGATAACTTTCTCATCTGCCGCAGCCTTGGTCTCGGCCACCCCGATAATCCCGCCCCTGCCATTCAAAAGCATAGGATCCGCAGCAACCCTAACTTGTCCAGCCCCATTCAAGTAGACCATGTCCCCTGCCTCAACTGCCTCCGCTGCCGTAAATTCGCTCACCAAACCAGCCCTCTTGTAATTCTCAAGCGAGCTGTTGTAAGTCATTGCTTGTGCTGCCAATTTTTACTTCACCTCCGAATTGTATTGCTTATTCTCGATTATCTTCTTTTGTCCATTTCCCTTGCCCGCTCATAGTTTCTGTCGTTCTTGAACAGATCCTTTGTCTTTTCCTCTTCTGTCTTTGTATTTTCCATCTCGCTGCCCTTAGGCGGGATACCGTGAACCTTGGCCTCCTTCAAAAGAGGAGTAATTGTCTCCACATAAGCCAACTCGTTCTTGATAGACTCCGCAATCTCTTCCTCTGACTTGCCAGAAACCCTGTCAAATAGCAACTCTTTTATCTTAGGAGCTGCCTTCGTTTCCTCTATCTTGGTTTTCTTGAACTCAGCCAAAACGGCCTCATCCTTTTCGCCCTGAAGAGCATCCCTTTGTGTTTCCGCCGTAGCCTTCTCAGTCTCAAGCTCCTTTATCCTGTCCTTCCCTTCCTTTATCTCTGCATCTTTTGCCTTTTCTGATTTATCAAGGGCATCCTTGGAATCCTTCTTGGCCTTATCCTCTGCCGCCTTGATGAGTTCCTGAACCCTTTCAAGCTCTAAAAGCTCTTTTTTTGTAAGCTCCATACCTTCTTCACCTCCGGAGTTTTCCGACTCACTTACATCGGTTACTCTTCCGTACTTACCAAAGCCACCCTTCTTGACGAAATCGACCCCCAGAAGATGTCCCTCCACAACACGCTCTCGGAAAGCGTCTCCATGTCGTTCCTTCTTCAAGTGTCCATTTGCCCGAAGCGATACTTTAGCCGTTCCCGCAGGCTTCGACCTAAGCCATTCCTGCGCATCCTTGCCGAGGGAGGTATTGTATACCTCTCCCTCATAGACTGCTTCACCATCATCGTTGATGAATAAAGATGTTAAATGTCCGATCTCCCGTTCCGGACTTGTATCTTTCTTGTTCTTCGGATGTCCCATTTCTACAGTAACCAGACCCAAATCCAAATTTGCTTCGCCTACCATATCTTCG
>SDBS01006679.1_pt1 | contig 11220 bp, 7 predicted proteins | sample 2277091 | NCBI WGS metagenome assembly SDBS01 (sample SAMN10404972, study PRJNA504765) | marine sediment metagenome | isolation source: marine sediment core GS10_PC15, 163 cmbsf | place: Arctic Ocean: Southern Knipovich Ridge | collected 2010 | reverse complement strand
TTGCTTCCTAAACGCGATATAGTGTACATTTGACGCTCCATGATGCCAGATATGAAAGGGACTCATGCTCCGTTATACGATCGACATCATTCGTCCCCAGAGGCCGGCATGAACAGCCTTGTGAAATCTCGAAATGTCTCCCCCGGCCGCGGAATTTTTAGCTTATTAGGTTGGAACCGCTCCAGTTTCACCTTGATCAGCGCCTTTGCCCTTCTCCTGCTTCTTCTGGGCTACGTATGGTGGCCTCTGGCGGCCGAATACTTAGCATATATCGATTGGGATGGAGCGTGGTGGAGATACATCGATTGGCTGCTGATTGCCATATTTCTGTTTATGTCCCTGATGATAATGGCCCATGCCAACCTGAAGGTGGACGCAAACATCATCTTCGTTGGATTGATTGGCGGACTGGCCATCGAGAGTTGGGGCACTCAAACAGAAATATGGACCTACTACACCGACGAGCGTCCGCCATTGTGGATCATCCCCGCCTGGCCAATAGCCGCTCTAACAACTGACCGGATGGTCAGATTCTTAAACAATCGCGATCCCCAGACCAGGCGAGAGAGGGGTAGCTTGAAAATCCCTAACCGCAGCCTGGGCCGGATCCATAAAGCTGCCTATTGGCTCATCTTTCCCGCCTTCTTTGGCCTCATGCTATCCTTTGTGGCCCCTTCCTTTGACGAGCCCATGACCATCTTGGCCATCCTGCTCGTTGCCTTTTTCATATTTACCCCCACTGATCATCGCCTTGCCGTCCTTACTTTTGCGGCCGGCGCCGGACTGGGCTATTTCTTGGAGCTCTGGGGAACAACCCGTGAATGCTGGACCTATTATACCTTGCAGACACCGCCGCTCTTTGGCGTCTTGGCCCATGGCATGGCCGCCGTCGCCTTTTGGCGATGCTCCCGAATTAGCGGCCGCCTCTACCCTCTGCTGCGTGAATCAATACTCCTCCCTGCTCGAGCTCCATCCAGAAAAATCAACTCGTGACTTACTCTATCTGTCACGCCTTTTCCTCAGAATTAACTCAGCAATCTTACGGTCAACGATAGCTATCCTCATTAGGCTCCCTCTGAAAAAACAAACGTAGGTATGGTCCGGTCACCTTCCAACATCTATCCAAACATATTCAAAGGACAATTGTTCAGTGGTACGTTGTTATTTTTCTATCACGATCTGCAAACAAGGGTTGTTAACTAAATTCACCAATATCCGGTATCCTTTATTGATTGAAGCCTGACTGCCTGGGAAAGTTCTAGATTGAACTGACCAAATCTAGCCATTTTGATATCAGATATCACAAACATCTTTGCGCCAGCTTAAGCGCCTTCCCCATTAGTGATTTAAATCCGAAAGACGGATAGATGGAGAAATAAATGACGCACACGATCACTCTCGATGTTTATACTGATTTTGTTTGACCATGGTGCTATCTCAGTACCGGGCGTATTGAAAAGCTAAAACAGAATTACAAGATAAATATCCACTATATCTATTTCCCTCTCCATCCCGAGACCCCCCAGGAGGGACGCAGACTAGACGAACTATTCGGCCGAAATGCTGATATTTCTGCCATGATGCGACGCCTTAAAGCGCTGATGGATGCAGAAGGATTACCGTTTGACGAGGGCCGTTACATGACCTTCAATTCTCGTCTAGCTCAAGAAATTGCCAAATGGGGCGTGGGCAAATCAGAAAGCGAGCAGCTCGACATGGCCCTCTATCAAGCATATTTTGTGGACGGCCGCAATATTGGTGACATTGAAGTACTGATGCAGGTGGTGAAACAGGTAGGTCTTCCGCCTGATGCGGCCCAAGAAATTATCCAACTTAGAGTGATGCGATCGGCCGTTGATGCAGATTGGGAGTACGCCCGCAGCATAGGAGTAACCGGTGTCCCCACATTTGCTGTCGGCATGACCGGTGTCGTTGGCGCTCAGCCCTACGCGCAATTAGCCTACTTGCTCGAATCCGCCGGCGCCTCAAAACGGTAACAGCGTACATCGACCAAAGGATCTAGGTCTCACCGCTCCCGGCTAGAACAGATTCCCCTCGTAACAGATATGTATCTGTCACGCGTACTCCATTCCTACTTGTTGATCCACCTTCGGCCGCGTTGCTGGCTGATCTCATCATAAATCCATAGCTATTCTGCAGAATCACTCAGCGCGTAAGCCACAGCCTGATCAAAAGTCATTGCCTGCCCTTCTTCCCAAGCGGATTCAAACTTATCATCATCAAGCAGAGAGCGGACATTAGCTAAATATTTGCTGATTTCTGGTTGGTCCCCAGGCTGATAATCGACGCCAATCATGCTCAACATTGATGCTGAGGCAGCTAAAAGGCGGGCAGCCTTTTCTGGCTGATCCAATTTCGATAACGGTCCGGCAAGAACTGCCAGGCCGATAAGAGCCCACTCCCTCCAGGCGATTTCAAGCCGCTGCTTAAGAATTGAGGTAGCATAATCTTTGGCCAATTCATAATACTTTTCATCATAAGCGACGAAGGCCAGATTAGCCTGCAGCATACTTTGCCGGTATATCTCCCCTGTCTCGTAACATATATCAAGAGCCTCCTCATATGCAGTTCGAGCCAACTGATAGTTTCCTGCAAACCTTGCCACTTCGCCAAGGGTATTCAGTCCATAGGCCATCCCAGGTAGGTCGTTTAGTTCTCTGAAAATGGCCAATCCCTCTTCGTTCATGTTCTGAGCCAATTTTGAATGCTCAGGTTGTCCTATTAAACTTCCCGCGATCTCGAGCAGGGCCCAGGCTCGATTTTCCGCGTCTCCCAACTCCTCAAAAATGGCCAGGGCCTGGCGGCCGAATTGCTCGTCTTCTGATTTAGCGCCGCTAACCCAGTACACGCGCACCGCTGCTAGGAGCAAACGTCCCCGGAATTCCATTGGAACTTCTTCAATTCTTTTTAGTACCCTATGGATTTTTCGATAACCTTCAACTATGAGGTCCCGGTATCTGTAATAGTAGTCGGCGGCCGATACTAGTCTAGCGGCAGCTCCAACTCGATCTATAGCCAGGGCCAGATTAAAGGCTGCCCGAATATTGTCCATTTCCACTTTCGTCTGTTCGAGAAGAATCAACTGGTTTCGCTGCCTGAATCCTGGCTCCATCTCCTCGATCAGGGCGACAAAGTATTCTAGATGCCTGGCACGGATTGCTGCATCCTCACCGCTGTCTGCCAATTGCTCACGGGCAAATTCGTGAATAGTCTCTAGCATGTAAAAGCGCGGTTCGCCCCCTGCTCCTTCCGCCTGAATTAGTAAGCTCTTATCAAGCAATGATTCTACGCCATCAAGGGTATCAACATCTAGCCCCTGACCACAGACGGCTTCAGCCGCCCCAAGACTGAATCCCCCAGAGAAAGCTCCCAATCGGGAAAAAAGGCTCTGCTCGCCAACATTTAGCAGATTGGTGCTCCACATTATGGTGTTTCGCAGGGTTCGCTGGCGATCCGGCGCGTCGCGCAGACCACCGATAGTAAGTTGGAGCAAGTTTCCCATTCGGTCTAACATCTGTTTAGGGGAAAACAGCTTTGTTCTTGCGGCCGCCAGTTCTATGGCAAGAGGCAGTCCGTCAAGAAGGGTGCAAATCCTAACTATCGAATCGATGCTGGCGTTATTCAACAAAAAGCTGGAAGAAGCTGCTTGTGCCCTCTGTACGAATAATGCAGTCGATTCAATTCCCATAATGACCGATTTTGTTTGCCCCCGTTCTAACCTGGGCAGTTCCAGGGGTGGAACCAGGTATTCAAACTCGCTGCTCAAGTGTAGTGGTTCGCGGCTGGTGGCCATAATAGTCAATCGAGGAGCGGCCATTAGTAGTTCTGTCACAAGGTTCGCAGCATCTAGAACATGTTCATAATTATCGATTATTAAGAGCATATGTCGCTTGTTCAGATAGCGTTCGAGAGCTTCATTTACTGGTACATTGGGCTTTTCGACTAACCCTAGTTCCTGGGCTACAGCACGAGGTACCATTGCATGGTCGTTTATTGAGGCCAGGGAAACGAAGTTGACGCCATCGGTATATCTACCGGCGACCTGCTCTCCAACTTTCAAGGCCAGCCGGGTCTTTCCAGAACCGCCCGGTCCGGTTAGGGTAACCAGGCGACCAGTCTCAAGCAGGCGTGTAACTTCTGATATTGCCCGCTGGCGACCGATAAATGATGTGAGTTCTGCAGGAAGGAAGTACCTGGCTGGAGGTTTTGACTCTATGTCTCTTTCAGAGATCGCTTCAATCAAGCCAATCTGATCGGCTTTTGCAGCTGCCTGGGTTCGGCTGTTCACCCCTAATTTGCTGTAGATTTGCTTGTTATACCACTTAATTGTTTCGAGGCTCAGGATCAGCTCCTGGGCGATCTCTCGATTAGATAATCCTTGCTTGAGCAGTACTAATATTTCCAGCTCTCTTTGTGACAGAGGTTCAGACAAAGATTCTTCTCCCTGACCATCCATGTGACTTACGACGTGACCCAAAACCTGCCTTGGGAATGCCGATCATAATAAATCGAGTCCATCGAGACAAATTCCCCCCTTCTTCCCCTCTTTCTGGTGGTGACTTCCCCCCGACCTGAACATTAATATGTAGACAGAGATTCAGACAGGAGGCACAAAAATGCATCATCCGGAACAGTATCGTGCAATGGCAAAGGACATCCATAATGATCGATTAAGAGAAGGACTAACCCTTCAAGAAGTATCAAGGAATCGACCAAAATCTGACAAGTTGGAGAGCTTCTCAGGGAGGTATGTAAGCCTATTATTGAGCGCTGTGGCCTCGATTAAATTATTTCTGATTAGGTTGAATTAGACAGAACTAAGATCGAAACAACTGAAATCTGATCCCGAATCAAAGGTGGATATCTTGGATTGGTTCTGTCACTCATACTTCGCGGAGTTAACCCTGCCTATTGCCCGCTCTAGAAAAGTATCCATAACTAACGCAATTAGTGGGCGCTACTTCTCTCCCTAGACATCACCCTGTCAAACGCGCGCTGAAATCCTGCGGTATCGACCGCACCCGTTCGGCCGCGTCCCCTTTCAGAGAAAGTCAAAGAAGCAAAATACAGTTGAATCAACCCATGGCCGAATATATAGCCGCCACCAACCTTTCTCATGAAGGTTAAACCTGCTGAATAATTAAGAAAGGAAACATATCGCCAGGGCACCTCACCCTCGATCCACAACAATCCCCGAACGAGAAAGTGTTTAACCACATTACTTCCGCCAAACATCGAGCCGGCGATCATGAATACCAAAAGCGCGCTTAATAAGGCATAAGTTGGTGTGCGTATTAACCAGGTGACGCTGCCCAGGACCATCGCGCTTAGACCGGCTGCGATAAAGGAGTTCCTCATTGAAAGGTAGATCCCTTGATTGGGTCTGCTCTTCGCTTCAACCCGACGGCCGCGTAATCCTCCCAATATAAGGCATCCGATTCCTAGGATCATGAACGATTGGTAGCTGACAGGATCGTTATAAATTAAGGCGCCCAGAGTTGCTGCAATGATAGCCAGAATGAGGCCCACCACTAAACCCACACCTGCGTTTGACCACGACCAGCCTAAAGCCTCTACTGTACGGATTTCATTTAAATAGCTCCTACCATACACAAAACGAGCAACCGTCACGAAAAGAACAACCTCGATTACTCCCCATGCGAGAGCCATCAGTGTACCGCCGTAGAGGGCGACAAAGGCTATCGTCAACAATCCAACGATGAGGCCGATCTGAATGATATGCCGCCTGTATCTCCATCCGTGTGATTCGATCTCAATTTGCTTTCGTCGCAGTCCTTCAAAGTAGGATACCTGCATAACAGACACTACTAAACCCAAGATGATATTTGCAGCGATAAGAGTTACAGCCTCAGCTCGGCCCTGGGTAATCTGCAGAAAGTCGGAAACCAGGTTAGAAACAGGCGCTGGCAGCAGAGGATTCGATTCTCTCAATAACTGCAGGAACAACCATACAATGATGCCGCCCACTATGCCGGTGAGCAGTCCTGTACACAGCATGTAAACCCATCGCCAACGCCCGTTGTACAGCCAGTTGGGCTGCATTTGCTCAACTAAAAATGCAGCCTGATTGTGATCAAACATTCTTCGGGCCAGCCAGCTCAGCCAATAAACCGTCTCCTTTGGTAAATACTTCGATTGTTGTGAACGCCGCTCAAACATGTTTTTTACATATTTTTTAAACAGCTGTCGGTACCAGTAACTCATTGGGCTCCTTTTGGAACCGGATGGCTGGCCCAGTACAGTCGAAAGATCCTCCTGGCTGAAGCTATAAGCCTTACCTAAAATGTTTAACATCAAGGGAGTGCGAGCCAACTCCGTTAAGGTCGTATTTTGCTTAAGAGCCGCGTGCAGCGTAGACAATCGCGAGCCGGCGGAATCCAGGTATAAATCGATCTGAGTTTCGTTTAAGGGCAGCAATGAAATCGCGCCGCCTACCTTTAGCGGATCTCCAGCTGTAAGGTATTCCTCAGTTCTGCTGCAGACGACAATACCAGTTAATCCTTGTTCTTTCCTGAATTCGTTGATCACCTTGATACAATGGGGGCGGATCTTTTCGGGCGCCTCGTCAAACCCATCCAGCAATAATATCAATTCATCTCCTTTTAACCAATCTAAGCCGGTCTTTCTAGGGATCTGGTACTTGGCGGTCAATTCTTTTGCGACCCATTGATCCAGGGCTAATCGCCTCTCTGACCAGGAGACCAAGTTTAGGATGACTGGAACTGGTTCAAAAGGATCATCCTCAGCCCTCTGGATGAGATCCTTGGCCAACCCAATCATTGTTAGCGTTTTACCTGAGCCAGGTTCACCCAAAATAAGCAGGGCGCGATCGACATTCAAAAAGGCTTCGAGTATTGATTCTCCTCCACCATGAGATTCCCTATCATAAGCGGCCGGCCCAAGGATCTCCTCCCAGGGCTGTTCAATAACCTCGTCTCGGCGTTGGTAACGAACCGGAATAAAACTCGCCTCCTGTATCGATTTATCCAATACCCCCTCAACCCAAAAGCTCTTTACCTTTCGCAGTAAAATGAGCTGCTTTTTTCGTCGTTTAGAAAGATGCTCTTGGTTAGGAGATTTGACGCGACCTTGACTTGAAACGGTTTCTGGATGACTTGGAGACCACTCCTCTGGAGGCAGTTCCTTTAGTGACTCTTCATCATGACTGGGAAATACTTGTTCACGTTCTTCACCATCCAGGGCTCGATAATTTCCCAACCGAAGCAGTTCGTCCGCGTCGGAATAATTTTGAATACCGCCACACTGGAATAAAACGCCAGCAATAGCCAGCAGTGCCAGCCGGTCGTCAGCGTTTATCTTGCTCTGATCCCGTTCCCAATCACTAACGGCCGCTCCCGAATAACCTGCGTCCCCAATCTCCAGCCCAATTAATTCTCCCAACCGCTCCTGGGTCAAGAGGCCCCCGCGAAGAGGGTCGCTGCATCGTCGTCGATAAATTCGCAGTAGTTGTCCAAAAGAATTCATGGCAGATCCACGCTCAATGCGACCAATTCAAGTAACGCTTGAACGATCTTAAGTGCGACGCCATAGACTCAATTCTCATTGTATTCTATTCTGTTTATATGTACTAGCTTCCGGCCGGAACCTTAAAAACTGAATTCGCTTAAGGCCGTTGAATGTCTCATGAGCAGGCTGGCCACAACGCCAGCCGTGGTACCGCACTCGACGAGCCTTCATTACTCATCGTATGGAGGCTTGAGATGTTCAAAACCATAAATCATAAGATTGCCCGTTATATCCTGTCCGTTACTACAGCCCTCATCGCCGCTGGCGTGCCGGTCGCGCAGATTGTTCAAGCTGCTGACTGCGCCGGATGTTCCCCGACCCCGGGCTAAACTAACTCATCATAAACAGCAACCATTAGAAACGGCGGTCATCCATCACTTTAAGGATGATCGCCCTTCTTTATTTTTACCGCCGCTCCTAATCGCTCCTGGGAAAACATTTCGTTCAATTTCCTGGCCCAGGCATCGTTTGGATATTTAGCGATAATCTCCAGCGCCTCGTCGAATAACACGATAGCCTGATTAGTCTCTCCCTTTGCGTCCAGCGTCTCGGCCAGGCCACCGAGCGAATTGGCCAGCATTAGTTGGGCTTCCGCTTGGCGCCACTCAGGGATGCATTCCCGCCAATACGCCTCTGATTCGGCCAGCTTCCCTTGAGCAAGCAGGACGTTGGCCAGGTTCATTTTTATCTGTGCTATCTGGTATGGAGTACCCCACTGTCTCACAAATTGGGAATCCGCTCGCCGAAAGGCTTGTTCGGCTTCTTCTACTTTGCCTTGGTGATACAAGAGAGTCCCTAAGCTCATGTCGAGCTTCATCTCTTCAATCTTATTTCCGGATGCCCTCAGCCACCCTTTGGCTTCCCGGTAGCGTTCGATGGCTTCTTCATATCGCCCCGCATTTTCCAGAACATTGCCCAGGTTTGTCAAAGCCCGGCCGAGACCCAGTCCCAATTCCAGTTGGCTGTAAAGTTCGACAGCCTTAAGCAGCCAATCTTCGGCATCGTCAAGGTCGCCCCGATTTGTGGCGATCAATCCTGCGGCAAGTAATGAGTCAGCTACCATTTTTGATTTAGGGGCGAATTCTTGAAAAGTGGCTAGAGCCGCTTGGGCATATTTCTCGCCGCGGTCGTAGTTCCTTAAGCGGAAATGGACGTACGCAAGGTGCATATGGCTGAACCCAATTCGCTCATTATCCTCTGTCTCTTCACCGATCCGTTCCTCTTCCTCGTGCGTTGCAAGAGCTTTGTCCAGCTGCCGGGAACGTCTATATAAAGTGCCCATCTGGCCAAGAAGTCGTCCCCTCAAAGTGTGATCATCCTTTGGACAGCCTTCGATTATTCGCTCCAGCATGCTGATCCACTCCCGGCCGTAACCTTTCTCATCTATGAGTGTGTAGCATTGCAGAATGAGCTCGGCCGTATCCCGCCAGGTTTCTTCTAATCCCAGTCCGAAATCGGCCGCGCGGTAAAGATTCTGTCGCTCTTTGTCTACCTCACGAATCACATCTCCGTCGAGGTTTCTGGTGCGACTTGACCAGTAGACCACATTGGACCTGACGCTGCTTACAAATGGGGAACTAGGAATCACTGTTCTTCGCCTGGCACTATTCACTCATCTGATTCCGATGGTCATTCATCCTCCGGCCAGTGAATGATCTCTGTGCGGAGAAAGCTTTCCGTTAGACGATGAATTCCATACCGTCTATCATGCATAGTACCACGTACTTCCAGCAGCGAACGGGAAACTAATTCTGATACCGTCGACCAAAAAAAATCCTCGTTCAGCCCGCTGATTGCTATCATTTGTTCTGGCAGCGCCCCCATTTCCGCCACCAATGGCATTGCCTGGAGCAGAGCCTGAGCGTTTTCGCTTAGTGATCGCCATGATTCCAAGTAAATGTAACGGTATAACTCCTCGATTGGTCCTGGACGGTTCTTGGCCAGGTCAGCCAGTATCTGATCGAATGGCAGTACGGCCGCTAAACTTACGATCAACTTAAGAGCGAGCGGATTTCCGCCGGCTACATCGTAGATGGCCTTTATATCTACGTCCCCACCTCTTGCTAGTTCAGCCAGGCCGGTGGCTGCAGCATGCTGCCGGATCAAGGCAGCCGCATCGTCAAAGGGGAGTTCGTCCAACAGCACAAAGTAAGCGGGTACAGAATCGGCCGGTCTTGATCGCGAGGTGATGAGAAACTCGCTCGGATTGGTAAATTCGCGGATGTGCTCAACAACATAAGCTGTTTCATCATCTGACTCCAGGTTATCGATGACGATGAGGTGGCTCTTTCCCTTAAACAAGCGGCGCAATCTCTGACGCTGCTCAGCTACAGAAACCCTGGGGGCCTGAGGCCAAAGTTCTTGGTCCATAGTGTTGAGCAGCTGCTCGAAACTCTGTTCAGGAGGTGGTTTTTCTCCATCCAGACCTCGAGCCCCTGCATGCAGCCAGGCAACATCTTCATAAGCCAGCTCCTGCACCACTTGTCGCGTTACTGCATCGGCCAGGCTTGTTTTCCCGATTCCGCCGATTCCAACAATTACCACTATCCATGGGGCTGCAGGCTTCAGAAGCTGTCTAACGGTTTTCTCTCTAATGGAGTCAAAGCCGTAGAGCTGCTCATAGGGAGGCGGCGGAAGCATGGCTTCTAGATCTTGATGGCGTTCTTCACGTAAGATAAGTTCTTGGCTGAGAAGGATTCGGGCTAGATTCTCGATGCCAGAATGCTGCCAGCGATTCACCTGGTCCGTGCTGGCGCCTATCTTGTTGGCAACCCGTCGAGTTATCTCGCCCTCAATAAATCGACCGCGCAGGACTGCGGCCTCAGTTTCCTCTTGAACAGAAAGCTCATCAATCGCTGCTTGCAGCACCTGATTTGTTGCCCACCGATATTCCACAGGTCCTATTTCGTTTTCGTCTTGTTTTCTCTTCTGGCGAACTAGGAACATAGAGCCCAGAAGCTGTTCATCACTGCTCCCAATCTCACCCCAAGTTGCCAGCGCCCTATGAACCAGTTCACGAAAAATCTCTATATCAGGCAATACTGTCATGTGTATCACTGTAGAGACGGCCCGCTGGGCCGTCTCCGTTCTGGGCCGTCTCCGTTCTGGGCCGTCTCCTTACTCAGATCCTCTGAAATCAACCATACCTACATTATAGATCATTTATTTTAATCTTAGCCAGCACTTCACCGAACTAACACCCTATAATAAATCTTTAGATTCTTAAAACTGCTGCGCACAATATCGCACAAAGATGCCAAACATCCGCACATTATTTCTCGTAGACTATTCTTAGAAATAATGAATTCATAGAGCTGTGGCCTCCCGGAAGCATAACGAGGCTGGTATGTCGGGCGGGGTATCCGGGAGGTTCAGATCATTTTCCAGCGGCAACCTATAGCCGCCCCTCCCGTAATTTCCGCGCATTTCATCCATGCGTCTACCCTCTACCTGTTCCCTCAATTACCTATCTGTACCATTCCCTCTCTTCGCCATACAATACATGTGTCTGGGGTTTCGATTCCAATATTGTAGCAAAACTATATGAGTCGTTTATTCAAGGACAAATATCGGATCTTATCTACCAGGCTTCCAGGGTGGGACTACGCTCAGTCAGCTTATTATTACGTTACGATCTGCACAAAGAATCGC
>SDBS01006678.1_pt1 | contig 11220 bp, 10 predicted proteins | sample 2277091 | NCBI WGS metagenome assembly SDBS01 (sample SAMN10404972, study PRJNA504765) | marine sediment metagenome | isolation source: marine sediment core GS10_PC15, 163 cmbsf | place: Arctic Ocean: Southern Knipovich Ridge | collected 2010 | reverse complement strand
GATCAAGGAACCTCTAATCAGCCTCTAATCAGAGACCCCCGCTGTCTGTTTATATTATTTAGATTAAAACCAATGATGAGAAAGGAGAAGATATACCGACAGGCCATTCTAATTGTGATTATAAGTGTACCAAAACCGAAAAGTAAGAGACGAACTATACGGTTCAAACTGTTTGTTGACCTCCGCTCGCTCCGAGATGCGATCGTGCGAAGGTGCGGTGATTTAGACAACTGAGTAGCTAGATTGTAACTCATAGAGCCTTTTGGCCCTTTTTTGATTCCTGAAAGGAGAAAGTGTGATGAACGAGATAGTTCAAACGCAACATGCAATTGAACCAACGATAAAGATTCGATTGGATGAAAATCCTGCTGCAGTATACCTAGCGGGATTAGGAACACAGAATTCGAGATACGGAATTAGATGGTGTCTCAATATCGCTGCATCAATATTGTCGAATGGTGAATTTGATTGCTTGGAACTTGACTGGACAAAACTGAAGTATCAACACCTAGCTGCGCTGAAGTCGAGGCTCATCAACCCAAACCCAACTCCACGAAGAGAAAAACCATATTCATTCGGGACCGTGAACTTGATCATCTCCGGCGTCAAAGGCGTGATGCGAGAGGCCTGGCGGTTGGACCTGATACCAGACACGGTCTATCTGAAGATCATCGAAGTGAATAGCATCCGAGGCGAGACCCTACCAGCAGGTCGAGCAGTGACACACAAAGAAGTCAAGCTTCTCTTCGATGCGTGCAGAGCGAACACTCCCATTACCGGCTCACGTGACTTAGCAATGCTCGCTGTAATGTTTGGTGCTGGCCTAAGACGGACAGAAATCGCCGACCTCGATCTTGACGATTGGAAATCAGAAGACCAATTGTTGATTGTCCGTCGAGGCAAAGGTCGACGACCGAGAGAGGTCCCCATCGGCACGAAAGTGAACAAGGCTCTCAAAGCTTGGGTTTTCTTTCGTGGTCGGGACGAAGGTCCACTGTTCATGGCGATGGATGGTGGCGACGGGATCAGGAGAAACCGCTTACAGCCAGAAGCAGTCTACTTTTTGTTGGAGAGAAGGTCTAAGCAAGCCAAGATCGATAAGGTCTCCCCTCACGATTGCAGACGTACTTACATCACGAACTTATTAGCGAATGGGAATGACTTAGCTACTGTAGCCAAACTCGCAGGTCATAAGTCAGTGGAGACGACTGCGATATATGATAGGAGGGGGCTTGAATCGTTGAGAGAAGCTGCGGAGTCGCTGGAGTTGCCTTGTTGATAAAAAGGGAAAAACCTTCGCTAGAAATAACCAAGAGGGTGATCGATCAATGTTTCTCGGCAATGACCTTCCAATATCAACTAACCCTCATCGGACCGTTTTAATTCATCATCGCTTAGCATGATTTTGTGTGCCTCTGCAACAAAATCTCTGATTCGCGCATGAAGTTTTGCGAACACAGCGTCAACTATTACATTGTCGTCCTTAAAGTCAGCTAAGCGATAATCCCACGGGTGTTCCGCTGCATCAAGAAGAATTACTTTACGACAAACACTTTCAGCGATGATTTCTGCCAAGAGCAATCTGAAGATTGGATTATTCTGGCCCTCGTATTGAGGACCTGGTCCCAAGTACCGCCTTAAAGATTTATGGCGAGCAGAGACTAGCAACAAGTTAGGTTTTCCTTCATGATCAGCCCATATCGCTCTAAAGTTGTGAAAGTCTTCAGGTCGCAATTCGAATTCTAGAGGAACGCCTTTCTCACGTTTTTGAATGACCTTAATTGGGACAAGCGCCTCTCTCCCATTCACGCTAGCCTTTATATAGCTCTTCGAATGAAGTCGTCTTCCCTGCACTCTGATTTCAGCCATGGCATAGTTCGTTCCGGACACAGGGGATATGACATATGAGCCGCGTATTGCTACTGCACGACTGTCTTCCGAAATAACCTGAATAGGGATTTCCTCATTCACCAGATCGGGAAATAACGCAAAGAGTCGGAGTGTTCTGGTCTTTCCTTCTTTGACGGAATAGCTGGCATGTTCGAACTCCAATGGCGCTGCGAAATCTCTGCTTTGAATACCAGTTTCAATTATCTCCACGATTGCTTCTGCGTTTGGAGATCCATCCACACTTGCCTGCAAGTAAGTTGCGTCTGTTTCACTTTTTGCTCTGATAACGAATGTCCCAAAAAACCTATCATTTTTCTTGAGGTGTGGTTCCAGTTCTAGAACGTCTTCACTCAATCCTAGCAAGTGTTCACTTTCACATGATATTATTGCCCTAGGAGTATCGGAGCGGACAAGATCCTTCCGTACATAGAGCCATATCTTCTTCTCATCTCCCTGTCGCATTCGTATATAGGTCGGAATAAGAACAATCCCTCGTTCAGTAAATGCCTTAGGATCGACCTCTTCTCCTGTTGAAAGCTCCCCCAATTCTTCAAGTTGTTCTTTCATGAACGAACTCGCAGCTCTGGCAAGCTTCTTTAATCGGTTCTTTGTCTCTTGATTGGCGATCTCACGCCTCGTCTCCTTCTCCGCATCCCTTTCCTTTGCTAGTAATGATCTGAACCTTTCTGAAGGTATTTGAAATAGAGCTGTAGTGAACGGGTGGTCCTTAATTAATCCCTGTTGGCGATTTGGGTCGATAACTAGCCTAGGATTATTTTCCGGGAAGTCCTTTCCCATTGAACGATATTCATCATATTCATCCATTAACTGATCGATATACGTGGTTTCGATCCTTCCAAAGTATTTTCTAGCCAATGGATCATTCTCAAACTCCGGCCTGAGCAATGTACACTCATGAATAGCTCTTTTTCCTTTGACTAAGAATCCCGAACGACAGAAACGTCGATCACCGGAATCATCCAGCGGTGCGTTTGTTCGGTATATTGTTAGTTTTGCGAGAGCCTCAGGATAAGCTGGGATCTCTAACTCGATTGAATCTATGATCTTCTTGGCCTCAGGTCTGCGGTATACGATTGGTTCAGGTGACGAACCTTTTTCATTTAGATTTACGATTAAAACCTTAGTCGCACTTTCTTCTGACATAATATCTCTCAGCGCAAAGTGCCACGGCAGATCTCTTATTATTGTGGACATTCGAGGCATTCGATGGTTGGAACCTATCTTCAACGTTACGGCAGTACCATTTCCTCGAAGGACCCCTAACTTTTTTCGTAATACGTTACTTGCCTTCTTCCCTGTTTCAAGCGGAATAAGCTCTGGTCGCTGTGTAAGCATGCATGCGTAGTACTTACCATCTTTTATTGATTCGATCTCCATTTCCCCAAGTTCTGTGCAATCTTTTGCTCCTCTTGCCATGAATCCCCGGTCGCCATCCTGGCTTGTTTTAGTTCCTACACTCCCGAGCTTGTTAACCATCTCTGTAATAGTCATGCCCTCAGCTCGATCTCGGACTCTGATACTCGAGGGTTCTCCACTGCGCTGCATCTTATGCTCAACCAGAATCGATCCTCCATCTTGAGCAATCACTCCCCGCGCATACATTCGGTGATAGCTGTCATCTGCATTAGTAATCAGTTCTACAAGGGCATCAAATACATCTCGAACCGCATATTGTCTATTGAATTGAAAGTATCGATCGCTCAGTTCGAGCCGAATCGGCTCACCAATCTTTATCTTCCGACTAGGCATTTCATACCTCCCTCGAAATTCCTAGTATCTCAGAGAACTCATCTTTGCAAGCTTTCAAGAATCTCAGAACTTCGTCATCTCTAATCATTTCTCCAAGGCCAAGAAGCCTGTTCATTTTTGTGAGCAGTATTTGACTTGGAGCGTCAGGGCTAGCTTGTAGGAGGTCAGCGAACAAATATGGGTTAACAGCCTCGATGGTACCTTGCTTAGAGTAGGTTTTATATGCGGCTGAACTTTTAATCCGAGTGATTAATCTTTTAACCTCCACCGGTCGCAATGATGGTTTTTTATCAGATGACGATAGCCCATCTGCAACCCGATCACGATTCTCTTCAAGCCATCTTATCCCTTCTGGAGTTAGAGTCCATCCATCTTTTGACTCGTCTCTAGCATAATTACCAGATACAAGATTTCCGGTTTTTACCTTCGCAGCATCTTCTAATGCTGTCTTCACTACATACTTATCGGCAAGATCCGAATATTCTTTCTTGATCCAGGAGAACCTATCAGGTGCCAGCTTATGTGCCAACACGGCTACATCCTCCGAGGCAATCTTTTTTGAAGCCCCTCCCAAGATCTCAAGCGCATATACAACCACTTCAACATTACTTTGAACTACTGAGCTCATAGTCTCATCCCCCTATGATTTTCTTCTTTTCTTACGAGCCTTCTTTGGTGCGGTTGGCTTGAGACCCCACTCCGCTAATCCGTATGTTCCAGGTGAAACCCTAACGAAACGCGGGTCACGACTTATCTGAGAGAGCAAGTTAGCTGCAGGCTCCTTGCCGGGTATAAAGTGTCCTTGCGATTGAAGGTGTTCAGCAAGGTCTTTATAATGCATGGACTCTTGTGATTGCTGATCCTTTAAGGAAATCTCCGCTAGGTCAGTAATACGCACCTCGCCGGCATCTATAAGTTCTTCATTGGATGGCTCGTAACCTTCTGAAGCTAATAACTCGAGAATGTGGTGGCTCTGCTCTTGCCTAGTTTCGATAATGGCAAACAGGTCACGAACCTCATTCCGGAGAGAATTAATCTCCTCACGAATCTCATCCAATTTTGTTTTTAGAATGGCAACATATTCTTCTTTGTCCACGACCACCTCGTAATGTTATAGATACCAGTATGATACAGCGTATCTCTTGCAGTGTCAAGCTAGTAAGAAGCGTTCTGGTAAACACTAAATCTGTTAATTGAAGTTGCACAATTGTGGATTCTGACCGTCCGTAGGTGGGTAGAACCTGATCTGGATTATGAGTCCCACTCAAAAGATGGGATCTCATCGTGCTTAGAACACCGCAGAGACCACGAAGAAAACACGTTCTCCCACGTTTTCCTCCGGGGGTTGGTAATAGATCACTAAATCCGTAAGTTCCATGTGCAAACACCCTTAATTCCTAAACAACCCCAACTGTCTTCGCAGACCCTTGAATTCTTAACTTTTTTCCTGGATAATTCATATATAGAACATTTGTTCTTTTTGCAGAAAGGAGGAAAGAATGATCGATGAACGAGCACAAGATGAGATGGTCCTCCTCCAACTCTGGCTCAGTCAAAGGGATATCGAATTCATTGAAGCTGAGGCCTGGAGATTGGGATTCCGCAGAGGTGGTCGAAAGGGTTCACCGGGGGAACCAGTCGGATCACCATCTCAATTGATCCGTCACTGGGTGGAGGAGAAACGGAATGAACTTGAGCCGAAGAGGGATCAATACTCTTCAAAGATAATGGAGGATGTGACATGACCACACCAAGACCAATTAAGCGAATTCAGATTCGAACAGAGAGTCTCGAGGACAACGTCTCAAATCTTGAGAAGTATGTCCGGAAGGTCCTAAAAAGCCACGAAATCTCCCGTCAAACATTCGCTCGTCAAGCAAGGGACATGATCAAGGATCACCTGATCCCAATGGAGGGGAAACGGGAAGAATTCCTCCTCAAGATTGAGAAGCAAGATGAGATTACTCGTAAACGGAAGGATGAAGCCGAAGGTGAGATCATCGAGACGGCGATGACCTTTGAAGATGTTGAAGGTCAATTCCTCGGTATTCACGTCCATGAACCAACAGACGAAGCGGGATGGGCACACCTCTCCTATTGGTCATCCCGATGGGAGAAGAAACTTCGTCAGAGGCCGGACGATGCTGCTGAGATGTACCGCCAAGCTGAGAAGACTGGTGATACCTACTTGATGTATTGGTTGGAAACAGAGGGGAAGGATGTTCTCCATGAAATTACTCGAGAACATGGGGCCAACCACCCAGAAACCAGAAAGATCATCCGGGCAAACATTGAATTGGACAGGCTCATCGAAGAGTCAATGCCGGAGTATGGCTCGATCAAATCCAATCTCAATAAGATTGAGGAGCGGATTAGGGATTGTGTCACGAAGGTCAACACCCTGGTCCCGATAGATGATGAGCGCAGACGGAACATCGAGAGAACCATGTCAAAGGATGAGGCCTCGATTACCCCGAAGATCCTCTTCGAGGCCGGGATTGGGAACCTTTTCCCAGAGTTAGCATCGGCGCAGCGAAACTTCGATGAGGCAGTTTTCGGTCCTCGGAACGAGGAGCCAAGAGGAAGTTCAAGTCGGATCAGAACACGCACGTCGAAGAGTGAGTGAACTATGACAACCCAAGGTCGTAGACAAGTCACCCTCGTGCCGAAGATAACGACCATCCGCATCCTTCGTCAAAATGCGTGGCTCAAGGGATTTCGAACGAATTCAAGAGGTGTCCTTCGTGGAAGTCTCACTCGACTCCTTGATTGGTATGCCGAGAGAGAAGCCAACGAGACCAAGAGGTCTGCGGCTGGTGACCTTCAGGTCCACTTCATTGATCTAGCCGAGTCGATGATGTTGGACGCAGCGATTCTCCCCTCCAAAGTCCCTGAAGCCCTCCGGCGTAACTACCGGAGGGCTTTCATGGGATCACTCAATGAACAGGAACTTGATGCTATCATAGAAGATACGATGCTCTACTTAGAGGCAGGGATCGGGGATGGGGATGATGGCGGACAAACGACCTGAGTGGCAGTCGAAAATCGAGTGGTGGGAGAACCGGGTCAATAATTTCCATGAAGAGGGATCACAATATGCTGGAGATTGTCCTTGCCACGAAGATGACGATATGAGTTCTCTCAAAATCCGGGAGGAAAACGGGAGAGTCCTGGTTCACTGTCACGCCGGATGCGATACTGAGAACGAGATTGTTCCGGCGCTTGAGTCGAGTTCGCCGGAGCCACAGGCCCGGAAGGTCAAGAAGGGCCCTGTGACATATATTTCCTCTGACCAACCTCCAGATGAATGGTGGACCGAATACACCGGAGTTGAGTGGGATTTCTGGCAGTCCTTAGGATGTGAAGTAATTGGAGACAACATCGCTTTCACTTGGGAGGATCATGCAGTAAAGAAGATCAGGAAAAAGGGAACAAAAGAGTTCGTATGGAAACCCACTGGCCAAACAACACCTCCGTTATGGCCAACGATCCCAGATCAACTCCCTCAAAGTATTTATCTAACTGAAGGTGAAAGTGACTGCGGAATTCTTCGATCTGTTGGTTACGAGACATACACGATCACGAAAGGTACCAGTACACCCCTCGCACCTGCGATCTATAAAGCACTACAGGATCGTGGAGTTGAAGAAATCTCCATCTTGTTTGATGGTGACGACGCTGGCGAGAAAGCTGCGATTAGGTTCGAGAAGGATATTCAAGAATGTTCAAATATCACACCCGTGGTTCTCAGTATTTCGAAGATCGCAGACCCCTTCAAGGGTGAAAAGGACGTTAGGGACATATTCTTGAAGACAGGTGATCCCGAGCAGTTCCGCACTGAAATAGAATCCTTGGAAGTCAAGCAAGCGATCGGTCGTATCACTCCGGTCAAAGAGTTCATGGCCAGAGACACAACAGGAAGTTATTGGATTGTCGAAAACATCCTCCTCGCAAAGACTATTGGGATGATCGTTGGTGTACCTAAGGTTGGGAAATCTTGGATGGCTTTAGACCTTGCACTTTCGATTTCGACCGGGACACCATTTATGAACAGATTCGATGTTAAACTCACTGGTCCCACCCTCTACATCTCAAAAGAAGATCCAGATTACCTCCTAAAGAATCGTCTTGCGAAGGTCCTGTTCGCAAAGGGAAAGGGAGGTGAAGTTGATATTAAGAAGAATAAAGTGCACATCACATTTCCTCCAGATTTGGATCCAATAAAGTTTGCAATGGATCTCAATAGGGACTTCGCTTTTGGACAAGAAGCAATAAGAAATCTACTCAATCGAATTAGGGATATTGAAGACGAATTCGGTCAACCAGTTCTCATCGTGATCGATCCAGTCCTGCGGATGATCCCCGGTATCGATGAATACAGAGCGTCGGATGTTGGAGAAAATATCTTCAACCTTGTTGAAGAGGTTAGGATGAAGACAGGATCATCAGTTATCATGGTTCACCACACCCCGAAAGGTAAACCTTCGGGACGAAATCCTTACGGGTCAGTTGTTTTCCAGGCTTTCTCAGATTCATCCCTCTACATCCAAGGAGAAAAGGTGGTAATGGGAGATTGGGTTGAGGTTGAGACAGTCTTCAAATCAGAGGTATCCGGGGCTTTCAAGTTCCGGTTCGTGGACCTTGAACATGAATACAACGTTGAAGCTGAACCAACAGAGCTGAAATCGAAAATCACAAAGACCAAACCATCTGAATTAATCTTGAAACTGATAGGGGAATCCCCCGGTATTACAATCCGGGAACTTGAAGACTTAACCACAATGACGTTTCAGGGGGCATCAAATATCCTAGATGGCCTGATGAATGTTGGTGAAGTGGAGTCGAGGGAGACTGAGAGGAAGAAAGGTCAGAGAGGACCAACCCCGAAAGGATACTTCCTCGTTGATAAAGGATTACCCAAGGATGAAGTAGTGTGAAACACGAAAAGGTAATAATTCAAGTTTACATTCAACATTCAATTGAATAAGTCATTATTTGAGAATTCCCTCAGGAGGGAGAGAGAAGAAACTCGGATTATTATATTCAAGTCCCCCCTATATAGGGGACTTGAATATAGAGAATAAGTTTCTCACTCGACTGAGGTGCACGATTTGATTGAAGGTTAGTGTGAAGCTGTTGAAAATATGAGCGAGTCAGAGTCACGGCGTGTATGGTGGGGGTTTCGTGTGTTACAAGGGGTTTATCACGATTTACACAGGTAGTTACATGAACTCTGGTCTTCGTGAACCCACAAATTTCAATGGTTTGGTCCTGTACATATAGAGGATCATCTGGAGTTTCGGGCGATTTATGAACTTTCGGTCGAGACAGGACGTGTACGGGAGGTAGTTACTAATCAGTCTCTAAACCCCCTCTAATCCGTGTGTTCAGCTCGCGACAGCGTGAATCCACATCCAGTTTCGGCTCGTGGTCTTATGGTATCTCCCTCATTTCGGCTTCGAATTTTCTCTACCTACTGGTGGGGTCCCCTCGTCTTCGTGTCTAACCCATTCTAATTTCTATTATGTTAGTGCAAATTATATTAGTGTCTTCCGGTAGGGATCGGGTTGTCTTCGTGTGTTTATTCCCTGGTTTAGTGGTGTTGGACGAGAGATGTGAGGCGTTGAGTGTGACGAAAGGTTGAAGGGGTGCGTGAGCGAGCACCAGCGTGGTGCTGGCGTTGAGAAAATTGGCCTGTGGAAAGTTACCCTCGCTGTTCTGTAACTATTATGATCACAGTAGAAATTGAATCTACTTTGTACTTCCGACAAGATGACCTACTTTGTCATTTAGGATTCTAGCTCTTTCCTCGAGAAAGCCTAGGTAGTCATTGACTTCCATTCTTTTTATGCAGCTCGATGAGATAATGTTTGAATCCATGACTTCACTAAAATCGCTACCTAGTTCACTCTTTATTTGCTTGATATAGACCGATGGCTCTTCGCTTCCAATTTTCTTATTCTCAGATGAGGTCAGAATGCATATATTTGCGAGTGAATTAATGAGATCCTTCTCAACATTTTGACTTTTTAAATATGCCTGAGGGAATATATGGTGGAACTCTTTTCTGTTGTATTGAGATAATGACGTGCTAATGTCAATCACGGCGCTGTTTGTGATGTTTCGAGGACCTTGAGTAGCTAGAAGGGCAGTGAAAGCCTGTGCAGCTGCAGCCCCCTTTCGAAATTGAAAAGTAATAAAAAAATCTGACTCAGGTAATGAACCGAAACGTCTGAGTCCCTTTTTCTTATCAAGCATCCGTAATGCCTCCTGCATATCCTCGTCAAACAAGCCCTCACCACCACGCCGATAGCGTTGAGAAAAAGAAGTTCTCCAAAACCATTGCCGTAACACATCTATCTTATCTGAGGTTAGTGACGGTTTTTGAGACATTAAAAACGCAAGAAGTATAAGCTGCCTTTCATAAGGCAAGAAATCACTAGAGACGACCTTAACTTCAGTTACAAGAAAATCAACAGCTCGTGCTAACGCAGATCGAGTTTTTTCCAGGTTTACTTGAAGTTCATCTTTTGTAAGATCTCGAATAGTGAGTATGGCTTTGCGACTAGCACTCGAATTAGTAATTACGGAAAGCGCTCTAAGTAAAGTTGTTTCTTCAATTCCGCCGAAATCCTTCTCGGCCATGAACTCAAGGATAATTTCAACACGATCTCGAAGGTAAAATTCCTCTCCATCCGCAAGCTCCCATGTCGCAGCGACCATAAGATCAAATAAAGTTAATCGGGTCCCCCTACTATTAATCCGTTCGAAGATAGTTCCAACAGTCTCGATTGGAGCTTCCGGTACAGTTACAATAGGTATTACATAATTCTGAAAAGTCTCCCACAGTTGTTGAGCTTCTTCAATAAATATCTCCCCTCCTTTAATTGCTTTGAGTCCGTCTTGAAACTCTAAAAACTCTTTCGTGTTATATAAGATATTCAAAGGTAAATGTGTTGGAGGAGGATCTTCTCGATATTCAGTAAATTCGTGGTCTATCAAGTCATAAACTACGCGAAATCGATCTTCAAGCTGATCAGGGCTATGAGATAGAACAGCATAAATTGCAGAGAGCCTTTGCTGCCCATCTAAGACATAGTTACGTGGGTACTTTTCGGGAGTATCCGGGAGATTGAAACCTCCGATATTCCGTTCTGATCCAAGTTTTGTAAAGGTTAGCCAAAATAATAAACTACCGACAGGGTAACCATTCTTTATGCTGTCAAGAAAGTCAATTACCTGATCAATTTTCCAAACCTGAGCTCGTTGAAAAGTAGGGAGTTTTATATCGCCTGTGTTTACCCTTTGGAGGAGCGCAGCAATTCTTTCAGGCTCAGGTTTGGGATTGAGTAAAAGGGTACCTTTGTTTTTCATAATCAACCTTGGATATCTCGTCTATGGTATTTTAATACATAGGTATGAATTATTTATCACTAGTTTGTAACTACTCAGGCATCCGAGTCAAAGGTAATGGGATCTAGGTTACATTTGATTCTTTTAATGGCTTGATGAAGCGTTCACAATAGAAAGCATGACACCCATCAACTTCCCGACTGAAGA
>SDBS01006677.1_pt1 | contig 11221 bp, 4 predicted proteins | sample 2277091 | NCBI WGS metagenome assembly SDBS01 (sample SAMN10404972, study PRJNA504765) | marine sediment metagenome | isolation source: marine sediment core GS10_PC15, 163 cmbsf | place: Arctic Ocean: Southern Knipovich Ridge | collected 2010 | reverse complement strand
GACTGCACGAGGCCGGCGTAGCGGCGTTCGACCGTGAAGCCCATCCGGTAGAAGAACTGCGGCCGGAAAAAGCCCGTGGTCAGCGATCGGCAGCCGGCGGTCCGGAGGCGGTTTCGGAGCTCCTCGATCAGCGCGCCGGCGATACCACGGCCCTTGAAACCGTCGGCGACGACGATCTTGTCCATGTGCGCCGAGTTCGCTTCGGGCTGCTCCTCGTAGAAGAGGCCGCCGATCAGATTGCCGCGCTCACTGATCGCGACCAGAAACCGGTGCTCGGGTCGAAACTGGACCTGGAGCTTGGCGGTGAGGAAGAGCCGGTGGAGCCGTCCCACCTCCTTGGCGCTGAGAGCGTGGCGGATCCGGTAGGGGTTGCCGTCCCCGTCCTCGAGGGTAACCACCATCTCGCTCTGTCGGGTACCGCCGGGGGCTGCCGCCACATACTGAACATCATCCTCGGGCCGCAGGTAGGGGTAGGAGAGGCGGGCGAGGAAGTAATCCTCGTCGGCGCCGAGGGAAAGGTGGGCGCGAAGGTCGGCTACCGCGGCGCTGAGCTCATCGGGCGCGAGCTCGCCACTCCGCAGCCGGGAGATGACCGACTCGAGGCCTTCCGCCAGCACCTCGGAGGCATTCCTGAATACCGTTTCGCGAAAGAATCGCGCCCGTGCCTCCGGGTAGGACGCCCGCAGCTGGCCGACGTCATAGGTCTCGAAGATCTCGTGCAGCGTCCGCGCACGCGCAGAAAGCGTTGCCTCGGGGTTGAGCCGGTCCCAGCGACGGAACCGCTTGGCCGCGAAGAACAGCCGGCGCGGCAGGAATCCCCGCCGACCAACCGATTCCAGGAAGACCTCCAGGCGTTGAGCCATCTCCCGATCCTCAGAAGATGCGGTCTCGAGGACGGTGCGGAGCTGCGCCGCGCCCTCCTGCTCGCCAATGATCTCGAGCACCGCCGAGAACAATATGTCCCAGCCGGCGAGCCCCGAGAGCTCGGGGTGCTCGGTCTCGACCGGTTCGACGAAAATCCGCCGAAAACTCCGCAGCATCGTCGGCAACGAATCGAACGGCGCCCGGGAAGAGATCGACACCAGGCGCGCCCCGGTGTGATAGTCGTGCATCGGGACGATCACGTTCGCCGGCGTCGGATCGGCCACCACGAGCCGGCGACCGGTTCGGTTCCAGAAGTCGACGTAGGCGCTCAGCGCCGCCCACGCCGCGAACGGCCACCAGCCCGTGACGCGCTCCGGGTCCTCGATGTGTTTTGCAAGCCGGTTGACGGCGTGGTCCAGGGTCTCTCCCGGGATGAACTCCTCGGTCCAGAGATCGTGTTCCGGCCAGGACCCGCCGAATATCTCGACCAGCGGCCCCAACCCGCGCGCCTCGCTGCACACGATAAGCCAGTTGATCTCCTCCTGGGCGTCCTCCGCAGGCAGCTCCCGGTTGAGGTTGAGCGCGAGATCGAGCTGCTCCCGCACCCGCGTCCTGATCGCAATCCGAAACACCGACTTCCCGTGCGATGTGCCGAGGTGCCGAATCCACACCCCGCCGGGGAGGATGTCGTCGAGATGGATGACCTTCGGCGTGCCGCTGAAGAGGAAGGAGGCCTCGCGGATGATCGGCGTCGTGCGGAGGGCGTCGAGGAGGCGCCGCCGCGTGTCCTCGTCCACCTCGTCGGAAAAGGCGACGACGTCCTCCCACCTGTACTCGAGACCGGTCTCCGGATCCACCGCCACCCGCGAGGGGGTGCCGAGCCATGCCCGGAAGCCGGTCGCCAGCCGTCGCTTGCCTTCGGCGGCCATCTCGCGGGCCTCCTCGTGGTCCGCAATCATCACGGCGCGAGTGAAGAAGCCGCGCAGCCGCCGGTACTGGGTGGGGTGGGTCGCTCCATAGCCGGAGAGAAAATCGCACAGGGCGGGAAGCTCGGGGTCGATCATTTTCGGAGATTTTTCGCAGCGCTCCTCGGCCTCGTCGATGAAGGCGTCAATCTGCCCGGGGCTGAGGTCGCGGTCCACCAGCACCGAGATCGTCTCGGGGTCGAGAAGGGTGTCTCCGCGATCGAGAAAACGAGCAAGACTCCGCCGGTACATCGGTTGCAGCTCCGCGGTCGCGAGAACCTGAAAGGCGCGGCGCCGGACCGCCACCGATGGCAGCTCCGCAGCGCGCCTGAGGATTCGCAATGTCTGATCGACCTGGTCGCTGTCCTCGATGTCGAGGAAGTGGTCGAGCACCTTCACGGCGGCGATCGCGTCCGCCTCGTCGTCAGCGGCCAGCAGCAGGGCTGCACGGTGGAGGTCCATGACGCTGACCTCCTGGCGGCGAAGGAGCTCCGGCGCCGCCTTCCGCTCGGCCTCGTCGACCCGGCGGGTCTCGATGCGGCGAATCCACTCCGCCGAGACCGACCGTCGGCGACGGCTGTCGCGCTGGACGGCCTCGAGCGGTGCGAAGTCCACCAGCTCGTCGTTACCCAGCCAGAGCCGGGGGTTGGAGAGCAGATGGCCGAGGTCGATCGCACGGCGGGTCGGGCGGTAGAGGGCCGACCCGATGCGCACCGCATCGTCGGCCTCACGACGAACCGTCAAGGCGGTGTTGTTGGAGGCGAGCACGAGGCACTCGTCCTCCACCCGCAGCTCCTGGGCGGTGGTGCCCAGAGCCTGGAAGAACCAGTTGGGCACGGTGATGTCGGCGCCCCCGACCGATAGAGTCTGTCTCCGATAGAGAAGACCGATCTGGTCGGCGAAAGCTCGTTCGATGTTCTTCCGCCGATAGGTTCCCTTGGCGGTGAGCTCATCGCGTTCGGCGGCGAAGTCGCGGTCGATGATGGCGAAGTCGACGATCCGCTCATACGGTGCGAGGAACGAGTTGGCGCTCACCACAAGCGACCGGAAGTGGGTCTTGAGCTCGTCCGGGCTGAGCATTGAGAGATCGAGCTCCTCGAAGTCCGGGTTGGGATAGATCAGGGCGGTGTTGTACGGGCGGTGATCACCGACCAGGAACACCCGGCCGACCGACTCGAAGTCGCGAAAGAGATTTTCGATCTTCTGCGGGGCGATGGTCTCGCCGTGGATGTTTTTGTAGATCTCCTTCTTGCGGTCAACGATGCGAATGAAACCGTCCCCGTCCTGCTCCATCAGATCGCCGGTGTGGAGCCATTCATCGGAGTCGAAGCCATCGGCGCCGTCCGGCGGGTCGAGGTATCCCCGCATGACGTAGGGACCGCGCACCATGAGCTCGCCGTCGTCGGCCAGGGCGAGCTCGATCCCCGGCAGGGCCGGGCCGAGAGAGTCATCCTTGTATCTTCCCGGCGGCGTCATGGTGATCCCGCCGGTGGCCTCGGTCATCCCAAAGCCGCTCATCAGCTCGACCCCGTTTCTCTGGAAGAAGCGGAAGATCTCCGGGTCGAGATAGCCGGCCGCCGACAACCCCCACCGCAGACCCGTACCGACGATTCGCCGCAGGGCCGCCTCGATCTCGGCGTCGTCTGCCGACATCACGTCCACCGTCTGGCGGACAAGGTCAAAGAGCTGCATCCACTTCATCGGGATGCTGATGAGGACGGTGATCCGCAGCCGGCGCATCTGCCGGGTCAGGCTGTCGATGCTGGGGTCCTCGGCAAAGCAGTAGGTCGCACCCCAGAAGACGCAGCCGGTGAGCTCGAGGAAGCGGCCGAATGTGTGGAAGAGGGGTAAATAACAGAGAAAACGATCGTCCTCGCCGATTTCGGGAAGCGCGAGGGCGCGCGCGAACCGCTTGAAGACGATGTTGCGTTGGGTGAAGCAGATGCCCTTCGGGGTGCCGGTGGTTCCTGAGGTATACATCACGCTAGCAAGATCGTCGATTTTCTGCTCGCTCCGCCTCAGCGCCAGCTCCGCCGGGGTGGTTTCCGAGGACCTGGCAAGGAGGTGTTCGAAGCCGATCACATCGCGGGCGCTCGCCGCCGACGCCTCGAGGGCGATGATCGGGCCGAGGTCCGGCAGGCGGTCGCGCACATTGAGCACCTTCTGCAACTGCTCGGAGTCGGACACCACCAGCGCACCCACCTTGGCGTGCTCGAGGATGAACGCAACGTCGGTCTCGGTGGCTGTCGCGGGGACCATGACGTTGACGATCCCGGTGCTCAAGCACGCCAGATCGACCAGAGCCATCTCGAGGCTGTTGTGGGACAGGATGGCCAGTGGGCGATCTCCGGTTTCGGCGATGACCGCGAGCAGGCTGCGGGCGATGAGGTCGACCCGCCCGGCGGCCTGTCGCCAGCTCAATCGCCGGCTCGCTCCGTCGGCCGGCACACGGAAGAGCGTCCTCTCGCCGTAGTTCGTTGCGCGCTGTGAGAAGAGGCGGCCGAAGGTGAAGTTGGAGCGTTCGACCAGGGTCAGGATCCGTCCCGACCAGTCCTCGGTCGTGCCGGCCTCCGCGATACGGCACAGCAGTCGGCTGCGGCGCAGCACGTCCAACAGCTGCCACGCGGTCTCCTGCGCGGCATCCTCAATTTCACCCCCTGTGAGGCGCTCGGCGCATCGATCCGCCAGGCGTTCGAGAGCCGTCAGCGGCAGGTGGTCGAGCAGCGGATCGCCGACACGCCGATCGTTCAGGAGATCGATGACTCCAGCATCGCTGACGAGGGCGTCATCCGCGCCCTCCGGTGGGCTTTCGATCAACCCGGCGAGGTTTTCGGCAGCCGTTTCAGGTGTCAGCTCCCTGAGATCGTCAAACGGTTGAGGCTCGTTTGTCCGTTCATCCACATCCATGGACCGGAATCATACCAATAAGCGAGCGACCCAGCCATCACGATAATCGACGATGAGCCACCGCAGTCCGTGGTACGGGAACTCGGCGCCGATTCGCGGTTCTTCCGCCATGTAGAGCATCAACGTGTCGTCAGTTGGGGTCTCCCAATCCGCATGGGCGAGGTGAGGCGAGACGGGCGATGCGGGGGCGGTTCCACTCCCCATCGGGAGGACCGTCAAATCCTCGGATTCAGTCTCGTCGAGGGCGAAGCGGGAGTTCATCGGCCTAGTGTATCGCGGTGGGCGCCGACTGTCGCGCTCCTTTTCTAGAATCCCGCCGCGGACAAACGAAATCTGAACATTCGCATGGGCGGGGATAGGCTACGATTCGGACTCGATCGAATCTCGATGTGAAAAAACCCGAGTCGCCGTTGCGGCTTGGGTCGATGCCGAGATCGAATCCCGATCAGCGCCCGGGTTCGGCCGCAAGATGGGTCTCGAGGAAGGCCAGGATGACTGCGAGAACAAATGAAACGACGGTCTTGCGAATTATCTGATCCTTCATTTGCGTTGTCCCCGGGTGATCGGTCCCGACCCGCGGACGCCGGGACAATAAAACGAACAAAGGGCGAGAGGGTGCGGTCGGGGCGCCGAGAGGCTACAATGCACGGCGCCGCGATTGCGGCCCGAGGAGCATCATGATCGACCAAAAGGACCTCGAAACCTGGGCGGGCTTCCTGCTCGACCACTCGCTCGGCGGCATAACCGCCGACGACCGTGTGATGATCAAGGGCGAGGGGGTGTGCTGGCCGCTGATGGGAGTCCTCGAGCAGAAGGTCATCGAGGGCGGCGGCGTGCCCGATGTCTATCTGGTGCCCCCCGATAACGAACGCGGACGGGTGTGGTCGGCCGGCATGGCCCGATCCGCCTCCGAGGAACAGCTCGCGAGAATCCCCGCTTGGCACCGCGACCGGTACGACAGCATGACCAAGTATGTCGAAGTGCTCGGCGCCGCGGACCCGGCGCAGTTTATGGGGCTGACGGCCGATCAATCGCAGGCCCTGGCGACCGCGGATCGTCCGTTCGCCGACATCCGCCTCTCCAAGCCGTGGGTGATCACGCTCTATCCGACCGAGGCGTCGGCCGAGCTCGAGGAGATGGACTTCGCGACCTACCGGGACTTCATCGTTGGCGCCTCGACGACCGACCCGAGACCTCTGCTCGAGGCGGAGGAGCGGCTGGCGCCGGTGATCGACGACGGCAAGACGATCCGGATCGTCACTGAGCACCCCCGCGACGGACGGGAGCTCGCCCTCGAGCTCGACATATCCCATGGCCGGGCCTGCCTGTCCTACGGTCTGCACAACTTTCCGGACGGCGAGATCTTCACCAGCCCTGACGCGAACAGCGCCGACGGCGAGATCTTCGTGGATCTGCCGGTGAACTACGGCGGCAACGACATCCAGGGAATCTACCTGAAATTCGAGGGCGGCCGAATCGTGGAGTATTCAGCCGACGTCGGCCACGAGCATCTGGCGGCGATCATCGAGACCGACGATGGCTCGCACCGCCTGGGCGAGGTGGCGTTGGGGATGAACCCCGGTCTCGACAGGGTCCTCAAGCACCCCCTCTTCGTCGAAAAGGTGGGCGGCACCCTCCACATCGCCATCGGCGCCAGCTACGAGCAGTGTTATGTCGACGATCCGGCGTCGGCGAAGGGCGAGGCGAAGATCGAGGAGCTGGCAGTGGCGGGAGTGCTCAACCGATCGGCCCAGCACGTCGACATCGTGACCGACTTCCGCAGTGGTGGTTGTGGGCGGACGGTCCACGTCGGCGAGATCGAGCTCGCGCCGAGTAAAGGGGTGTGGGAGGTGGTCTCGTGAGCGGCGACGACCGGGATCCGCGTTCTCTCGAGGAGATCTCTCCGCCGCAGATCTTCGACGAGCTGCGGAGGGGCGTTCTCGGGCAGAACGGCGCCCTGCGTTACGTTTCGGTGGCGGTCTACAAGCACACAACCGGCAAGGTCCCGGGGAACATTCTCCTGATCGGCAACTCCGGCACGGGCAAGACCACCATCATGAACAACATCCAGCGCATGTACCACGACGTCTCGGAGTACCGGCCGTTCCGCGCGATGACCATTCTCAACGCGAATCTTCTGGTCGATTCGGAGAGGATGGAGTTCCAGCCGGTGCGTTTGCTCGAAGCTGTGGAGCAGCGGGCGCGTGCCCTGGTCGGTGAGAATCCGAGCCCTGAGGCGCTCAAGGAAACAATGGAGCGGGCGACGATCTGCATCGATGAGATCGACAAGATGTCATCGATCGTGGCCGGCAAGCCGAACCCCATCGGGGTCGTGCTGCAACAGGGGTTGCTGACGCTGATGGAAGGGGAGGTCGTCACCTACAAGATCTTCGCAACCGTCGATGGCGAAGAAAAGCCGGTGACGCTCAACATCGACACCCGCCACATGATGTTCATCTGCGGCGGCGCCTTCGAGAACCTCTACGACCAGGTCTATCTGCGGGTCATCAACCCCGCAAGCGGCGAAAAGCTCAAATCGCAGGCGGTGCAGTTGGCCGACGGCCAGGTGCGCATTGAGACCCGCTTCGCGTTGGCCGACTTCCTCAAACCGGAGGATCTCTTCGAGTACGGCATGGTCCCCCAATTCATGGCCCGTTTCGACAACGTGGTCATGCTCTTCGATCTCGACGTGGCGGTGCTCAAGGAGATCCTGCTGGAATCGCTGGACTCGCCGTTCGTCCGTTCAAAGAGATTCTTCGAGGTCATGGACATCGAGCTCGAGATCGACGACGTCGCGGCATCGATGATCGCGGAGGCGGCGGAGAAGAACATCCGCACCGGCGCCCGCGCCCTGCGCACCGTCTTCAACAAGATCATCAACCCCCTCGAGTACGATCCCTGGCAGCACGAGGGCCTCGAGAAGACCGACGACGGCCATCGCCTCGTCATCACCCAGGAGATGGCGAGGCGGGCCATCCACCCCGGTAACGGGTGACGGACTGTCCGATCGCCGGGCTCCTCGTCAACCCGTGAGCAGCCGGCGTGCCTCGCCCGCGGCACGGAGGCCGCTGAGGTAGGCCGCCTCGACGGTCTCGGCGATGGGCGAGGATTCGGTAGCCGCTCCCGCCCACAGCAGCGCACCGGTGTCGGCTGCCGCCAATAGACCTCTCGCCCCCGCGCCGCCGACACGCACGAAGCTGTAGCCGCCGCGGGCGAGGGGATCGGCTGCCCAGTCGATCTGCCGGTAGGAGACCATGAAACGTCCGACGTCGACCTTGGGAAACAACCGCCCGAGATCGGCCGCAGCGATGGCCGCCGCCCCGTCCTCGCCGACATCTGCCAGCGCCGCCGCGCGCGGACCGGTGGCATAGGCGATGAGGGTGGGGTTGTCGATGTCGGTGCGGTAGGCGACCGGCCAATAGAGGGTCATCGGCCCGGCGCCGCAGGCCAGGATCGCAAGACGGCGCGGCCAAAACCGCTCACTGAAGCGGAGCAGGATCTTTAGAACCGGCCCCGCCTGCAGATCGCGGAGAGCCGACACCTTGGCGGTCGGAAGCTCGGGGTCGAAGCGCACTGAACCGGCAGCGAGTACGCCGACGGGCAGGGTGCAAATGGCGGCTCGTGCCCAAAGTTCCTCACCGTCGATCGATCGCAGTCCGACCCCGTCGGGTTCCCGGCGTACCGTCTCGACGACAAAGCCGAAGCGGATGTCGAGGTCGCGGGCGACGAAGCCGGACAGCCGGTCGTAGCCCTCGGCGACCCGGTGGTTGAGCCCGGTTTCGAGGCGGTGGACGCCGTCGGAGACCAGGCCGAGCATGCCGATCTCGTCGATGCTGCCCGGCAGGTGCGCGGTCAGCGTCATCTCGGAAAGCAGACGCGCACGCCCCTGGTCGCGCCGTCGTTCCAGGAACTCCCGCGCCGATACATCCGGGGGGGCGATGCGTGCGATCGATCGCAGAATTGTGGCGGCATGCCAGCTTCCCGGGTGGAGGAGGGTGATCGGCAGCCATTGCGCCGGACCGCCAAGCGAGAGCATGGTGTCGCGAATCAGGGGGCACGGGCGCGTGCGCAACCCGGCAGCGCGAACGTCGGGCCAGGTGGCGGCGCCGTCGCCGTGGATGAACTCGGCCCCGGCCTCAACCGGGTGCGGGCCGAAGTCACGAATCGTGCGCAGGCGTCCTCCGACGCGGTCGCCACCCTCGACAACGGTCACATCGAGACCTGCCTGCGCGAGCTCGCGCGCGGCGGTCACTCCCGCCATCCCGGCGCCGATCACGAGGACATCGGCGCTGTTGGATCGGTTCGGGCGGTGAGGCGGGGGACGCGGCGTTCCTGGCACCTGGGTAGCGTAACAGAGGGATTTTGGTGCAAAGCGATGGATGAATTGACAATTGGGAATGGAAATCAATCTCAACTATGTTACGATTCATGAAACTCAGAGGGGTACATGACGATTTCAAAGGGTACGTGTTTGGGACCGTACGAGGTCGAGGAGGCGATTGGCGCCGGCGGTATGGGTGAGGTCTACCGGGCACGAGATACCCGTCTCGACCGCGTCGTCGCGATCAAGGTTTTGCCGGATCATCTCGCACAGTCTCCGGAGTTGCGCCACCGCCTCGAGCGCGAGGCGAAGGCGGTATCCAGCCTGTCGCACCCGAACATCTGCGCGCTGTATGACATCGGCCACGAGGACGGCGTCGATTATCTCGTCATGGAGTTCATCGACGGAGAGACCCTCGGCGAGCGGCTGGGCCAGGGACCGATGCCGTTGAAGGATACGCTGCGGTACGGGGTCGAGATCGCCGATGCCCTCGAGAAGGCCCATCGCCAGGGCATCGTCCATCGCGACATCAAACCGGCCAACATCATGCTCACCGCGTCGGGAGCCAAGCTCCTCGATTTTGGGCTTGCCAAGGCCGACAGTGGCGTCGGCGGCGACGGCGATCTCACGGTGTCTCCGACGGTCAGCAAACCGCTGACCACGGCCGGCACGGTGCTTGGCACCTACCAGTACATGGCCCCCGAGCAGCTCGAGGGCAAGGAGGTCGATGCCCGTACAGACATCTTCTCGCTCGGTGCGGTGCTCTACGAGATGGTGACCGGTCGACGCGCATTCGCCGGCGGATCGCAGGCGAGCCTGATCGGCGCCATCATGAACGAACAACCGGCGCCCGCATCGGCGTTGCAGCCGATGACCCCGCCGGCGTTGGATCGCGTCATCCAGACGTGCCTGTCAAAGGATCCCGAGGAGCGGTGGCAGACCGCGCACGACGTCAAGCTGCAGCTCCAGTGGATCGCCGAGGGTGGTTCGGTGGTCGGGCTGCCGGCGCCGGTGGCAGCGCGCAGAAAGTCGCGTGAGCGGCTCGCGTGGGTCGCGGCAGCGGTTGCCGGGGTTGCCGCAGTGATGTTTGCGGTGGGTTTCTTCCTCCGCGCCCCGGAGACCCCGCGGCAGGTCCGATTCGAGATCGGACCGGATGCCAGGCTGGCGCAGGTCGGATCACCACGAATCTCCCCGGATGGGCGAAATATTGCCTTCCAGGCGATCGACAACGACGGCAACGGCCAGATCTGGCTGCGGCCGCTCGACAGCCTAGAGGCGCGGCCGCTGGCCGGCAGCGAGGGCGCCGCGGCCGACGGGCGTCCCACGTGGTCGCCAGACAGCCGCTACATCGCCTTCTTCGCCGGCGGCAAGCTGAAGAAGGTCCCGGTCGCAGGCGGCCCCGCGCAGACGATCTGCGACGCCAACGGCGCCGACGGAAGCTGGAGTACTCGCGGCGAGATTGTCTTTGACGGTCAGGCCACCGCGCCCCTGATGCGGGTGTCGGCAGCAGGAGGCATCGCCAAGCCAGAGGTTTCGCCCGCTGATTTCGAGGATTCGGCCTCGCTCGGGTGGCCGGAGTTCCTGCCCGACGGCAAGCGATTTCTCTTCATCGGCAACCTCACCGGTGAGGAGGGCACGATCATGCTGCACGAGCTCGGCACGTCCGAAAACACAGTCCTGACCCTTGCGGACTCCAGAGTTCAGTACGCCGAGCCCGGTTATCTGATCTATGTCCTCGACGGCATGCTGGTGGCGCACCCGTTCGATGCGGACAAAGCTGAGCTCACCGGCGAGCCCATGCCCCTGGCCGACAACGTGGGCAGCAGCGCAGTTGGCCTCGCCGACTTCTCGGCCGCGGCCGACGGGACGCTGGTCTTCCGCAGCGGTGAGTCGGGGGGCCGCCGGTTGCTCTGGTACGACCGAGCGGGAGGAGAGCTCGGCGCCGTCGCCGAGGGCAACGAGTTTCGCAACACTTGCCTCTCTCCTGACGGGTCGAGGGTGGTCTCGGGAATCACGGACGACGACAGCGGCAACCGCGATTTGTGGATCCACGATCTCGATCGCGGGGTCGCCTCCCGATTCACCTTCGACCCGGCGACGGACTCGAACCCGTTGTGGTCGCCCGATGGAAAGCAAATCGTATTTTCCTCCACCCGTGACGAAA
>SDBS01006676.1_pt1 | contig 11223 bp, 12 predicted proteins | sample 2277091 | NCBI WGS metagenome assembly SDBS01 (sample SAMN10404972, study PRJNA504765) | marine sediment metagenome | isolation source: marine sediment core GS10_PC15, 163 cmbsf | place: Arctic Ocean: Southern Knipovich Ridge | collected 2010 | reverse complement strand
CCGATCCTGATTGTGCATATAGATTCTGGCACTCCAAGAGCGGGGATGTCAATATGGCCTCGTATGAGAACAGGTTTGTGGATGACCTGTTGGAATTGGGCAGACGGACAACAGATCTGGAAAAGAGAAAGGCGATCTATCACAAAATCCATAGGATGATACATGATGACTATCCAGCCATCTTCCTGGCTTCCGCATGTGAATTCATCGGCAGCAATTATCGTTTCACCAATGCCAGATTCTCTTCGATAATGCATTTTCTCACGACTGTGAAAGATTGGCAGATCGTTAGAGGGGAAAAGGAGGTTACGGTTCCCGAATACCAGCGGAAAGTAAACAGGCTATAGAGTATTCCCGGCTTCTCGAAGAGATGGTATGTTGGTAGCAGCTCATCTGTGAAAGGCATGAGGTAGATATTGGGTATGCGTTCTCTCATAGCCACAATTCACTAGTGGTGTGGAGGAGAATGAGATGCTACCATATCAAGAAGATAAGAAGCTGGAAGACTTGCTGGAGAGTTTGTTTGGTGATGATGAACTAACCTCAGAGGACATTGTGGTCTTGGGACGGCCAAATGGTCCACGTTTGCTCAGTGCTTGCTGTTCCCATAGCTATGGGGGCTACAGCTACTAAATCTCTACTGCGGCTTGACAAAGCTGTATAACCTCGCGTTGAGCGCGACAACGCGCTGAGGCGAGCTTTTCGAACGTTACGAAGTGATTCAACTCAGGTTGTGAGAGAACGCTCTGAACAGATATACCATATTCTTGCTGTAGGGAGCGCCCTTTCTTCCCTTTCCGAAAACAGTGGAATCATTATCAGGAAGCGACTACTAATAGATGCGAAAAGACAGGCATTGGAAACCTGGTATTTTTCTCTGCCTGTCGTTGTCTGTTCAGCTAATAGCGCCATCCTCTCTCCGGGCGAATGATAGTATCTCATATCAGTTTCCCTGAGCATTCACCATCACTTCATGCATTACCTGGCTCAGCTCCCTGGGTTTATATGGTTTCGCAATGACGCCTCTGAATCCATACTCTCTGAAGGAAGCCATTATAGGATCATTGGAATATCCGCTGGAGACGATTGCTTTCACTTCCGGGTCGATCTCTACGAGCCGCTGAATGGTTTCCTTGCCGCCCATACCGCCTGGCACGGTCAGGTCTATTATGACTGCGTCATACGGCCGTCCCGAGTCTCTGGCTTCCTGATACATTTCAATTGCCTCCGCGCCGTCTCTGGCAGTGGTTACTTTATACCCAATGCTGCTCAACATCTCGGCAGCGAGATCCCTGACGTATTTCTCATCATCCATCACAAGTGTCCTACCCATGCCTATGATGAGCTTCTCTTCCTCTTTCTTCTCCACTGCCAGGACTGCTTCTGGGGAGGCGGGAAGATAGATATGGAAGGTTGTTCCCGTTGCCAACTGGGATTCTACCGCGATGTGCCCATTGTGCTTCCTGATTATGGAATAAGTGACTGCAAGCCCCAGTCCGCTGCCTGTCTGCTTGGTTGTGAAGTAGGGGTCAAATATCCTGGCAAGGCCATTTTCAGATATGCCAATCCCCTGATCCTCAATGGATATCTCTACATACGGTCCCGGCTGCAGCGGAAGACCATGCTCTGGCTCTATGATCGAATTCTCCCCCTGCACCGTGATCGTCCCACCATCAGGCATTGCCTGGTTCGCGTTGATAATGATATTGCTCATGACCTGGTTCATCTGCCCCTGGTCAATCTCTGCTGGCCAGAGGTCATCTGGCACGGAGAATTCGCACCTCACATTGGAGCCTTTCAAGGCAAGAGTAGCTGAATTCTCTAGCAGTTCCATCATGGAGGTTACTTTCTTGATGGGTGCTCCACCCCTGGAGAATGTAAGCAATTGCTGCGTTAGGTTCTTCGCCTGCATGCATGCCCTCTCTGCATCTGCCAGTTTGCTGTTCTTCTTCTCCAGGTCATCATACATCTTCCCCAGGGAGATGTTGCCCAGGATCGCAGTCAGGATATTGTTGAAGTCATGGGCAATTCCACCGGCAAGGGTGCTTACTGACTCAAGTTTCTGGGCTTTCACCAGCTCTTCTTCCATCCGCTTGCGTTCGGTGATATCAAGCCCGTATACATTGACGTAGCCAGCGTCTGCTACAGGTGCGAACGTCAGGGAGAACACATAGTCCTCGCACTCTACCTCAGTATTTCTGCTTGAGCCAGAACTGAGAACATCTGAGATGAGTTCGCTCAGGTGGTCAGGTATAGGATGGCCCACCTTACATCCCCACAGACTCAGCAGGCTCTGACTGGCTTCGTTGCCGTAGAGAATAGTGCCGTCTTTCTCGACGCGCAACACGGGGTTGGGATTTTGGCTTGGGAACTTTGCCAACTCCCTTATCTGTTCCTCCGCCTTCCTGCGCTCTGTGATATCGGTCAGAAAGTTCAGGGTGGCCGGCCTCCCCGCCCACGTTATCACGGCTGCATTGAGTTCCACCCACTTGGTATCTCCAGCTTCGTCAACAATCCTGAAGGGATAGGTTTGAGGAAGTTCTGCTCCCTCAAGTCTCCTCTGGTAACGTTCGGTCACCTTATCGCGGTCGTCTGGATGGATGAACTCAGCAAAAGGCCTGGAGCCCAATTCATCTTCCGAATAACCCATGAGGTCGGTAGCTTTGGGATTGACAAACTTAAATATTGCATCCTGAGCCACCAGGATGGCTTCGTTGGCATTCTCCACCAGAACCCGGTATCTCTCTTCACTTTCTTGGAATGCCTCCTCCGCCTGTCTGCGCTCAATGATACGTCCTAGCTGGGCAGCAATGGCGTTAAGCAGGTCTCTCTCTTCCTTCACAAAAGGCACCTCATCTTTTTCCTGCCTTTCCGCCAGGTAACAGACCTCGAAAGTGCCGATCCGAGTGCCATAGACGATTATATCGCTGGTCTGCTTCTTAGTGGTTTCCCTGAAGTTTTCCGTTCTGAAATCTTGGTCCTCCAATATGAGCCGCGCGCAGATGTTCTCTGGATACTGCCAGGCTCTGGGAGTAAGATCAACTACCCACTGAAGTATCTCCTCCAATACAATCCCCTGCCTCTCAACGAGATGGAAGATCGCATAGATGCAGTTCAGTTCCTTGATCCGCTTGTCCAGTTCCTGTGTCTGAGATTGCTTGTATTCAGCGTTCTGCTTACGCAATTGCGCCAGTTCATCTATGAGCTGCTCTCTTGTCTTGTCCGCGTCACGCACATCTACACCCCCAGAAAGCTCTGTTGCCACGCTAATATATAGTATTCATCTTGCCCTCGCCCATGGCCATTTCCTGTAACCACTCACTCATTTAGTAGGTATCATGGAACAATACCGGTCTCTACAGTCCTATACCGGTCGATGCTCTTCGTCAACATGATTATGCCCTGGGAACAGGAAAATGTGTATGGAACCCTCAACAACGTAACCACCGCGAAGCATAGTATATACACGCTGCACGCAATTGTCAACACAATTTCTGACGATAAACGTCATCTGGCGCCAGATTTTCATTGACAGATTGTATTGCCGGAATAGAAGTGAAACATTTTGGGGGTGAAATATGGTATTGAGATCCAATTCCTTGAACAGAAGACGGAAAAACAGAAGGAGCGACCACAAGACCGGGATGGCGAGAAGAGATTTATCTACTAAAAAGCTAAGTTAATGATTGGGATGAGCTACACGGAAATGCCTTATTACTCAAGGGAACTACATAATACGGCAAATAAAGCCTGAAGTGATAAGACGATGTATTATGACCACCAACTCTTTGGCGCCAGAATTAAAAAGGGCGTCACTCAGACGCCTTTTTTCTTGCGTAAAAACGATCGTTTAAAATACAAGAAAAATTATACTGAAAAGGCTGCTAATATTATAACAATTGCTGTAAAACAAATCCAAAGAACACCTTTTCGCGTAATTTGGGTAAAGTCATGGCAAGAACTACAAGAAAACCATTTAGCCTTGATTTCTCACTCCATTTTCTAGTATTCTGTTACTGTAATTAAGATTACAGTAACACAGGATTATGAATAAAATGATGAAAGATGGATGAAAGCATGGAAAAGACTGAGGTTTTCGGCTATGTGAGGGTGTCTACAGCAGGCCAGGTCAAGGAAGGCTTCTCCCTGGAGGAGCAGAAGGAAGAAATTGTCAGTTTCTGTGAAGAAAATAACTACCACTTGATAAAAATGTATGAGGATGCTGGTATCTCCGGCGCTAAAGTGGACGAGGATGATATGAGTATCGACCGTCCCGGGCTTCAGGATATGCTGGCAGACATTAACGAAGAGATAAAATACATAGTGGTGCTGACAACCAGCAGGTTGTGGCGCGCCGATATGGTGAAAGCCATCATCCAGAGGGATTTGAGAAGGATTGGCGCTGATGTGAAGGCAGTGGACCGACCCAACTACTCCATCTATGGTAAAGATCCCACCGCAGTGTTGATCAACGGCATGATGGAGTTGCTTGATTTATATGAGAGACTGGAGATAGCCAAGAGGCTGAGACGTGGGCGCAAAGCTAAAGCTGCCAGAGGTGGTTATGCCGGTGGGAATGCTCCTATAGGATACAGGAGCGAACGGCATACCAGGAAGCTTGTGATCGATCCGGAAATGGCTGAGGGTGTGAAGCATGTTTTCAGGATCAAGAAAAAACACCGACGTATGACTCTGGATGAAGTAGCCGTGTCACTCCATGAGGCTGGATATGTCACTTCTACAGGAAGGAAGTATCACAGGGCGCAGGTCAAGCGGATTTTGGACAACAGAGAGTTCTATGCTGGTAAATATGTGTATGATGGCATTGCCAGCGATGACGGTCAGCATGAGGTTATTGAAGGCATACAGGAGCTGATATAGGATGATTTCTGCTCTGGCCATCACGTCGCAAGGAGTACTGATTCTCGATCAGGATTCGTTTTTTGGTTGACTCTGCTGCTTGTCATATATATAATTCTCTTGGCAAATCCATGTTCCTGATCGTGTGCTCCCGACATTTGCGATTCTCTACTATACGGAGAGATAGCAGATGAAAGCTCATGAAGATGATAAACAGATCTGGGAAGTTGTCCATAGCTACTACGACGCATATAATAACGAAAATAGATACGTGAGATTGTGAGGTGAGCTATTATGCTTCTGACGGTGAAAGGCATTTATAAGAATGGCAAGGTGGATGTAACGGAGAAGCCCGATGGGGTAAAACAGGCGGATGTTTTGGTGACTTTCCTAACATCTGAGGAAATTGAGTCGCGCCAATGTATGGTCTATGGGCAATTTGCTGGAAAGCGGGCGTCCTCAGAGGAAGACTTTCTCATAGCAGAATGGCGGGGTGAGTGACCAGATGGCGGCCAGATATGTGGTGGATACACACGCTCTCGTATGGTTCTTGGAAGGTAATCAGCGTCTTGGCAAAGAGGCCAAAGCAGTTCTGGAGGACGCAAATAGCGAGTTAATCGTGCCTTTGATCGCGCTGGCGGAGGCCTGTTGGATCATTGAGCATGGCAGGACAAGTATACCCACAGTGGCGGATTTCCTGGCCGCGGTGGATGCAGACCCACGCGTCAATATAGCTCCACTTGATCGCTCTGTCCTGGATAAGACTTTGGACATGACCGCGATCGAGGAAATGCACGACCGACAGATAGTTGCCACAGCGCTGGTAATAATGGACGGCGGGGAGAGTGTTGATGTTCTGACTAAAGATACGAACATTCGTCGTTCCGGGCTCGTATCTATTGTTTGGTAAGGGATTATTATGACTGAGCTAGAGGCAGAGATGGAGATAGAATATCCAGCTACAGATACATGGATGAAGAAAACGGACATGCCGACAGCAAGGGTAGGTCTTTCTACCAGTGTAGTAGATGGCAAGATTTATGCGATTGGCGGTGCGATAGCTGATGGGGCATTCACTTCAGCAGTGGAAGAATACGATACTGGTTTTGTATCAGCTACAAGTGTTAATGCGAGGGATAAGCTGCCGGTAGTTTGGGGAAGTATTAGGCAGAATCGATGAAAAAAATCATATGAAAGGGTTCCCTTTATTAAGACCAAGGGATAGAAAAAGCCAGGGAGAAATACATTCTACAGATAAAATATAATTAGATAAGGAGCCTATTCCAGGTATCACACCGATTGCTGCAACTATACACCCTAAGAGAAAAACACCCAGTGTTTATGCGGGGTTATCACCCCATATTGGTGTTGTGCTAGTAAAGAAACTCAAGACCGAAAAAAGATCCCCTGTTTGGGTTTCTTGGCAGCGTCTCCTGACCCAGAAAATATAGATAAAATGCGAGTTTAAAGCACATAACTGCCAAACCAAGAACAGCCTATTTCCCTCACGTAAATTGCTAAGGGTGTACCATTACAACAATCGGCTTAATACCTGGACTAGGAATGTCTTTCTGAAACTCACACATTCCCGACGTATGTATTGGCATCCATGATAAAACGCCACACCGTGTTCGGATTTGGATAGGAGTTGAGGCTACCGCACATCATATCTTAGAAATGCTGCAACACTCCCAATAAAGAAGAGAATCGAAAACAGAGAAAGAAAGAGAACATCCCAGATGGCTACCTTCACCGCATCCTCAACAGTAATGGGACTATCATGGAACTCAGGAATATGGCTCAGTCTGAAATCCACCGTCTCCATAGCTGTCCTGACATCCTCTATTTCATGATAATGTTTATGGGGATCAAGGGGATATTTGTCTATCATAATACCCTTAAGCGTCTCCCTGTATCGCTTCACCTGCTTTATGAAGCTGGCGTGATGATTAATCCCCGTCCCAGCCATGGTTTCCACAGCGTGCCTGTAGAGACCCAATGGAGAAATCCTGGTTATGTTCCATCCCGCCACTACCTGTCTTACCGATGCATCTCTGTATTGATCGTTGATGCTACCCATAGCCTCACCCACAGCCAGGTATCCGGCCAGACTCTCACCTGGCGACCATCTACCATAGCTGATGGTAATCCCGCGCATGTGGGGGTGCGCGGCCACGTATTCATCCCTGGCTTGCTGATACGCATTGAGCAAATCTGACCTCCTCTTAGCGGAGCTTAGAGCCGCAACAGAGCGACTGGTTGTGATACCAATGACGCCAGGGACCACCACTGTCAATATGGCCCACAAAAGGAGAAGAATAACCAGGCTTGTGGCCGATTCTCTGGTAATGCTGGACACAAATATGCCAAGAGAGACGAATCCCACCACGTAGAGCAACGAAAAAAAGGATACCATGCCGATCCGCGCCCATGCCGCCGCATCCATTGGTATGGAGCCAGAAGCTGCTATTATTGTCACATTCAGGACCATACCGACCAGAAGCGGCATCAGCAGACTCACCATAGCGCCTATGTATTTCCCTAGCAGAATAGTCCCACGGGAAACGGGATTGGACATAGAAAGTTTGAGAGTTCCGCGTTCCCTGTCGCCGGAGACAGCGTCGAATGTCAGGACTATGGCCGCGAAGCTCATTATTACGCCGATTACCAGCAACCAGTCGAGAACCTCAAAAGGTCGGAGGAACGGATTCATGCGAAGCTTGGTGCCGATGCCTCTTATCCGGAATGGATTTACTCTGGCAGCGTTGGGCAAGTCCTTATCGTGTCCGTCAGCGAGGAAGGCGAATTCGCTGGGTTTCTTGTATACGTACTGGTCATCATGGCTAAGGACATTCCAGAGAGTCCAGGGCATCTCTGATGATTCAAACCTCCCCTCCAGAGTCTTCCAGTTCTCCCGCAGATACATGGCATATACGGATCCTGCCTCCTCATGCTCCGAGATGAATAGGAGCGCGCTCATAGTCATGATGATCACCATGAGTATTAACGTGAACGATAGTCTGAGACTCAGCAGATTGTCAAGAATCTCTTTCCTGATTATGCACTTCAGCATCTATTTCACTCTCCCCTTCAGAAAACATACATGAGCCATCATGAACAGTATAACGTTCATAATAGTCAATATAGCCAGATCCGGCAGAGCGCGGAGAAAACTCTCTGAGATGGCTTCATGCACATACTCAAATATGGGTATATCATCAAAGGGCTTCACGTCTTTCATATACTCCATCATCTTCTTCTCAAATCCCGCGCGTCCCAATCTCTTCACCATCTCCTCCGCTTCCTTTGTGGTGGGGGCATCCTCCATAGTCATTCTGGTGAAGTAAAGCGGGGTGGAGAAACCACCCTCGTTTCGAGTATAATCTATAAGTTCCTGTCTATATCTGCGGGCCTGATCCATAAATCTTCGATAGTTTCCCACATCTGTTCCAGCCAGTATGGCGGAGGCATTGTAATACGTCCACGCTGGCGATATTCGTGAAAGAAAACGCGCAAGCGACACCTGCCTGTCCAGTTCACTGTTGTATTCCCGATAGAGTTCCCATACCTTATTCATATACTGGAGTTCTACCTCAATCATATATTTTGTGCCGGTCACGTACCACTGCAGATTGGCCTTGGGCGCATAATCTATCTCATCCGCATACGGAAGATCATGGGAATATCTGCGTCCACGCTGATACGTCAATAGCGCCTCCGGGAACATACCCTCTCGGCGGAGCTTTTCGCCATACTTCACCAATTTCTCCCAACGCTCCGCGTACAGCGCGCCTTCCTTGCTGGACACAACTGCTTTATCCTGAATGGGACGCATCCGCTTTGCCGCGTATGGGCCCGCATTTGGGACAATGATCACCAGTATGACCCAGAGGAAAAGCAGGGCTACCAGCGAGGTGGCGGATCTGTTCGTCAGACTTGACACCAGAATCCCCAGTAGAAAGAAGACAGAAATACATAGAAGCGAGGCAAGGACAGCCAGAGTCAACCTGATCCAGTCGCCAACCTCCAGAGCAATATGGCCGGAGAACCATACAATTATAAGACCTGTCAGAATTCCCACTAACAGCGGGAACATGATACTCATCATTCCACCCACGAGCTTTCCCATGAGGAGTTTGTGTCGAGGGACGGGGTTAGAAAGCATCTGGGCCAGTGTCCCGCGCTCCCTCTCACCGGAGATGGTGTCATAAGCAAAGAGCAGCGCCAACAAACTCAAGATAACCTGGATGATGACAACCATATCCAGGGATGGGAAAATGACCAGGAGTCTACCGATTCCGCCGCTTCCCGCTGCTTCTTCAGGAATTTCCCGGCGTTCGATCCAAACACTGTTCCGCATTCTCCTATCGGAGCCAATGCATAAGAAACTCAGCTTCGCTGGTGGTCTGTCTATGCTGCCCATGAGTCTTGAGAATATCTTTACCTGCTTTATCCTGGTCACGTGCTCAGTAACCGACTCATCATACGTTTTAAGCCTTGCGGCATAGTCCTCTGTAAGCGTGTATGCGCTGGCTACTATGAGCAGTAGACAGATGACAAAGCCCATGAGGAAGCGTAGAGTGATGACGTTTGAAAGAAACTCACGCTTCGCAATAGTCCATATCATACTTTCCCCTCCCCTACACGGGCTGTGGCCTAAATCCAATGGCCTCGTTTTCAACTACAAACCGCATTAGAACCCTCCATAACACAAACGTTCCTGCCGCGAACGGGTTCATAAAATCCTACGGTTGTTAGCAAACGCATAGGTTAGTCCACCATGAGCCGGACTGGAAGAGTATAGTGATATAGCAGATATTCCACGCCTTGATGCTCAATCTCAGGGACATCCTCTGGGAGATCGCCGGAAGCTCTCTCCTCTATGCTGTGATAGTGTTCAAAGAGGACATTCCTTCCGTCTTTGCCCATATAGAGCCGATTCAGCCTCAACACCTTTGCGCCCTCTGGCTCCCAATAAGGATCAGCGGGAGATGAATTCCACACCGTTTCCAACGCTCTGACGGTCCTGTGATTGATCTGAACGTCCACTACGCGCTCAACCTTCATCCCTCGTCCACGGGTCGATGACTCCATCCCCAGGCTGAGATGGATGGGAAAATGGGGTAATACAGGCGGGGATGAGAAATATACCTCTGGCACCTTCCCTTTCTTTCTGGACATACCGGCGAACGAGTAGAACCCATCGTGGCGTCTATCGAAGAACCAGGATCCAGTTGAGTACAGTTGCCCATCAGGATCTCTGATTTCTCTCTGTACCTCCCAGCACTCCTCGCCTTCCACCCACGCCCTTCCCACGACGCGCGAGCTGACGATGAGGTAAACGTGGTCATTCTCTTCGTTGGCCCAGTTCCTAAACCAGGCGAACTCGCATTTCGCCGCCTATTCCAGCTTTGTGAACTGGTTTGACGGCTCAACTACGTCAACTTCCATCTCTACTCCCGGTACTTCCTCAATTCTGATCTCAGGTTTCTCCAATCTCATTGATATTCCCTTCCTTTCTGAAAAAAGCCGCACTTCATCCATATCCTCGACAAACGGTGTGAGTTCCTCACGAAGCTGTCCTCTGGCAAGGTGAAGTCTGCTCTTCAAAGTCGAAACACGTATCCCAAGCTGCCTACAGACTTCAGAATATGGCATCTCATCAAGATAGTGCATCTGGGCAACGTCGCGCATCTTCTCAGGCAACGCTTTCACAGCATCTCGCACAACTTCTGAAAGCTCCGCTCTGAGTGCTTCATCTGAAGTTGAACAGACGACGGGGATCGGCTCAAATATCTCATCCTGGACACGGGCTTTTCTCCTGGCCAACCATGCCTTACGTCTGGCTATTGTGAACAGCCAACTCTGAAACCGCTCTGGCTCCCGTAAACCCGGCAAAGCGACAAGAGAATCTATAAACGTCTCCTGAAGCAAGTCCAGAGCAAGCTCCATGTCCTTCGTTTTCCTATGAAGGAAGATGAGAAGGGCTTTCTCGTACCGTTGGATGAGTTCGCCAAAGGCATCTCTTTCGCCTGCAATCGCGCGTCTTACAAGAGCGTCATCGGACATCACAAAATTCCCCTTTCGTAGTCCCTTTATTATATATAGTGTGACAAAAGGCATGGAAGGTTGACTAAAATCGAGGGATTTTTTGGATCTTTCCGCAGATTATCTATGGTTTTCAGAGGTTGGGGGTTTTTGCATATCCCCGCCGGGTAGCTCAGGAGGCTTGCGCCTCCCTTGCCCCCTAAGAACGGCTCGTGAGATTTTAACCTCAAGCCGCTCAAGCCTCTCGAACGTCCCCGTGAGGACGCAGCAACACTCCGTCGTAATCAGGACTATGCACCTGTTGGTGACAGTTGG
>SDBS01006675.1_pt1 | contig 11223 bp, 20 predicted proteins | sample 2277091 | NCBI WGS metagenome assembly SDBS01 (sample SAMN10404972, study PRJNA504765) | marine sediment metagenome | isolation source: marine sediment core GS10_PC15, 163 cmbsf | place: Arctic Ocean: Southern Knipovich Ridge | collected 2010 | reverse complement strand
TCCTTACCATCGTGCAGCTTGGCGACGGGGGTCTTGTCGCGGCCAGCGCCGAACACAATAGCGCGGACGGCACGCCGATTGGTCTTGTTGCCGGACTCCGCCGACTTCACCAAATTGATTGCTTTCTGTTCTGACATGGTGCCTCTCCTACATCAGTCCGGGGACGACGGTCCGCTTTGACTTGCGACGCCGGCGGCTCGCCCTGATCGCCAAGTCGAGACCATCGAAGCCATCATCGTAGCGGTGCTCGGGGAATCCCACAAGTTGGTCGATCAGCTTGAACGTGCTGGCGCGGAAGAACATGCGCTTGGCCTCGAACAACGCAGACAATTTATGAGCCCGGGTGATCTTGTCTTTGTCCTGGCGGACCCCTATGAGGCGCAGCTCGCGGTCTCCATCTTTGAGGTGCTGGTACTGTGCGTCCTGGTAGGCATTGGTCTCGATAGCAACGCGGACCGGGTCGTGCTGCTTATAGAGTCTCTTGACCGCCGCCGTCTGCTCCGAGAACCGAAGGTGGCCCTCGAAGTAGTCGATCACGTAGTAGTTGCCAACGTCGTCCACAGAGATCACGACGATAGTGGTCAGGTCCGAGGTCTCTTTCTTGGAAATTGCCAGGTCAACCCCCATGTATATGGGGAGCCCCTTCGGGATCTCGTCGTCCTCAATCCGCTGGCAGTGATCGTACTGGAAGATCTCGCCGCGCATCGCCTCGGTGTCGCACTGATATTGAGCGTTGAAGATGATCGTGCCAGAGATCTCCCGGATCTTTTTGAAGTGCTCCGCCGGGTAATGATCCGGCCACGGGCTTCTCTCGTCCTCTGAGAGGGCCGGGATCACCTGCGTATGCTCCTTCAGCTCATGCTTCTGGAGGTGGCCGTACAGGTCATCGTAGTGGTAGCGAGTCCCGTGACGATGGTGCTCGCCGCGATGCGGGATCTTGTCGCTGGGTGGTTCGAGACACGGCAGGAGGGTCTTATAATACCAGGTCTGCACCAGGTCGCGCATGCGCTTCGTCCTGGCGTTGTCCTCGTCGATGATGTCGTCGCTGATGAGGACGTCGTAGTGCCGGGAGACGACCGTCCCCTCGACACCGACGCACGTGATACTGGCCTCCTTGGCTTTCGTCTTGCGGCCGACGACCTCGATTTCCCTGTTGTCCCACTTCCCAACCCGGTGCGGGTCGTAGAACTCCCCGAACAGCTCGACGAGCCGTGGCGTGCCCTCGAGGTGGGCCTTGATCTCCTTCAGGAACCCCTCGGCATTGGTGACCGTCTTGCTGGCGATAAGGATCCGAACGTCCCGGCTCTTGATCAGAATGTGAATCGCCTTCACCACCGTAAGCAGCGAAGTCTTGCCGGCGCCACGGAACATCCACTGCTGGTTGTCCGGATGCTGGAATTGCCAGCGGAGCATCATGCCGTGGAAGGGCATGACCTCGTACCCGAGCACCACGCTGGCGAGCAGGTCGATACGATTGTTGAAGATAATTTCTCGGCGCAGCCACTCGTCGCGGGCTTGCCTATAGCTGACCGCAGCATTGATTAGCTGCTCGCGGCCAGCCTTGGCGAGCGCTTGCACTCCCCCGGGCAACAGGGGGATGACCTGCGCCGCCTGCTGCATCAGACCCGTTCGACGTTGTACCCAGCGACCTGGATTTCGACCACGTCGTTGCCAGTAACCGTGCCTGTCACAAAGATGAAGATCTTCCGCCCACGAGGCTCGAAGGTGAACTCGTAAGGCACGTCCGCGCCCTGCCCAGTGAACGAAATCGCTTGGTCCGGGTGCGGATCGATGAATCTCCCAGCGGCCTCCGACCAGAAGAGGACCTTCACGTCAGGGTTGGCGCCGTTGGTCGGGATGATTTGGACGTGAGCATGGGAATGCGACGCCATATTCATCGCACGCCGCTCATCGATGGTGGTGGGATCGGTGTCGATAGCGCCTTCGACGACACGGTGCCGCGCGTACACCGGCGCTAACGTCGGATTGTGTGTGGTCTCAAGTAAAGACATCTACACTCTCCCTGACCGCGATGCGGTCTTCAACCCGTTAACAGACTCCGGCACGCGGGCAGCAGCCCAAGGGGACAAGCCGCCGACCGCGCGCCGGACCTGTAACTACTCTGTGGCTTCCCAGCGGACCAACTCGCCGGCGCCGTTGAGATCGGCGTCGGCCCCGATCTTGAATCCGTCGGCAAGTGGCGTGATGCCATTGCCGCCGGTCACCAGGGTCAGGTCGCCAGCCGTGACACGCTTGAGCACGGATCCATCCGCCATGCCCTCAGTCCAGTCGCCAGTGGCGAGCCCGACTTCGGCAAGGATGCGAACTGACCTGGGCCTGAACCCGATCTCGCCTTTGATCTCGATGTCGGCGCCGGTGCCGATGAACGAACCATACCGTACTGCAGAAATTCCACTAGCCATCCTTCACGTCCTTTCTCGTTGTGAATGGTCCTTGACAGTCCCGAGCCTGGCTTTGCATCCCGGGACCTGTCGGCGGCAACCGCGCCGCACGACTGGGATCCAGTTCAGTGGCAACCTCTCTACTATCCCACAGCCTTCTGCTTTACAACCTTTCTACGTCTGGCGCCGGCCGTCCTGCCGGTGGAAGAGCGATTGTGCTTACCGACGGTGGGGAGTTCTTTCGGGGGGTCCGGGTAAATCTCCCCGTACTCAGCATCGATGATGCTCTTAGAACCGTACTTCGCCTCGAGGGAGGCATACTCTCCGGCCAACGACGTGATCACCTTACGAAGGGCGGCTGTACTCAGGTCGGCGAACAGGTTCCCACCGGTGCCTTGGCCGGGCTCAGACGCTCTCTCGAGGATGCCCATCTCCTGTCCGGTCTTAATCACCCGGTCGTTGATGTCGGCGATGGCCTTGATCGCAGCGACCTGCGGACCAGCCTGGTCGGCCCTCTTGAACTCCGGAACCATCCTCTCCAGGAAGCCAGCGACCCTCACCTCCCTCCGCTGGTACTCCTGGTAGACGTCCTCAGTGGTCTGACCGCGAAGGTGGACACGCTCCAGTGAGAGAGCTTCACGCTTGAGCTGGCGGAACTTGCCGTGGGTGAGACCCATCTTGGCGCGGATGGTGTCGTCGTCATCACCGCCGGCGTGCGCGACCAGGTAGGCGCCGACCTTTTCCTCTGTATCTTTTTTGGGCCAACCGGGAATCATCCCGCTAAGTCTATACAGCAGCAACGAGAATGCAAGGCGGCCCGACGCCATGGGCACGCCGGGCCGTCAGATCGACAGGAGTTGAAGCTCGCTAGAGCTACGCTCTGGCTTCGAGGATGTGCTGCGCCGGCACTAAGGCCTTGGCCGGGATCTTGATCCTCTTAACGCCCCTGAACCGCTTCTGCACAATGGGGATCGGCCTGATGAAGGATGCGAACGCGCCCTGCACCTCAACCTCGCCGGGCTTGATGAACTCTTTGGCGACGAGGTCGTCGATAGCCGACTTGCTTAGCTTGGGGTCCGCCGACGGATCCGTGACGATGTAGACGCCACCCTCAGCCCGGCGCCCGCACTTGCGCAACATCTCTCTCGCCAATGCCCCAGGGGTCACGATCCGGATCCCGGCCTCGCGCAGCTTCTTCATGGCCTCGGCCGCGTCGCCGGGGCGGAGGATGTACTCGATGCCCTGGGGGATGAACAGCCCGCAGAGCATTGCGAGAGGAACCTTCCCGGTCGCCGAGCAGACCTCGCATTGCATTTCGAAGCGAATCACGTGGTCATCGCGGACCAGGCCGTGCCGCAAGCTCCCCACAAAGACCTTATAGTGCATGCGGTTCCCATCGACATAGACCGTCCCGCCGGTTCCCTCAGTAACCTCGCCGACGCCATGGCACCGCTCGCACTCGACAGGGTTCCGGTCCGGCCCGCGGCCGCGCAGGATCTGACCTTTGGGCGCGTCCTCAACCTTGGAGCAGGTTGGGCAGGTGAACGTCTCGAGGCATTCCGGGCAGGGGTCCTTGATCCCCTCGTCGTGGGCCAGGAAGACGACATTGCCGTCCTCCATGATGCTCCTCGCTATCCCCGTGCTGGACATCCGCTTCGACACCCCCTGCTCCTGGGCCTCCTTGGCGAACTCCTCGAACGTCGAATAGTGGGTCTCACCGATCCACATGAGCCATGCTTGCTTGATCTCTGTGTTCTGTGTGGTCATTTCTGTCCTCTGTGGGCTGTGTTGTTGGGTCCTTGAACCAACCGGAGGGTGCCGGGATTGTGACCCGGAGTCAAGTTGCAGCAGGCCGCGAATTTGACCACTGGTCAAATTCTAGGTAACGTTAGGCCCGTTGAGCGCAGTCCGGTGCAAGAACGAGGCCAAGATGCTACGAACCGCCCCCGCAAGCCACGGAGCCGAGCTACTGCTGAGCGTCATCAAGGAGACATTCGACGGGGTCGCTATCTCCGCAGCAGCCTATCTCGAGATCCACACCTCCCAGATTTCCCACCTGGTGTCCGGCCGCAAGCGGCCCTCGCTCGAGCTGGCTGTCCACCTCCAGCGCGCCATCAATATCCCCTGTCCCACGTGGCTGGAGCCGCCCCGCGGAGCCACGGTGTGACCTTCTCACTCCAAGCCTTCGCCGATATGGCCATAGCCACCGGCCCGGACCGCGTCCTCGTCGATAGCGAAGGTACGGCCCTGTCGCCGGCGAGGGCCATGGAGCTGGGGGTTGTTGCCCCACATCATCCTAGTTCGCCGCGACGGTTGGACACTGGGCGCCCCGGAGAGCCTTGTGGAGGCCGCCGAGGCGCTGTGGGCCGATGAATGGATTGGCTGTATCAAGTGCCCGTCGAGGCAGGGGCACCCGCTCAAGTCAGTGCCCGTACCCCTTCGGTTGGTACACCCTGCCATCGTCTACATGCTGCATGAGCTTCTCGTAGGGATCGCCACCGCCACGGGTCCGGGGCGGCTCACGTGAGTGACGCGGATCCGGCATCAGCGGCGTGGCGTCTTCGCCCATGCTCATGTTCGCCCCCACGCCTTCACTCGTGCTCTCGCCACCGCGCATCGACCGACGCAGCCGACGGAATTCACGACGCAGCTCCTTGTACTTCCATTCGACCAGCTTGAGCCTGAAATCTAGCGAAGAACGCTCCTCAGCATTGTACTTGAGGGTACTACGGTGCATCCGCTCGCTATGATCGAGGTTGGTGCCACGGTCGTAGGCGTGGCCACCAAGCATCGTGCCTAGCGCGGTGATCGCCGCGCCGATCCATGCATAGTCCTTAGCTGTCCTTCTCGGCGGCTCGGGCTCAGCCCTGTGGTGTGATCGGTGCTCAGGCATCTCAAGCTCCTGCGTCTATTCCAGGTCCAGCTCCTGCGCCTTCCACCGGGGGATGGTCACAGAGTCCCCGTCGAACTCGACGATCACCGACCTCGTGATCCACACGTCGTCATCGTTGATCTTGAACAGAATGGCCCGGTATTTGTCCTCGTCAAGGACGACTCCGTCGTGTGTGACGTAGACGTCCTCATAGTTGCTGGCTCCTGGGAACATGATCATCTCCTCAGTTGTGATCGCCAGGACCGCCCTGGCACCTTACAGATACTTTCAGCGTTCGTCGAGTCACCGACCGCCGCCTATGTTGCCACCTGATCTCCTGGACCTGCCGCGACCGCGCGAATTGTGATGCGTCCCTAGCACCCCAATCCAGTCGCGTTGAACCGCCTCGCATGGCAGGCACACCTGTTCTGCGACGTCAGCGATCTTGTGCTCCCCGGCACAGATCTTCTCAAGGAGGGAACTCTGCTCGCGGAGTAGAGCCTCGGCTTCCATGCTCCATCTCAACTCCATTTGCTGCCATGACAAGGCCACCGCGAGCACGGCCCAAGACACCCACACCAATCTCGTGCGGACACCCATAAGCTAGATCCTCAAGCCCATCACCACCGCGAACGCCCCGTCATCCTCGTCGGCGCGGCTGATCTTTGCCACCGAGAAGTTGTCCTCAGAGATTTGCATTCGCAACAGGCCAGGGCCAAGTGCCTTAGCCGCAGCCATGATGTAGGGCTTCTGAACACCGAACTCGCCAGGCACATTGACAGTCATGCTGATCATCTCGGTCGCATCGACTCCTTCAGTGTGAGCCTTGAGGCAGGACTCTTCTTCAGTAGCCACTATCGTCACTCCGATCATGCGTCCTGTGGCCAACGCCGTGACCCGCTTGACGCCAGCGTAGAGTGCTTTGGCATCAATGGTGAAGTCGCCAACAAGCTTCTTGGGGACGACCTGGCGCCAGTCCGGATACTGTGCTTCGCTCTCCTTCGTGTGCAGCATCATACCGCTGACCTCGAACCCGACGCGACCGTCATCGTTGTACACCAACACGTCGCCAGATTCTAGGGACAGCATCTTCTCAAGTTCTAAAGCCATGCCCCTGGAGATTAGAATCTGTCCGTCGAATATTTGGAACGGCGCCCGCGCCACGGCCATGCGATGCCCGTCGGTGGCCACGATAATCGTCTCATCACCATCCGGCTCGAAGCTCAGATTGTTGATGTTGTACCTAGTCTCGTCATCACTGATGGCGTAGGTCGTGGCCTTGAGAGCCGAGAGTAGATCCTTGGCAGGTACCTCTATCGGCTCGTCGCCCATCGCCTTGACCGCCGGGAATTCGGCAGCGTTGCCGGCCGGCAATGTGAACGCCGTTCCGCTGTCTGATCCAGAGACAATAAGCTCGATCTTTGTGACCTTAATTCCGCGATGATCTTTCTCTTCCGTGTCCGTGCGCTCCAAGGACACAGACTCGTTCGACGCCAGCACTGCGACGATCTTCCTGAGCCATTTCACATCCACGGTCAGGGGCTCGCTGAGGGCGCCCGTAGCTTCGATAAGCGTCTCGACGAACACATCCAGATTGGTGGCGACAGCTTTCAGCTTATGGCCCACAAGACCGTTCAGCAGGACGTGCCCCAGGACGGGCATCGAACTCTTCTTGTCAGCGATCCGGTTAAGCCGGGTCAGAGCCTTGGCGAACTCCTTCTGGTTGACGGTCATCTTCATGATTCTACCTCCCTTGTGTTGTCGGCGCCTTCGCGCAGTTGTCTAAAGAGCGAGGGCACTCTGCTTGTCCTCTGGGTAGCTGGCGATCAGGAGTTCCTTGACCTTGCCGCGACTGGTGCCCTTCGAGTTGATGCTCCGGCGCGCGCGGACCTCCATGATCCGACTGCCGAGCCGGTAATGCTCGCGCGCCCACTCGCTGTCAGAATTGGACAGAAGGATAAAAGCTCCTATCCCGGCCATGTCCCAGAACATCTGGAGAAGCCACTCGTGATCCTTGATGCTGAACCCCAAGTTGGTGAAGGACGTGAAGTTCGCCGTGGCCGACGCTGGGAGGTAGGGTGGGTCCAGGTACACAAGGTCCCCGGCCTTTGCCTTGGAGCGCGTCGCCTCGAAGCTCCCCCCTCTTAATTCGACGCCGACGAGCACAGCCGACACCGCTCGCAGGTTCGGTTCGTCACAGATCAGCGGGTCCGTGTATCGGCCCCACGACGTGTTAAATCGCCCACTCTTGTTCACGCGGTAGAGCCCGTTGAAGCAGGTGCGGTTCAGATAGATCATGCGCGCCGCCACACCTGTCGGCGGGAGCTTGGCCGGGTTCATAGCACGCACTTCGTAGAATTTGTCCTCGTCGTACTTTAACGGCTCCAGCCTGCGGATCACGCCATCGACGTCGTCACGAATCGCCTTGTAGGTGGTGATCAGCTCTGCATTGCTGTCGCTCAGATAGATTTTGCGGCCGGCCATGCGACCCTGCCGACAGAGGGCGAAGAAGAGTGCGCCGCCACCGAGAAAGGGTTCGTGGTAGTCACCAAAGTTGGACGGCAGCTCGGCGAGCAGCCGGGGCAGGATCTGGCCTTTGCCACCAGTCCACTTCAAGAATGGACGCGGGTTCTCATTCATCACTTCCCTTCCAAGACTGGATCCTCGTCGTGCTGGTCGGCCAGCCGCTCGTCCACAATGTCGTCGCAGGTCACAACGCGCGAGTAGTCGGGGAAGTACGTCTCCACCGTCTGCGTCTCGCACCACGCGTCGAGCAGCTTCTGGAGTTCAGCAATGTCGTCGTCATTGACCGCGGCCGCTGAGTCCTCGTGATGGCTGTCGGCCTCGATCTGAGCGTTGATGACATCGCTCGCATCGAACTTCAGCTTGAGCAAGGTGCAGGCCCACGCCCATCGAGACGGCTCATCCGGCGGATCGTCCTCGCTGTCGACCATCGTGTCAACGTCCGGATAATACGCATCGCTACTATCGGAGTAGACCATGTCCCCATCGTAGTCCTGCCACGGGATCTTCTCAGCCTCGCCGTAGACCCTGAGTTCCTTCTCCACGCGGGCCTCCGCAATGCAGCGGTCGCACTTGGTGTAATTCTTCTGAACCCGCAACCCGCAGTCGCACAGCATCTCAGCGCAGCACTGGCGAGCGGTCTGCTCTCCGGTCTTGTTGCCGTACACGGCACCGCAGTCGGCGCACGACCAGACGTGCAGCTTTTCGTCTTTGCTGGCCAGCGGTACCGGATCTCTATGAGTTCCCAGTGTGACAGACATGGTTCCCTCCTTTGTGGCCGCCCGGCGACCAGGCTAAGGTGAAAAGCGACAGCGTGATGACTGCCGCGATGACGATGCGGATCGCAGACGTCTCCAGCATGCGCGGCGGGGTGCCGTTCCTGGCCCACTCCCGCAGGACTGCGGCGTCGGCACCGAGCCACGCCAGCATGAGCATGTGAGCGATGGCCTGGAGGTTCAGGTCATGCATCGTCGGGGTCCGGTTCGTTCTCCCAGGTAATCTCGTGCCAGTTCCTGAGAAGATCACCGAGCAAGCCGAACGCCCACTCGGTAGCCTCGTACCTGCTCATCATCCAGGCATACCGCCAGCTCGACATCGACCTCACGATATAGCGCGCCCACTCCTCACCGGCACCGTCCTTACCGTGTCCATCCTCGTGACAGATCAGCCAGGCCAAAGTCACCTCGTAGGCCTCACGCTCGTACCGCGCCCGCCACTTGCGGGAGAACCAGTAGCGGAACGCGAACCGGACAAGGCCGTCAGCTTTCTTCTGCCGGCGGTGCTGCGCCTCGTGCCAGACCAGAGACGACCAGAGTCCGCTCCCATACGGCCCTCCTCCGCCCCGCCTGTTGAACTCCCGCAGCGACCGCGTCGTCATAAGCACGCGCCCGCCCCAGAGCGAGATGTTGAGGGCGACAAGGTCTGTGAACCACAGCCCCCACGCCGGGTGAAGCAAGCGCATGGCCGACAGGTCGGCACGGTAGATTCGTCTGCTCATTGTTCAGTGCTCCTTCCAGATCCGAACTTGGCTATCCACTCGGCTGACACCTCGTCCGGTTCATCACCGTTGGCGAGGCACAAGGCCAGATGCTGATCGGCCATTATGGTGTTGGCCTCGGCGATCCGGTCTTGCAGGCGCCGAATGTGGCGCTCCCTCTCCCAAGCGAACCAGAAGAGCGCGAGTATCATACCCAGGTTGATCAACCAGATGTTGTCCGCGATCCAGCTCATTGTTCCGGGCCCTCCGTGTCGTCCGTGCTGACGATGTACCGCTCGTTGCCGATTGTGACTTTGACTGAGTCAACGGTGCCGTCTTCGATGAGGTCGTTGGCTATCTTCTCCGACGCCAACTTCTTCCACTCGATCACCTCAGCGCGCAGCCGGACGACCTGCTTCGCCATCTGGTAGAGCGCGGCGACGAGGATGGCGACCGACAGAATCGTGAGTGCAATCGTCATCAAGCCTCCTGCACCTGTGGAATGCCTTCGCCGACCCAGGCCCAGAAATCTTCGAGCATCTCGAAGGCGTCGTAGGTCTCCTCGAAGAACGGTGTCTGCTCCTCTGGGTCGCAGGTCACTTTGCCCGACTCGACGTCCAACTGGAGCACGCCGATCCGCACGCTGTGATCTGGGCTACTGCTGCCATCCTCCGCGTTCCAAGGGCGGAAGAAGATCTGCACGCGGTGCTCGGGCTTGCCCATCCGCCAACGGTGCTGAGTGTAGTAGTCTGCATTCATTGCCTCTCCTCCTAGTTCGGGATCGGGACGGGAGCGAAGAGCGGAGGGATCACCGGCTCGCTTGGCTTGTCTGAACCACACACCTCATGGACTCTCTCCATGGCTTTAGTACAGGTTGTCGTTACCCTCACCGCATCGCTGTAGGCCCTCTGGTACAACTCGTCGTCGGAGTCCCGCACAACGAGGTAACACAGCCCCGCGACAAGCAAGGAAATGAACACGCCAGCCCAGAAAGCGCCTTCTGGGTCTAGTGGCTTCTCGTCACGCTTCGCAGTCTGCTTGCTCATCGCTCTTCCTCCTCCGGCCACTGCATCCAGTCGACCCGCTTGAAGCGGTCGGTGAACGGTGACCAGTCGACGGGGCGCGGATGCGCGAATCGCCACTCGACGATCCCCGCTTCACCTTCGTCGTGCGCTCCGACAATCACTGCGCGGGCTTCTTCCTCACTGTTGGCAAGGACCGCCGCACAGACAGAACTCTGAAAGATCACTTTTGGGGAGCGTAGGTGTCCGCCTGAGACCAACGGGGTTCCGAGACGTTCGCCTGAGACCCACCACGGCAAGTGCAACTCGAACGCCAATTCACTGCCCCACCAAGACACCCACCACCGGCCCTTCGCCTTGGCCTCGTCGGTCAGCACCTCGAACGTCTGATGGCGGGGTGAGTCTTTTGATTCCTTGACGGCGCTAAATCCTGTGACAGCGTAGTCGCTTCCGACCTCCTTCGGCTTGTCGCCGGTGCCGCCGTACCATGACGACCACCACTGACGGCTTTTGATTGACGACCACCACCGGCGCAGCGTCTTCGCCTCTCCTTCTGGAGCAAGGTCGCGGTGGTTCGTCTCAGACTCGATGAGTCCCGCCGGGGAGATCTTGATCCGTAGGTTGGAACGCGGGGCGCTGACAAAGAGCACTCGGCTGCCGTCCATGTTGACGATGTGCCGCATGACCTCTACGTCGCCCCAGTAGAATCCTTGCCTAGTCTCTACGAGATCATCAGTCATCGCTTCCTCCTTGGTTCGGCCATCTCACTCCTACATACGCACGCAGCCACCCGACTGCATCTCACACGCCCTCTTTGAATGCCTTCTGGGCCGCCAACGCGCGGTCGAGGAGCAGTCTCAGGAACGAGCTGACCGTGGGCTGCCCTTCGAGTTCAGCCAGTTCCTGCGCCCCCTCGTATTGCTCATC
>SDBS01006674.1_pt1 | contig 11226 bp, 3 predicted proteins | sample 2277091 | NCBI WGS metagenome assembly SDBS01 (sample SAMN10404972, study PRJNA504765) | marine sediment metagenome | isolation source: marine sediment core GS10_PC15, 163 cmbsf | place: Arctic Ocean: Southern Knipovich Ridge | collected 2010 | reverse complement strand
TGCAAAGTACCTTGCGGAAAAGATTTTCAAGCTTGATCCGAATGCGCCCGTGCCTTCCCGCGAAATGGAAGACGGCGTCGATTACATTCCGACCAACCGGTATGTGCTGTTCGGCCATCATTTCGCCTCCATTGCCGGCGCCGCCCCGATTGTAGGTCCTGCTATCGCCGTGATATGGGGTTGGTTTCCGGCGTTTCTGTGGGTGGTGTTAGGCGCAGTGTTTTTGGGCTGTGTGCACGATTTCAGCGCGTTGATCCTTTCGGTGAGGCACCGTGCCCGCTCGATCGGCGATCTGGCCGGCGACATAATCGGCAAAAAGGCGACGACCGCCTATCTGGTCATCATGTTTTTCGTCGTCGTGTTGTTGATGGCAATTTTCCTCCGTCTGATTGCCGGGCTTTTGATGAGGTATCCGGAAGTCGTAATTCCCGCCTCATCGCTGATCGTAATCGCCATGGGCATCGGCCTGCTCATCTACCGCACAAAGATCGGACTCGGCGTAGCCAGCATTGTGGGGATCATCCTGATGCTGCTGTCGATCTGGGTGGGCACGAAGAACCCAGTGGCACTGTCGGAAAACCTCACTGTCAATACGCCGTTCTTTACATGGGTAATCATGCTTGCAATTTACAGCTTTGTCGCCTCGGTGCTTCCCGTGTGGCTTCTGCTGCAGCCGCGCGACTATCTCGAATCCTTCAAGCTCTATGCAGGGCTGATCCTGTTGTTCGCAGGCATTATAGTTACACGTCCCGAAATAGTCGCTCCGGCGATCAGGCCCGTCGTGGAGGGTGCTCCGCCGATCTGGCCGTTCCTTTTTGTGACTATTGCATGCGGGGCCCTTACAGGTTTCCATTCCATCGTCGCTGGTGGCACGACATCGAAGCAGCTTGCAAAAGAAACCGACGCCAGGTTTGTGGGCTACGGTGCGATGGCCGCCGAATCGGCACTTGCGCTGTGTGCAATCGTCGCCTGCACTGCGGGCTTTGTCGCCGTCGGGGGCAAGACGGGACAGGAGCTATGGATGGCGCACTACGGCACCTGGGGCAGCGCCGCCGGACTGTGGGAAAAGGTCGGCGCTTTCGTGGACGGCTCGGCGTATTTCATGTCGTCGTTAGGAATCCCGGAGCCCCTGGGCAAGACATTCATGGGCCTGATGATTGTCGCCTTTGCGCTGACGACACTCGATTCGGCCTGCCGATTAGGCCGCTACATCCTGGCTGAATTCGGCCGGCAGCGCCGAATAACTCTCCTTACAAACGGCTATGTCGGTTCGGCCATCGCCGCGGGTATCGCCTTCGTGCTGGCATTGATGCCCGGCATCAAGGAGGGCCAATCCATCGGGCAACTGCTCTGGCCCCTGTTTGGAACCACCAACCAGCTTCTGGCGGCATTGGTTTTTGCAACCGTAACCGTTTATCTCGTCAAAAGAAAAACCGCCCACTGGTTTATCAGTGTCCCGTTGGTGTTTGTCGCCATCACCACCATTTCCGCGATGATATACAATATCGTCAAGTATATTCAAGCCGGCAACTGGATTCTCATGATCGTCGGCGGCATAATTCTCTTAGCCGCTTTCTACCTCATTGCCCTGTCATGCGGTTCATTTATGCGGGCCAGGGCAGAGGTCAAAGCCGAAGGCGAATCGACAGAGGCGTAATCGGAGGCAAATGAGTTCATGGGAGATTAGATGAGTTTGAAAACTGTAAGGAACTATATTGGCGGCCGGTGGACAGAAGCCGAGACGAACTCTTATCTTGACGTTGAAAACCCCAGCACGGGCGAAGTGATAGCAAAGACCCCGCTGTCTACCAAAGAAGAAGCAAACCGTGCAATTGAGGCAGCGGCTGAGGCGTTCAAAGACTGGAGCAGCACCCCTGTCGCCAGACGTGTCAAGCCTCTTTACAAGCTGGTGGCGCTCATAGAGCAAAATGAGGAGAAGATAGCACGGGTGCTGGTCGAGGAAATGGGTAAATCCCTGCCCGATGCGCGTGCTGAGGTCAAGCGCACCCTGGAGAATTGCGAGGTCGCCTGCGGGATGCCTGTCCTGCAGCAGGGCGACTATCTTACCGGCTGCTCCTGGGATATCGACGGCCAGGTGCTTCGTCTGCCCGTGGGCGTCTTTACAATGATCGCCCCGTTCAACTTTCCGGCGATGGTTCCATTCTGGTTCCTGCCGTATGCCCTGGCTACAGGCAACACCTATGTCGTCAAGTCTTCGGAACAAGTCCCCCTGACAATGCAGCTTATCACCGAATATATAGATCGGATCGGCCTGCCCCCCGGAGTTTTCAACCTCGTAAACGGAGATCGCACTGTCGCCGAAGCCTTCCTTGAGCATCCCAAGGTGAAAGGTGTTTCTGTGGTGGGCAGGTCCGCCACATGCAGAATCATTGCCGGGAAATGTGCAACAGCCAACAAACGCTTCCAGGCAATGGGCGGTGCGAAGAACCATCTGGTTGTAATGGGCGATGCAAAAGTCGACGAAGCGATCGGCAATATGATAACTTCCTGTTATGGTTGTGCGGGCCAGAGGTGCATGGCGGCTTCGGCAATCGTGGGCGTGGGCGATGAAATGTACAAGACTATCTGCGAGCGATTCGTCGCCGCCTCGACGAACGTGCTTGTGGCGAATCCTCTTGCCCCCGAAGCAGCCGATGAGCCGATGGTGATGGGGCCTGTGATATCGGCGAAAGCAAAACAGTCCATTCTTGACATGATTGCCGCCGGCGTCGAAGAAGGTGCGAAACTGGTCCTCGATGGTCGTAACATTGTACTGCCCGGCTGCGAGAAAGGGCACTTCATCGGGCCGACCGTTTTTGTCGATGTCAAACCCGGCATGGGAGTCCACCAGACCGAGATTTTCGGCCCTGTAGTCGTGATCTTAAAGGCCGATACGCTCGATGAGGCCATAAAGATCATAAACGACCACGAGTACGGCAACGGCGCATCAATCTACACGCAGAGCGGCCACTGGGCCCGAAGATTCAAGCTCGAAGTCGAATGCGGAATGATCGGCGTCAACATCGGTATCCCCGCGCCGGTCGCCCCTTTGCCGTTTGGCGGAATGAAGAACTCCTTGTTCTCCGGAATCAAAGCCCAGGGCAAAGCAATAATAGACTTTTTCACCGAAGACAAGATAATCACCGAGCGCTACTGGCCGGATGACTCGTTTGAATAAGTAGCTATAAATGTCAGTGGAAACTTTTTTCAGGAGGACATATCAATGAAGCAGTCATCATTTCAAAAGGCTGGAATATCGATAGGATTCTTTCTTGTATTGTTTGTTATTACGGCTTCAGGTTTGACGGCAACAGCGGAGATCGAGGCTAACGGCAAACGGCTGATCCCTTCGGTGTTTGGCAAGTGGGAATTTACAACTGAGACTCAAAGAGGGACCCGCAAACGTGTACTGACATTGAAGGAGGACATGACGGGCACTTACCGGATGCGAGACAGAGAAGTTCCTGTAAAGGAATTGAAGATGGAGGGACTTGAAATAACGTTCAAGGTGGAGATGAGTTATGGAGAGCGTTCGTATACCATGGACTTCAGGGGCAAGATCGAGGGAGATACTCTTAACGGCGAATTTATCACGCAAAGGGGAAACAGAAAGGTCAAGGGTAAGAGAGCAGGCACGGAAACGGCCGGGATTACTGCTGAAGAGGCGATTGAAAAACTCGATAAAATGATCGAGACAGCAAAGCAAACGGGCAAGGTGAAAAATATCGATGAAGCTGTCGCGACGATAGAGGCTGCCGCTGAGAATATGAAAACCGCCGACTTGCTCGAAAAGCTCGATGTTTTACAGGAACATCGCAAGGACAGATTGCTGCCCAGACCCCAAAAAGCACTGTCGAGTAATCAGAAACTGGACTGGGCAATCTTGACGAGGCAGATTCGGGGGCAAAAGGATCTCCCGGCGGACAAGGTTAAAGCGCATCCCGCGGCAAAAGCGTTTCCGGGAGCGGTTGATATTAAAGCAAAACGTGTAAAGAAAGCCGTAGAAATCCGGACGGATCGACCGGGCTGGCGAAATAGAGGCATATATGCCGCTTCGCGAAAAAAAGACTGGCAAAGCACCGGACTGTATGCCGCACCGGGGGAACTAATAACCGTAACTGTGACGGAAAAAGCCGCTAATGCCGGCTTGATTGTGCGAATAGGAGCACACAGCGACCAGCTCTGGAGGCACAACAAATGGAGGCGTGCCCCTGAAATATGCAGGAGCTTTGAGATAAAGGACGCGGTTACAAAAGCGGCCAATGCATTCGGCGGACCAATATATATTGAGACGCCGCATGATTGTACACTGGGCACGTTTAATGTGACAATCGATGGAGCAGTCGAAATGCCCTGGTATATCGCAGGTAAAACCACTGTCGAGGAATGGAAGAAGATGCGGGACAATCCCACGCCATGGGGTGAGTTGCAGACTGAAAAGGTCGTGCTGACATTACCGGCAGAGCATATCAAAGGAATAGACGATCCTGCCGAACTCATGGAGTTCTGGGATGGAGTAATGGATTCGTGTGCAGACCTGCTTGGAAAAGGTCATGACCGGAAACGGGCTGAGAGATTTGTGACCGATACTCAGATAAGTGCAGGTTACATGCACTCGGGTTATCCGCTGATGGCCGGACTCGATATAGGAAGCACATTTGTTGACAAGGCGAGGATCGTACGAAATGGACATGGAGGTGTGTGGGGATTATTCCATGAGATAGGGCACAACCATCAGAACTCATTGTGGGTGTACAGAGGAACGACCGAGGTGACGGTTAACCTTTTTTCGTTATACGTATTCGAGAAGATGTGCCGGCTGGGACCAAAGGATAAAGTACATGGCGGCGTACTGCCCGCCAACAGAGAACGCCGCCTGAAGAAATATCTCGAGGATGGAAAGAAATTCGAGAAATGGCAAAGGGACCCTTTCCTGGCGCTGTATATGTATTCCATGATGCAGGAAGATTTTGGCTGGGAACCCTTCACGAAGGTGTTCAGGGAATACAGGGCTGCCGATGCAAGTGAACTTCCAAAAAATGACGATGACAAGCGCGATCAGTGGATGGTGAGATTTTCCAAAATGGTGGGTAAGAATCTTGGGCCGTTCTTCGATGCATGGGGAGTTCCAACTTCGGATGAGGCAAAGAAATCCATCGCATCGTTACCAACATGGATGCCGAAGGATTTTCCGGAAGTCAAAGCAGGCAAGGAATCCGGCAAGTAAGATTACTCAGTAAGAATTAAGAGCCATCCTTTTCCCGGTTCAATTCTTATTGTGTCGGTTGGATTGAAGTCTGCGGCGGGCTGAAAGTCTTCGATCGGTATAGCCTTGAGGTGTGCTTGATCTGCATTGAGATGAAGTGCGTCCCAGTCAATATGAAGTTTGCAATTGACAGTGCTGTCGGCCCAGCTTGCAAGTGAAATCAGCATCTTGTCCCGCCTGACGTATGCTGTTGCCAAAACTTTCTCATGGTTTGTTCTAACCGGACAGGATGCGGACCAGTAGCCGATCATCCGGGATTGCTGTATCCCGAAATCGTCCCATAGTTTCCAGAGTCTTTGCGGCATTTGTTCCCGCGGCATGCGGGCGGTCATTCCATAAACCATACCTCGCCAGGGATTGCCGCCGTCCTGCAGCATTTCGCCCATTAAGCCGAACGGAATCCCCGACACTTCGATGAGCCAGTAATCCGGCTGACTATCGTAGTCGAAATATTCGCCGAACCAGAGACGATTGATATATGGGAAATGTTCGAGATACAGATTGGCACTGTTGACAAAACCGTCTCTGGGATTGTACTGATTGGCCGAGTGCAGGTCGATCAGAGCGGCGGGGCGGTTGCGATCGAGAATCTTTCTGACACGCTTCATCACGCCCCTGTCGAATGCGACATCGTCGATGTAAAGGCCGTCGATTTCGATGTTTTTAGTCAGCCAGTTAAGGCCTTCGAGGTAGTAATTGTGCCATCTGGACACACCGCTGTTGATAACCGCAGCATCCTGGTAACGGGGCACGAACCAGCCTGCGATGTAGTCGTCGCCGAGATGTTCCTGCAGCCATGAGTAACCGCCTCCGGGGCCTTTGGACAGAATTTCGTCACCCAGACTTCGCAGCGCAAACAATTCTGCCGCTCGGTTGGAAAGTTCCCGTACGGTATAATAAATTTTCACCTTGAGACCTTTGTCGTGAGCTGCATCGACATACTCTTTCATCTGAGAAGTGTGAATGAACGGGTAATTTATATAGGGGTTGGCGTCGTTTGCATGGTGGTTATTGATTGTGTTGGCGCCGGTCGCGGCAATTTTGTCTACAGGTTTGTAACTGTGATAATAACGCGTCGCCCATTGGCCTGCGGTGTCTAAGGGCTTAAAAGGAGTGATAAGTAAGTTGAAATCGTAGGATAATGTTTCGCCCTGCCTGATTGTGCGCGGACCGCTGTATGCTTTCATTGTGAAAGTGCCGTCGGGTGCTTGCGTAAAGTTACAACCTCCCCGGCCTTGATTGTACCATGAAGGAGGCATGTTGAGGGGTTTTAGAAGATAAAAGTTCGTATTGAGAGGTCGCGAATAATTCTGGGCCCGTAACGAACACTGCAAGCCCGCGTTTACATCGCCTATCCATACGGCATCGTGATTATTCTCGGGATTCCATTTCCAATCGAAGTCCCTTGGGCGAAAGCCTCCTTTAAGCCCCATTCCCATCATGTATTTTGCGACGTCCTTATTGAACGGGATTTCGAGTCGAATATCGCCCAGGTCAATTGTCTTTGAAGTATTAATTGTGACAGTGAAACCGACAAAACCGTCGAATTCCATTTGGCCCGTACACTTGATTGTTAACGGCCCGGTTTCGCTTCTTGCCTGCCACACGACCGATCCCGGTGATATTTTCAAGAATTCAGGGCCGTCGGATTTCCAGGGCATCGCCTTGTCGTCTTCGCCTGCAATGATCATATTGATCGGCTGGTCAAGTATCTGGCGTGTGTTTTGAACCAGATGTGTCACCTCAGGTGCAAATTGGCTTTCTATGTTCAGTGGAAATCCGTTTTTCCCGATTGTAATGCTTCGCCCCAGACAACTGATTTTGTTACCGGTAACTTCAAGAGGTGTAAAAGGTGCAACTACTTCGTCGTCCATTGCGATTGTAGAATCCAGCCACCGCAGGCGTGAGTGACGCCATGGCTCGCTGTCACCTGCATCCGCGATGACTTGATCGTCGACATCCAATGTAAGTTCAATGTTTTCAGATTCCATCCCATCGGGTGTAATAGTAATTATCCCTTGATATCTGCCCGGTACAGTTTCTTTTGGGACAGCAACTCCGAACCACAGTGGTTGGATTTTACCTCTTTCAACGGAACAATTCTTTTCAAAAGGGCGACCCTGCCAATCGACTCCGGCAATATTAAAACAACGCAATGCAGGCGAGGGAATAACTGAGTTGCCCGGTCCTGTCAAATCGCTGAAACTAATCGCGAGGTTGCCGACATCTTTCCCGGCGGCGTAGAGGCCTATCTGGAATGCATAGAATTCACCTCGAAGAGCCTTACCGGTAAAACTGTCTGTCAGCGGTCTTTCGATCCAGCGCAATGGAAGATCGTCCGTCATGCGGACAGGGTGCTTTCTGTCTTCGGGAAATAACAGGTAGGACGCATCGGGCTTGTGAGCTAATAATTGTCGCACTTCCTTTGCCGTTGCAATCACCTCCATCGGATAGAAGCTGTTGAATTCGTCGATGGACTGGATTTGCACCACTTTCGCTTTCGGCAATCCATCCCATACGATGGGAGATAACGCGCCGTTTTTCAGTCCGATGCTATTGACCCATTCAGGATCACATGTTGCTTCCGGGGAGATGTAGCTGACTTTCGGGTAACTCCTTCCGGTCATTTCGTGAGGCAGATAGTATAAATAATATTTGCCGGGTGCGGTAACAGGTTCAAAGACAAAATCGCCGTACTCTCTATTAACCCTCAGAGGATAAACATTATTGACACTTTCACCGGTTGTCGAATCGATCAGGACTATTCCTTTTTTTTCCGGATTAAGATCTCTTCTTCGCCACGGGATATGGGCAACGACAATATCGGCGGGCTCTTTTACATTAAGCACGATACGATGGTTGCCAAGTGAACCGGATTCCCATTCGCCAACGCCATATGAAATCTTCTGCTTAACGGCTTTGATTACCTCGATTATCTCCTCGGCAGGACGTTGACCTTTCAAAAGCTGCTCGGCCTTGTCATGTTCGCCATAATATTTGAGGATTAAAGCGCCGAAGTATTGGTTCGGACCCTTTGCATCGGGATGTTTAATGGTATATTCGTAAATATCCTTTCTTTTTTTCTCAGCCTTTTCGTTTTCGTTGATTTTGTCATAGCAAAGAGCTTCCAGAAAATCCTGCATCCGGAAATCAGAATCGTAAGGTCTGCCCGAACCAAGTCTCTCAGGGTATTCCTTCGAGCCGGCCAGGTATTTAATCGCTGATTCGTATTGGGCGTCTGACATGTGGCCCAGAGCAAGTTGAATCTGACATTCAGCGAATAGATTGTGTATCTCGCGTGCGCCCTCGAATGGAAGAATAGATGTATCTTCCAGTAAATCGAATGCTCGTTTCCAGAGTTTGTTTTTTGCAAGAGTTCGGATCAAATCCAGCCTGACAGTTGTCTCTTTGGGAAAGGCATTGATCGCTTGTCGAGACAGTTCTAATGCTCGGTCGAATTTTCCCGACTCATTGCAGTATGTTATAAGATGATGCCACGTGCGCCAGTTCGACGGGGCAGTGGCAAGTGCTTTCTCAAAATCACCAAGCGCCTTTTCAGCATCGACCGGTTTGTTCAGGTTGGCTCGGCACACATATGCAGGCCAGTAATCCGATCCTTTCATAGCAGCCAATTGCGTTCGTGCTTCATCGAATCTGCCTTTTGACCAGTATATAAGGCCGAGATAATAGTTGGTCTTCCAGTTCGCGGGATATTGTTGTCGGGCCCATTGCAGCACAGAGATTGTTTCAAGCCTGAATGGAAACACTAATTCGGGTGAGAGGTCCAGGGCCTTTCGGAGGAGTCTGGCGCTTTGGTTTTTGTCAAGATCCTTATGAAGCCAGGCCAGCCAATAACATCCTGTCGGGTAATCGGAAATGTGCTCGAGCAGGCCGATAGCATCTTCCTTCAATCCAATGCTTACATAGTACAGAGCTAATTCCAGGCAGGTTTCCTGTGGGAACTCGTTTCGGATCATCGAGTGGAACTTGTCCAGGTTTCTGCGGGTCGGATCCAGGAGATACGTTTCATAGCGTATGAAATGATTGAGGGGATCGATTTCAAGGAGTTGACGCAGAATCTTTTTGGCTTGTGTTTTCTGCTTCAGTTTTCGATGAATTACGGCTGACACCTGATACGCCTTGATGTTGTATCGATTGTAATCCAGTGCACGTTGTGCATACTCAAGCCCAAGGCGTAAATTTTCTTCAAGGAGATAAACCTCCGACATCTGGCAATAGGCATTGCTGCGATACTGCATCGAACGGGCGGCCCAGCCGAAGGCCTCTTTTGCATCGACGGTTCGACCGGACATTCTGGAAATGACACCGTATATGTAATTGGCCTCGGGATCATACATTTGTTCGCCCAGGGCCTTTTCCGCGTAAACTATTGCTTTTTCGTTTTCGCCGCGTCGATAGTACAATTCAGCTACACGGCACATCGCACGGACATGAGCGGGTTCTTTTTCCAGGCAGGATAGATATTTCTGCAACGCCCCGTGATAATTCCGTGATTTTTCCGCTTTCAAGGCGGACATGAAAAGTCTTTCCGTCGTATTTTCGTCGATCTCATGAAACTTAATCGGGCGACGCAGATCATTGCTTGCGGGATCGGAACAATAGCTCAGCTCGTCCGCCACTTTGATTTCGATCGGACCCGTTTGCGGTTGATTGGACAGGGTCTGTTCGAATGTTTCCATTGGCTTGAGCTTAAGATGTCGCGTGAAAACTGTTTTTCCGTCGATTTTGACAGTCAGATCGTCATCGATATTTGTCAGTGCACAAATTCCGATGGAAACAGTATCGTCCCGGCGGCGAACACTTAAAACACCGTGAGGCGTGGCGGTAACCATGGGGCCGATCTTTTTATACGGGAACCAAATCTCCTTCCATGTATCCGCCGAGTAGGGTTCGAAGAATTCGTGGTCGTTCTGATTGAAATACCTGCCCGCCTGCGGTTCGGTGTATTGGCCATGCTTGTCGGTCAGCAAATCTTCCCAGATTCCGCCCTGCCTGGAAAGTGCCCAAAGCCAGAGCTTTTGTCCGGACATATCGTCGTAAAGCGCCCAATGCCCAAACCCGAACTGCCAATCATGCCAGTAGCCGCCATAGAAGTTCTCGTATTCGCCAACTGTAAAAAAGCTCTTATGCGAACCGAACCGATTGTTCCTGTACCATGACAGGTCGCGCCCCTGGGTATCGGTGGGCCAGGCTTTGAGAGGAACGGAAAAATTATGGCCTATGTAATGTCGTCCCGGAAGAATGTTCTGCAGTTCGTCCGTCGCCCTGACTGCGCCGTTCATCCAAACATAGTAGGACTGATTGAGAGCGGTTTGATTATACCAGAATGGCTGCGTTTGAAAATACGCCTTGTCTTTGGGCAGGGTGATCGCAACGGACCACCGTGTACGGGATGGGAGATCCATTGTTCCGACTATACAACTGACACTGCCGTCGGGATTCTTTTGCGTAATATAGTCCACAGGTGTCGCACAGGACGGGGCATGGCCGACAATGCCGAAGTTGAACTCGATTCCACCGGAAGTCCACGGACCTCGCAGTGCGATCTGACGAAACTTGACAACGTCATTGGTGTAAACAAATTCCCGGCCGGTCGACTTCTCCGTTGCTCCCCATATCTTGCCCCCGATCTCGGGAAGGACCGACAGCTTTATATATGGATTTTCCATTCGCACTACGGTCCATTCCTTGTCTACAGCGGTAGAAGTGAACCTGTCCAGAAAACTGTAAGGGTAAAGCCGCGAGCTGCGTCCCCCGGGAGCGGATCTTGCCAGGATTGTTACCGGATCGGGATCACCGAAAGGATAGGTCGTGATCATTTCGGCTTTCTGTTGTATCCTCGCCTGTCCGCAAACAAGGGATGACAGGAATTGCAATATGATGATCATTACGAAGCAGAGCCGTTTTGGGTTCATCGGCATTACCTTTCCTTGTTATTA
>SDBS01006673.1_pt1 | contig 11226 bp, 9 predicted proteins | sample 2277091 | NCBI WGS metagenome assembly SDBS01 (sample SAMN10404972, study PRJNA504765) | marine sediment metagenome | isolation source: marine sediment core GS10_PC15, 163 cmbsf | place: Arctic Ocean: Southern Knipovich Ridge | collected 2010 | reverse complement strand
GTCCTGTGGGAAAAAAGAAGACCAGCACGAATGCTGCAGTGGGAGTGAGGCACAGGTTCAGCATTGGGGTCTTCAACCCCAAGCAACGTGCACACACTTCCCCGAACCTACTCTCTTCCGGGATAAAGAAGAAGCTGTCTCCAAAGCGTGGCAATAAGAGCCCCAAGAGCCCCAAGAGCCCCAAGAGCCCCAAGAGCCCCAAGAGCCCCAAGAGCCCCAAGAGCCCCAAGAAGCCCCCGCTTGTTCTCACCATCGACGCCAAGCATCCCGGGCCCAACTGGCTCAACAAAGAGGGCATCGTCAAGCAGATCACCGACCGGTGCAGACGCGGCCCTAGCTCCTCAGACGGGCCCGGGTTCGTCTACATGTTCCGCCTCAGCACCGACCCCCTCGAGCGCAACTATTATAAGATTGGGCGCACAAAAGACCTCCCGTCGAGGCGCATGGAGGCGTGGCCCGGTTCCATCCTCCTCAAGTCCTGGAGGTGCAGGAAGTACAAGATGGCAGAAACGCTGCTCCACTGGCTCTTTGACAAGTCACGCCTCATCCGCTACGTATCCTCCACGGACAAGAAATCAGGGCTGAAGACACTGCTCACCGCTCGCTGGAGCAGCAAGGGAACCCTACTCCATGATCACATCCACAATCAGCTCACCACCCAGAGAAAGTCAACAAGCACCGTCAGAAAAACGAGGGAGATAGAGTGGTTCTGCATGGATAAGGCCGCAGCGGAGGCCGTCATCACTGCGGTCACCTTAGACATCAACCTGCACTGGAAGGAGGAGAAGTGGCCTAAGCTCATGGAGCAGATGAAGTGATTGGATGGATGGACGCATGGATGGCATCAGCCAAGAAGGGGGAGGGGGGGGGGGAGGACAGGAAAAAGTAATTGCTGGTGACAGGCAAATTGGAGTGCTTTTTTTGAATAAACACGATTTCATTCGTCCGTATGTATGTATGTATGCAGGGTGTCGATGCCAAATTTCCAAGGATTGGGTGTAATGTCTGAGGTCGATGAGAAATCGTGTGCGGCCGCCGCGGGCACACAAAAAATCAATCATTGATAGATGAAGGGTCTCTCGTACCGGGACATATGGACCGTACGACTAGAGCGAGCGTTTTCCAAGAGCACCATTCGTGGACTACAACCAGAATGGTGGCATAAGCTCATCGATACCTCCCCGCACATCCTCCGTACAAACAAGCTCCACCAGGATAGGTGGTTGGAGCTACCGGACATTGCCCTGCGCCTGATATGCAAGTTTGCAGGGGAGGACGGAAACATCCTCGGGCATGTCTGTTCTACGTGGTTTGAACGCAGGAATCTCCTGATGGATTGGGCAGGCGGCCCTCCCACCGAGGAGCTATTTTGCTACAAAAAGATTAGATTCGCACGGATGTACGAGCGGAACTGGTACCGTGGCAGGAAGTGGTCGGGACGAAAGACCCTTGTGCGCCCGACGCATGTGACAGGATTTCCAAAACGAGCAAAGAATGGTGCCATCTGTATACCACCTAAAATCATGATACCCGAGTTCAACGTAGCCATGGGGAGGATAGATCACCCACGTAATGCCATTGCGCACCTTCCAGTGATTAAGCGGCTCGTCCCATACACTGTCAAGGTGTGGCCCCCACACAAACGAGGGGAATGGAAGACGTTGTGCAACTGGTCGCACCATAAGAAGAGGTAAACAAAAAGGAGGAGGAGGAGGACGAACAACAAGACACTGTGGAGGAGGGAGACCCAGAAAAAAAAAGTCAAAGTGAATCGGTGTGTCCTAAATTAAGACTCCTCAGCGGTTCCTCTCAGTCCCTCACTTCCCCGAATACAGGGGTAATACCCACTGCTGGGGTGGAATACAAGAGTGAGAGAGAGAGAGATGTTCAGGAGCGACCGCAGCAAGCGGTTCGGTTCAAAAAAGAGCGCCATGGAGAGAGAGAGAGAAGCATCGTTCGGGTACGGATCGAGAGCGACACCGGCACCATCATCACCAGAGGCACCCTCTGCAACCCCACCTGCACGGTCACGCCAATTCACACCATCTGGGGGACGAGGCATGTCGCTGTCGGGCACGGGTGACCTTTTTCCCATGGGAAGGGGAATGGGTTCCCTCGGTGATCTCCATGGAATCCCTCCCCCTCTGAACGGGAGGAAGGATAAGGAGGAGGAGAAGGAGCCCGAATACGACAGCAGGTTCGAGAAGCGCAAGAGGGATCAGAGCGGCTGGCTGATGGAGAGGGTGGAACCGGAGCCAACTTCTCCGGTTGGGGTGGCCAACGAGGAGGAGGGCAGGGAGATTCGAATACTAGGCGGTGGGACCAGGAAGCTCAGAAAGGGGGAAAGGGTGCAGCACTACAACGACGTCCACGGGATCCAGCTGGAGGATATCCGGAAACTAGACAAGAAGGTGAGCGGGATGCGGTACAGGGCCGACGACAACACGCTGACCAGGGTGAACCACATGGTCCTCTCCTACGCGAGGCAGAGAGGGCTGAGCCCTAGGCAGATGGCGGAGGCACTCTACAAGGCAAAGTTCAAGGCCATCTGGATGCTTCCGAGGAGCCCCAATGAGAGGAGCAACCTCAACTACCGCATCCAGGTCTGCAGCGAGCAGTCGTACCTGGAGAACGCCAGGCTCGTGTGCAACGGAACGGGGTCACTCGATAGCTGCCAGGACGTCATTGCGTTACTCTCCACCGACCTCGTTCCCGCGTCCGATGGCCAGATGGAGAGGAGGCTGACGGAGATGGACAGTGCAAAGGGATGGGACCTCGACATCAAGGCGTCGGCTGGTCCAAGGAACTCCCACCACCACCAGGGAAAAACCAGGGGCCGGTTCAACAACGACTGAGTGTGTGTGTGTGTGTGTAGTGCACGTTGCGTCAAACGGAGGCGTGAGAATATATGTTATTCTGTGTGAGCGTGTAAGAATGAACCGGTGGTGTACCATTTTTTTATTTCATTCGTCCCATTCTTCTCTCTCTCTCTCTCCTGACATTCCAGTCGAAGAGTCTGATCTTTACCCTCGCGTGCAATGTCGAGCGGAAGAAGGAGGAAGAAGAAGAGCAAGTCCAGGCCGCAGAATCGAATGGACACGCGGCAGCCCTCGTCTAGGGGGAGGGTGTCAAAGAAGACCAGGGCCAAGCTCATCACGGATACGGCCGCGGTGATCAGCGTGAAACCGGGAGACAACAACATCTCCATGGCGCTGGAGACCGCAAGGGCCAGCCACTTTGAGCACGTGTACGTGTTGGACCCCAACTACTCCAGGAGCGACCCCATGTACTCGCACGCACTGATGCAGTCGCTCATGGAGAAGGTCAAGGCGGCCGGCTGTCGGGTTCACTACGCAAACAACGAGAGGCTCATGATGAGGAGGTCCGAGTGGAAGAGGTTCAGCTACATGGTGACGCTGCCGTGCGACAACTGGACGAGCGATGGAAAGATGAAGCTGCTGCTGGACAAGGCTAGGAGCGAGTGGAAGACGAGGCAGCGCTTCGCGATGGCGCCCACCTACGAGCTGCAGCCCTCGTGGGCCAACTCCCTCATATTTCTGCTGCACATGTTTATGACCGTGGTGTCGTTCTTTACGTGGTTCGGTCAGTACCGCGGGACGTTTGTGGTGGTGGAGGTTCTCTCCAGGCAGGTAGAAGAGGTTCAGAGGCCATCTTACAGGTGGTTCAACCGGGATAAGGCGCCCTACATCTACGGGGGGACCGGATGCAGGACGGTTGCACCACCAAACAGACAAGGGGTTACGCAGTTCTTATACCTTACCCAAAGGGAGAGCTTTAATCTTCGAATCTGGGCCTGCCTCATCGTCTACGTCACCGTCGTCGCCGTCCCCTTCTGGATCCTCCTCCCGTCCATGTACGGCCCGTTCGAGGGCTGGCGGGAGCTGGCAAACAACCGGTACCTCAGCATCTGGCTCATCCACGGCCTCGTCAGCCTCCTGGTCATCCACAAGTACTTTGACACGCCCTACTGGATGATCCACGCGGTCATCCTCCCGGCACTCATGACCGTCTGGGTCTTTTTCACCTTCCACGCGAGGTGGCTCTACAGGGGCTACTCAACCGCACCAAAGTTCACGCTGCCGTCCTTTACGGGAGGCGGTGGCCACCTATCCACGCCGCTCCGGGACCACGCCGCCATGGACGCCGGTATCTTTGTCAACGAGTCCTCTTCCTCCGATGGGAGCAGCGATGAGTCCGCGGATGAGGAGGAGGTTGAGAGCGACGACTCCGTCGACTCCGAACCAAAGACGGGGTCAAACATAGGGAGGAAGGACGGGAAGCGTAGCGGTGACTCAGAGAAGGAGCATATCCGGTCCAAAGGGCCCATCGAGGATGCCGGATCCCACGGACCGTCCGCTCCATCATTATACCCACCGGATGATGGGCGTTGAATCTGTCCCCAGTAAATGCGTGTTCTCTTTCCTCCCTTTTCTTCTTCTTCCCCTGCCGTCTCCTCCTCCTCTCCCACCTCCTCCTCCACCAGACCGAGGTGCGCCTCGGCCCTGTGTCTGCTCAGCCTCGACTTCCTGGAGAACATCATGCCAGGGCACAGGCTGCACCGGTGTATGCCCCTGGGCCCACCCACGTGCGCCTGCATGCAGTGCAGCGACAGGTCGGTGTGGCTATTGTATATCTTTCCGCAGTAGCAGAAGGGGCACCCAAACGTCCCATCGCGCTCCCCGCGCAGCACCACCTCTGCGTGTTCCTTCTCCCAGTGCTTCACTATCCTGTACCCCCTGACGTCCGAGAAGCACAGGAAGCACCTCTGCAACCCCCTCCGCTTTCGCTTCCTCGCTCCGCTTTCCTGGGTCGCGTCATGGGTGCGCCCGGAATCATCATCATCCTCGCTGTTCATCCCCACCAGTGCACTACCACACTACTCCGGCGCTGGTTTGGTTCGGTGTCCGAGCACGATTTCTTGTCCTCTCCGCGCTCACTCCCACCACCCCCGACGTCCTTTTGTGTGTGTGTGTGTGTGTGTGGGTGGAAGTATTTTGGTTCATCTGCCACCGCAGCCGCCGCACCGCTCATATATATCCGTAGCGTCCATAGTACGGCTCCCTGTTTTCGCACCAACTAACCAACCAACCGTCCACACAATAATCCAGACCCGTCCTCCTCCTCCCTCTCTCTCTAGCAGCGGGTCGGGAGACGATGGAGAACGGCTCCGATGGAGTCGGTGTGAACCCCACCACGCTGCTGCAGTGGTTGTACATGACGTATGACACGGACGATCCCACAACCATTGATCCATTCGGGGCGTGCTACAGCATTCCCGACGAGAAGGGTGCGCGGACCAGGTCCGGGCCCTACCATTGCGCACCGGACGTGTCCAGGACGCGCACCATCAACCTTCCCGCGGTGTTCGAGGGGAGTGCGCAGTCCTTCCAGGAGCACGTCCAGGGTGGAGGCAGCATCACGATAGACATGAAGACGCTGCTGAGGGGCGTCGGCAGTCCCCTCTGGAAGTCCAAGGCCTGGCCCAACCGGGACCGCCTCAGGGACAAGCTCCAAAAGGTCAACCCCGCTACGTACGACATGGACTGCATCCTGGTGAACCAGCTTATCTTGGGCTCACCCGAGAGCACCGCCCAGTTCGGCGTGGGCGTCTCCAGCAACGCCCTGCCCAGTGCATACAGGGAGATGAGGGAGGAGCAGGTCAAGGAGCTCAAAGCAGAGATGGGAATCAAGTACGAGGGTCCCAGCATGATTGCCCACATACCGGCCAACAGCAAGGACCAGCGGCAGATCCCCCTGATTAACCACGTGGCCAACGGATACCACGCCGAGTCCATCACCAAGACGTTCGGAGGGATTAGCACGAAGCAGCTCTGGACGGGGATCCACTTCTTCTCCCCGAACGAGGCCGTCGGATTGGGGTTGGAGAGGCCACCCAAGGAGCACGACGCCGCCCTAGCCCCGGAGGGGGTCAAGCAGGTCTACAACAGCTGGTGTCTCGTTCCCAGGAACCACATCCTCAGCCACATCTCCATGCTCCCCTCCTCGGTCATCAAGAACTTTGGCTACGCCGTTCACCAGATACAGATGCCAAACGGCGCCCCCGTCCCCTTCCTCCTCATGGACCTCTGGACGGTTCACAACTATGCCAGGTGCACCGTCAAGGACGCCCTCCTCAAGATGGACCGCCGGCCCCTCGCAGACATCTCCGTCACCCTCCACCCACTCAAGGGCGGCACGTGGCTGGAGGGATGTAAACCGGGCGAGCACACCATCCCGGGGAAGATCACCTTTAACCTCATGATACAGTACACCATGTTTCCCAGGGGATGCGCAGACAACAAGGCGGTGTGCTGCACGCTGGCAAAGGGATTTCCACGCCATGTCATGGGGATGCGGGATGCAGCATCAGGGAATCACGGCGCACCGCCCATCCTCACCGACCAGGAGGCCCAAGACATCCTCGCCCAGGTCCCCTCCACCTCCAAGAAGGGCAAGGAGGAGGAGGAGGACATGGACATGGGACTACCCATGTTTGATCCCATGCCTCCCATGCAACAGGGGCCTGCACCCCAGGGAGGAGGAGGAGGAGGACCCTTTGATGGAGGACAGGCAATGGATATGGACGACGACGACGACAGTCCACCAGGATTTAACGGCCTAGCCGGGATGTGAACACAAAGAGAGATTTTCATGAGGGGAAAAAAGAATGAACAAATCTCTTTTTTTTTTTGTATTCTCTCTTTAATCATCCTCGCAGATGTCGCAGCAGTGCTCTGCCTGTTCCATGAGTACGCTCGTCCTCGCCCGCTTGGCGGCCCTCTGTCTGTGGTACTCCATCACCGGGACGCCATCCTCCACTGGAGGTGCGGGGATATCCTGGTGGTACCCGAGGTCCACAAAGTCCACGGCTGGCATCCCCAACTGACCGCGATAGTGCTGATTAAAAATACCATTTTTGGTATTGAGGCATGTATTGCATCTGGTGTGCTTGGTGCAGCAAAGGGCCCAGCTGCACCTGACGCAGGTCATGCCTTTCGGTCTGAACAGGTAGCTCGGTTTGTTGCATGACCCTCTTGCTTCGTCTGGGTAAGAACAGCTGCCACAGTGCATGTACACGTTAGGATTAAAATAGGCGTCCCCGCTGTAGGCCGTACCACACCTCCCACAGGCGATCACCACCGTGCTGCTCACTGCCCACTCGTGGCACCGCACGTGGAGGAACTTTGGCGCCTCGAGGGCGTTGTTTATCGGGACCACCGCGCAAAGGTGCTCTTCGAAGCACTTGCATACCCGGCGGAGCGCGTGGATCATGTCCTGGACGTCGTGGTTCTCATCGTACCTCCCTGTGACTAAGGCGATGATCATGATGTAGATGTCCTTGGGGAGCAGTGGAACACCCCCAGGCTCATCGGCCCGGAGGGCCTTGTGGGGTTCGTCCCGGTCACCGAGAGTAGCATCGGCACTGGACATGGACTTGTGACCCGAATCCGAAAGGCCTCGGATTGGTTGGTCCCAGTCGAGAGGGATATATATATATATACACATAACAAAATAAGAATGCTGGATATCCTCCCCGGATGGGCGTGGCTCCTCCTCTTCATCTGGTTCTTTCCGGAGAGGGTCCTGTCGGTGATTATCCTCGGAGCCTACCTGATGGTCTGGCTTCCCTGGGGATTGCTCCCCTGGTATTTTCATCTTCCCCTCGTTGTAGCGTACATGTGCTTCACGCCCAGGGAGTGGCCCGCGTTCAGGGCCTGGAGCGGGTGGGACTGGAAGAGGCGCTCGTACTTTGGCATGTCGGTGGACGACCCCCATGGGACGCTGACCTCGGCCAAACCGCCACCGAATCCCAGGATGTACCTGTTTCATCCCCACGGTATGTATGGAGGCTGCGTCATCTTCTCCCTCATCTTGAACCGCGACCACCTGGACGTGGTGCCGGTGGGAACCACAATCCTTACCTGGCTGCCCATCGTCAAGGACTTCTGCGGGCTGGGTGGTATGGTGCCAGCGGACAGACCCGCCATCATGGAGAAGTTGCATGCGGGCAGGAGCGTGGCCATGATTCCAGACGGCGTAAGGGGGATCCTGTCGCAGGACGAGCCCGGTCAGATCCCATACAAACGCAGGCGGGGGTTCGCAAAGTGCGCCGTGGACGCGGGCGCTGACATCGTGGTCGTCTGGGCGGAGGGACAGAACGACCTCTACAGGATGTGGCTCCCGCCGTGGTTCAGGGGAGTTCAGCACTGGATGCTGGGGACGAGGATGCGGTACTGCCCGCTCTTTTGCTGGGGGTGGGGGTACGGCTTCTGGCCGAGGCCCCTCCCCTTCACGCTCCACGTGAGCCGCGTCATATCCCCACCAGACGAAGGGGACCACTGTGAGATGGTGACTGCCATGCAGGACGCATACTATTACACCCTGGGGGATCTCAAGAGGGGAGTGAACGAGTAAACAAATAAACCCACCCAACCCAAATCTGTATTTTCACCTCTTTCTCTCTCTCTTCCCGCGGGGAGGAAGGAGGTTCAATAAATGTCTCTGGCCTCCCTTCCAGCCTCGATGCTCAGCTTGGAGCAGTATCCCAGCATCAGCGCTCCACCGGCCGCCCACGCCTTGGTCCTGTTGGACAGCCACGTCCTCTGGCTGGCGTTCTCATCTTTGTTTAGGTGTCCCTCCGGCCTCCGGAAGTACATGGCGGGCCTCCTCCCTCGAGAGAGCGCTCCGGGTCTGGACACCCGGGTCGCTGAGGATGATGCCATGATTTTTCGCGCGGCACTCATCCTTGTTATATGGCGACACCTGGAATGAACTTGAGGGGGGGGGAAATCAACCGTGTCTAGTCATAAATCTCCCGCAGTTCTGTCATCACTTTAGAGGGCAGAGAAGAAGGGGGCCACATACGCACAGTTTTTTTTTTGTGATCCCCCCCACCCCCTTGCTTCGTCTCCTCCGCACTTTATTTATTTTTTCGTTCCTTTTTTTTTGGAATGGAGATGAAGCTCCCGTTCATGCAGGAGGACGACAGCGGGTGCAAAGAAGAGGGCTGGTACAAAGAAGAGGTTACACGCTACATAGTCAGGAGGGAGTCCAACAAGAGGGATTCCAACAGTAGGGAGTCATTGGACAGAGGTCTCAGCTTCGACAGCGCGGAGGAATCGCCTCGGACGCCCCCTTGCGGGAGCGCGGCTACGTCTCCTTGGCATACGTTAGAATTCGATGGATCTACTACCTTTGATACTGAAGGCCGCAAACAGATCGATGGCCTCTGCGAAAATCTGAACATCATGGAGAATGGGTCGACCCTTCCAGGATCCCCGGAACTTCTCCCTGGCAAACAGATCGCGGTATCCCCCGAGGAGTGCGAGTCAATTTTACCTACCGTAGTGAGGGATATATTGGAACGCACGCAGGAGCCGGGACAACCCAAGCCGACGGAAAAGAGCCCAAAGTACAGCGATGACGACGACGGGGACGGTGACAACCACGACGACCGTCATCCTCTTAATCGGTCGAAGGTACTTTGCCGGACCGATTCCGTGTTTTTGAGTAAGGCCGAGGGTATACCCCAGGAGTTGCGGCAGTGGATGATGGATCACACCCATGAGAGGGAGGGTAGCGTCTCCGCCTCCTCCCCCGCCATCGTCGGATTCAAGCGCGGAAGTGGGAAGAAGGGTAGCGTCTCCGCCTCCTCCCCCGCCATCGTCGGATTCAAGCGCGGAAGTGGGAAGAAGGGGAGCCTACTCGCGGGGTTCAGAGCGAATTTGGAAGACCTCCATTTGCGCGGAAGAGCCAGAAGAGCCGAAACCGCCCCAACCTCCCCAACTTCCATATCAATGGTGTCTCCGAGATCCATATCAATGATGCCTCCGAGATCCCCGCGGGCAACAAGAACGACGATGATGACGTCGGTAACCGAGCGGCATGTCAGGATGAGGGAACCGAGAACCGGATCGGGTCGCCGGCCATACAGGGACTCCTCCTCCTCTGAGGAGGAGCCCAAAAAGAGGAGGGGTCACCGGCCAGGCGGGGACTCTTCCTCCTCCGAGGAGCCCAAAAGGAGGAATTCTGTATCTCTTCCGGCGAGTCCTAGAGGATACGACGCATCGCTGGGCACGGTGCTGTCCGCCCCCGTATCCCCGAGGGCACACAGGCGCGAGAATCGCGCCAAGAAGGCTCGGTGGGTCCGTAGGAGCCCCCGTCAAGGTTATCTGAGGGTATCTCCGAGGAGCCCGAGGAGCCTTCAAAACAGCCCGTCGAGTCCCAGGAAAGCTCCTACGGAGGGAAGAACTTCCCAGAGAAGCCCAGTCATCGTCGCCCACAAGGCCATGAGCGCTCCGACCATTCCGTGCCCCCGTTCTCCTCATCCTTCCTCGGGTGGTAGACACTTGTCTCCCCCACCAAAGCCGCTCCCTAGGCCTCCTCTGACGCTCAGAGTTAACATGTCTTGTCCCGGGCCCGATTGGCACAACGGCGAGGAGGCGGTGGCAAAGATAACCAAAGTTCTTCAGGATGGACCATTGGAATCGGATAGCCCAGGGTTTGTCTATCTATTGGCGCTCTCCCAGGACACATGCCCGTTCTACTACAAGCTTTCTACGACCATGCGGAGATCTGATGACCAGGAAAGGATGATGCGCAGAGCGGGGGGGGCGAAACACAAGAAGAATCAGAAGTCGGCACCGAGCTCCCCGCACCAACCGATGGACTGGGCAAACACCGCGCCGAGGACGGAGAAGACCCACCTCGTGTGCGCGCGCAGCTGGAGGTGCAAGAAACCCAAGCTAGCCAAGAAGCTGCTGACATTGCTCTTCGCCAATTCGGTGATCGTGAGGTATGTCATGGACATTGACACGGAGACGGGGAACAAGCTCCTTCTCTCTAGGAAGAAGAAGTATATAGAAATGTTGCACGACGGCGCGTGGCTCAAGCTCAGGTGCAAGTCCATGGACACCGAGGGAAAACCGATCGAGAAGGGATGGTTTAAGTTCAAACAAGATGCCGCCAGTTCTGTCATAACGACCTTAGTGAACGATATTAACGCAAATTGGATTGGCTACATCGATCCGAGGTCTGGATCATCCCCCAGTCGCCTGGGCGCGCGAGTAACGGTGCACCCTCATTGAAAATGAAAAAGAAGAAAAAACAATGGCGCAAATTATCCTCTTTTCATTGATGCTGTTCTTTATACACTGCGAAGCGACCTCTCTTTCTTTTCCTTTGCTTGGTTCTCTTCTTGGGAAC
>SDBS01006672.1_pt1 | contig 11227 bp, 9 predicted proteins | sample 2277091 | NCBI WGS metagenome assembly SDBS01 (sample SAMN10404972, study PRJNA504765) | marine sediment metagenome | isolation source: marine sediment core GS10_PC15, 163 cmbsf | place: Arctic Ocean: Southern Knipovich Ridge | collected 2010 | reverse complement strand
TTATTGCAAAAGATATTACCGATGAGCTGAGGCGTGTATATGAACCAAGTAAAAAGGCGGGAGAGATTTATCCTCTCATTTACCCTGTAATGGTGTGTCCCGAATGTTTATATGCTGCATACAATGATGATTTTCAGATGGTCAGCAAAGATTTTTTATCCATTGCTCTTTCTCAGAAGGTTAAACGGGAGCATGATGTAAAACTCGTATTTCCCATTATTGATTTTCGAAAACATAGAAACCTGTTTACCGGTACAGCCAGCTATATACTTGCCATAGGGTGTTACTCATTTATTGGAGAGGAACGGGCACCAACCTTTAAAAAGGCGATATCTTCTCTTCGGGCTGCATGGTTATTCGGGGACCTTCATAAAAAGTATCCCGATCAGAACTATGACCGGTTAAAAACAGTGATGTATAAAAAGGCCATAGGATATTATGAAAGATCAATTAAATACGCGCAAACAGGAGAGGAGAGAATAGATTCCGTGAAATATTTTGGTCCTGATCTGGATAAGAACTATGGTTTTCAGGGCGTACTTTATACATCCTCGCTGCTGCTTTTTAAATACGGGGAGGAAGAGGACGAGGAGGAGATCGTAAAGCTTCAGAATGCAAAACGGGTTGTAAGCAGGGTTTTCGGTTCGGGCAAGTCTTCTAAAAGCAAGCCTTCCTATATTCTTGAACTTTCAAAAGATTTGTATGAGAAGATAAATACAAAGATTGCGGAGCTAAGTAAAGGATGAGGAATATTGTCCTTAAAATAGCCTATGATGGGACCGGGTACTCAGGGTGGCAGATACAGAAAAACGCAGTTACAGTTCAGGGTGTTGTTCAGGATGTGTTGAGCGGTATTTTGAAAGATGAAATGACATTAAAAGCTTCAGGAAGGACGGATGCAGGTGTTCATGCTCTTGGTCAGATCGCTTCTTTTACGACCACAAGCGGGATGAAGGAACAGCAGTTTAAACTCGCGTTGAATTCCAGACTCCCCGCGGATATTCGAATTTTAGATGTATTTGAGATGCCTGTAAAATTTCATCCCCGCTACAGCGCGAAAAAGAGGTGGTACAGGTATATAATTAGTAATGTGGCTGTTCTTCCCCCATTTTTCAGGAATTATGCCTTATGGGTGGGTAGAGAAGTAAATATTCATCTCCTGAATGAGTATTGTAAAAAAATAACTGGTACCCATGACTTTACCAGTTTTGCTACTCTTGCCGGTGATGAAATTCCTCTCTGCAGGGTGTTTAAATGCGGCTTTTTAAGGAAGAATGATTTTATTATATTTGATATTATTGCAAAAAGTTTTCTGAGAAAAATGGTAAGAACGATTTTAGGATCATTTTTAGACCTTGAGAAACATGAGCGAATACCCGAAAAGGTAAATGAGATACTGCGGGCAAGAAGCAGGAATAAGGCTGGAAAAACCGCTCGTTCCTGCGGATTGTATCTTATCAAGGTCTTTTATTGATTCTGATGGTTGAATAGCATAAATTTTGCGGGAACAGTATATGATAGTTTTTATTTTTGTTATTTTTATTGGATTGGTTTTCCTATTCGTTGGATTATTCTTTCAATCAGCGAAGTATGAAAAAAAATATGACAGGGCGCTCAGGAGCTTTAAAGCGGAAGAATATAAAGAGGCGCTGGAGCTTTTTCAGGAACTCCTTGGTAAAGAAACCACAAATAAATTATACAGCTGGTATATCGGGCAGTGCTATGAATATCTAGAAAATTATGAACTGGCAATTGTTGAGTATAACAAGGTCGCCCTGAGCACAAGGTTTCCGCACCCTTTAAACGAGGCTGAAATCCACGAAAAATTAGCCACGGTGAATCTGAGAATCGGGAATATAAAAAAGGCCTATCAGGAGTTTCAGATAGTTGTCTCGTTGAGCCCCACTAATTCGGAAGCTTTCTATTATCTGGGAATCCTGACAAAAAATAATGGAGAATTGCAGAAGAGCATCGAATATTTTGAAAAAGCCTTTCGGGCCAGTGATAATTTTCCCGAAGCATACCTTGAGTATGGAAAATTAAATTACCAGTTGAAACATATTGATAAAGCAAAAAGATCCTTGATGCGGGCCATAGAGCAAAATCCGGATCTACCCGAGGCGCATTATTACTATGCCCTGATCCTGGAAAAGGACAGGATCTATCAAAAAAGTATTAAGGAGTTTCGACATGCACTTGAAGATGAGAAGTTGAGGTTCGATAGCTATGTTCATCTGGGAAATATCTACACGGTACTTTCAAAAAAAGCTGAAGGTTTTAATTTTTTTGAAAAGGCGCTCGCCATGACGGATATAAAGGGGGAGGGTTTAATTGAGGCGAAGTATCAGTACGCTGACCATCTGGTCCAGGCGGGAGACTTAAATAAAGCTATGATGTTATGGAATGAAATAAAATCTGAACGTCCCCAATACAAAGACATTGAAAATAAGCTTCAGATATATGGGGAAATATCTAAAAGTGAAAATCTTACAAGATTTATAACCGCCTTAAAACATGATTTTCTATCAATAGGGGCTGAACTGTGTAAACTTCTTAAGGTGAAAGTGGAAAGGTATAATTTTAAAAGAGATGATTTTCTTGAATTTATTGGAATCTCCCGCTCAAAGGGAACTGACTTTGCGTGCATATTGCATCTGGTGAGATGGACAAATACTATTGGTGAAATTCCGGTTAGAGAGCTTTTAGATAGAATGGTTGAAGAGGGAGCGGCAAAGGGCTTTTTTGTTACAGCCTCTAGTTTTTCTGAAAAAGCCCAGGACCTTGCTAAAATCAGACCTTTGTTACTCTTGGAAAGGGATCGTCTTGAAACGATGCTTTCGAAGGTTTATGCAGAATCTTCTTAACTTTTTTTCCTCCCGGCACTATTTTTCATTTGGCGTCTTCTCTTTTTTGTTTTAAATTCAATCGCCAGTAAAGATGTGTATAATTGATGGATTACTTGCTTATTCATTAAAGGGATCTAATTACTCAGCGGGGGGAGGATATGAATAAAAAGGTCTTGGTTAAAATAGTTGAAAAGTTAAATGATGATAAAAAAGAAATACTGAAAACAATTGATCTGGAAGAGCGGAATGATATAGCTATTATGGAAAGTGAGAATGTCACGGGCGATATAGTTGATACGGCGAATACTGTGTATGAATTACAGGTTACCAACAGGCTGAGCGAGAAGGAGCAGGAGAGACTGAACGAAATTGTTAATGCGTTAAAAAGAATTGAAGAAAATGTATACGGTAGATGCGTTGACTGTGGTAATGAGATTGAAGAGAAGAGGCTTCTTGCAATCCCGGAGGCAAAAAAATGTATTGTCTGTAAGTCGGCTGAAGAAAAGAGAAAATTCTAGGTGAAAGAACTGGATTTTAAAAAGCAGTTTTCCGGTATTATTGAAGATGTGATAGATTATCTTGAAACCGGATTCACTAATAGAGTAAGTAAACAGTACTCCGGAATCACTTTATCAAAAAAAGATCAAATAACGCTGATTGATAATGACGTTCGGGGGTGCACTAAATGCCATCTTCATCTCAAAAGATTGAATGCTGTTCCCGGCAAGGGAAATCTTGAGGGGGGCATTATATTTATCGGAGAAGGCCCCGGTGAGATGGAAGATATCAAAGGAGAGCCCTTTGTCGGGAAGGCAGGGCAGCTCCTCTCCGGAATGCTTGCTGCAATCCAGTTGAAACGGGATGAAGTTTACATTACAAACGTGGTCAAATGCAGGCCGCCGGGTAACCGTACCCCCCTCCCTGAAGAGATCAACACCTGTTTTCCCTACCTTGAGAGGCAGTTGGCATTAATTAATCCGTCCATTATATGCTGCCTGGGGGGAGTGGCAGTCCGGACTTTGCTGGGTTCTGACACAGGAATCTCAAAACTCAGAGGTAAGATTCACCGTTATAAAGATATACCATTGATTTTAACCTACCATCCTGCCGCAGTTCTGCGTTTCCCGGACAGGTATAAAAGGGACACATGGAATGATCTTAAAATGCTCAGAGATTTTTACAGAGATCTGAAAAAGTAGTTATTTTTTTATCTACAGTTACCGGGCAAAAATAGATGTTTTAGTATTTAACACAGTTACCGGGCAAAAATAGATGTTTGCAGACATTGTCTTTAATAAACCGATAGGGCCGCTAACCTATGAACTCAAAAACCACAGTGTGAATGCATGCCCGGGCATGAGGGTGGCCGTTCAGCTGAGACAGAAACCCACCGTTGGAATAATCTATAAAATAAAAGAGGAAACGGACCTTCCATATATAAAACCCGTCGAAGAGACCCTTGATAAAGAACCTGTATTGAATGATGATCTTATCGAAGCGGGCGAGTGGATATCACGGTACTACCTCTGTTCCATCGGGGAAGCGCTGTGGACGATAATACCTAAGGGATACAAGAAAAGAGAGAAGAGTATCATTATTGACAACCAGTTTCCGACCGGAGAGAGAGATGGTGACATAGTGCTTACGGATGAGCAGCAGGTTGTGTTTGACAGGCTCAGGAAGTCCCTTGATGAAGAAGGCGCCTCGCATTTTCTATTATATGGAATTACCGGAAGCGGAAAAACAGAAATTTATCTGCGGATTATTCATGAAGTCTTAAAGAAGGACAAGGGAGCTATTCTCCTTGTTCCTGAAATATCTCTTACTCCCCAGACAATTAACTACTTTTCAAAGCGTGTTGGGGATCAGCTTGCCGTTCTACATTCAAGGCTCACAAAAGCAGAGAAGATTAATGAGTGGCAGAGGATACTTTCCGGTGAGAAGAAGATTGTTATAGGTGCGCGGTCAGCAATTTTTGCTCCCATGAAGGATATCGGGATCATCATCATTGATGAGGAGCATGAAACGAGTTATAAATCAGAGGAGACTCCCAGGTATAACGCAAAGGGAGTCGCTTACTACCGCGCAGGCAAACATGGAGCGACTTTACTATTAGGAAGCGCGACACCTTCCATCGAGTCTTTTTATCTTGCCAAACTGAAAAAATTCACACTCCTGCAGCTTTCCCACCGTGTGCTGAACCAGAAGCTGCCGAAAGCACACATTGCTGATTTACGTAAGATTAAGGGTAAGAAATATATCTCTACCTTCCTTTTCAAGGCAATTGAGAGAAGGTTAAAGAAAAAGGAGCAGGTGATCCTATTTCTTAACCGTAGAGGGTTCTCTCCATACGTATATTGTGAAAATTGCGGGTATGTATTTAAATGTAAAAACTGTGATATAACCCTAACGTACCATAAAGGAGAGAAGAGGCTTAAGTGTCACTATTGCGGATATTTGGAACAGATTCATGAAGTCTGCCCCGCATGCGGTGATGAAAAGCTTTTATACTCCGGATTCGGGACTGAAAAAATTGAAGGGCTCCTTAATGATTACTTTCCCGGAGCTGTTTCTGCCAGAATGGATACGGACACTGTTAAAAAGAGAGGATCTCTTTCCAGGATTCTGTCGGCCTTTTCCAAAAAGCGTATTGACATCCTCCTGGGGACCCAGATTGTTACAAAAGGTCTTCATTTTCCTGATGTCACACTCGTGGGTGTACTGAATGCGGACATACCGCTTAACTTCCCTGATTTCAGGTCTGCTGAAAGAACTTTTAACCTTATAACACAGGTTTCTGGCAGGGCCGGCAGGAGTGAGAAAGGTGGAGAAGTTATTATACAGACTTACAACCCCGTGCACTACGCTATCCAGACAGCGAAAAATCAGAACTATGAAGAGTTTTTCATACGGGAGATAAAGTACAGGGAAATTCTTATCTATCCGCCATTTTGCAGAATAATAAGGCTGGTGTTCAGGGGGATTAATTCCAAGGATCTTTTCGAAAGTGCGTATAACACTGTTTCATTAATTCAGGAGAGGACTGGAGACTATATTTCGATTCTAGGGCCGACTTTCTGTCCCTTCTCCAGAATTAAAAATAACTACAGGGTTCACGTTATTATAAAGGTGAAACAATTAGAACCGGTGAGATCGGTGCTAAGGGAAATATATAATACTTTAAAGAAGAAAAAGGGTCAGTATATCGAAATTGATATAGACCCTGTTTCGATGCTTTAAAATACCGGAGGGTACTGGCACAAAGTTTGTAAATATTAATAGGTGAAACCTGAATTCACAGTTATATTTTAAGTATGTCAAATTATACAATAAAAATATATCCGGACCCTGTGTTGAGAAAGATCTCGGATGAAGTACATGAGATCAATGAAAGCACACGTGCTCTTATCAAAGATATGTTTGAGATTATGGAGGAAGAAGGTGGTATCGGGCTTGCTGCCCCCCAGGTCGGAATCTCAAAGAGAATTATTGTCCTTTCACTGAAAGAGAAGAATTTTGAGAAAATGGCTCTCGTCAATCCGGTTATTGTGTCCAGCTCCAAAGAAACAGCTTTCATGGAAGAAGGATGTCTGAGTATTCCCGGTATAAATGCGGATGTTCAAAGATCGACAAAGTTGATTGCCAGGGGACTTACCCGTTCCGGAAGAATGGTAGAAATTACCGCGTCCAATTTACTGACACGGGTGCTGCTGCATGAGATAGACCATCTGGACGGGGTGCTCTTTATTGATAGACTCAGTGATAAAGAGAAAAAAAAGGTAGAGGGGGACCTTCAGACCCTTTATCAACAGTATAGTACTGTCACACCATAATAAAACATCCCTATCAGATTACAGCCGCTTAAAGCAGCTGATTCTACAAAACACATGGAACTTAAATGAATAGAACCCCGAATATTGCTTTTTTCGGCTCTCCTGAACTGGCGGCCGCCTGTCTTGGTGAACTGATAGGGCCTTTTAATGTGAAAATGGTTGTGACCCAGCCCGATAAGGAGTATGGAAGGGGGAAGAAAATAAAATCGACCCATGTGAGTAAAATTGCATTAAGCAAAAAAATCTCTGTGTACAGGCCGCGAAATATTGATAATACCATCATACGGGGCTTGAATTATCACAATATCCGTCTTATTATTGTAGTTGCATACGGGAAAATACTGCCGGAGAATATCATCAACTACCCGGAAACAGGCTGCCTGAACCTTCATGCCTCTATACTGCCGAAATACAGGGGTCCATCACCTGTCCAGGCGGCGATTCTGAACGGTGAAGCGGAGACAGGCGTCACTGTCCAGATTATGAAGAAAGAGCTGGATACCGGGGATATCCTATCTGTCAGAAAAATACCTGTTAATCAGGAATGGACAGCGGAAGATCTTATTGGGGAAATAATATCTCTTTCTCCTTCTTTTCTTGTTGAAACTGTAAACAGCTATCTTGCAGGAGGGATTAATCCTGAAAAGCAGAGAGAAAGTGAGGTAACCTACTGCACGATGATCAGGAAAAAGGATGGTCTCATTGACTGGAGCAAGGGAGCTGAGGTATTACGAAACAAAATAAGAGCATACAATATCTGGCCTGTGGCTTTTACTTACCTTGATGGCAAATTATTGAAAATATTCAACGCGCGTCAGTGTTCAATGGGAAACAGTTCTTCGGCAGGGCCGGGAGAAATTGTTGATGTTTCGAGGCACGAAGGTATAATTGTTAAAACAGGGCTTGGTATGCTCGCTATTATTGAGCTGCAGCTGGCGAATAAAAAAAGACTGAAATATAGTGATTTTATTCAGGGCTGTAGAAATCTTAAAGGTAAAGTATTGAGTTCTACACCTCAGCATTAAACTGTTTGATTTTGCCGCTGCCTGACGGCGGTTACGAAGGAATATTTTAAGTCCGGTTGATAGAAAGTTAGCTTGCCTATTTTTGTTTCAATTGTTATTAATTAATTGAGGTTGTTTCACCACCTCTAATTAGGCTGTCCCATAGTATAGATTGTACATTTAATACCATATATTACTCAGGACACTGTGCCTAAATTGCAATTGTATATGTTAAGGGACAGCCTGAATGGAGGTTGATTTAAAAAATATTTAAAGACACGGCTCGTATGAATGGGTTTAAAGTCAAAAACAAATCAGAGAGGATTCACAAAAACACGGAATATGTTTCAATTATTTAACCGTTACGTGGTTACCAACTCAAAGATAATTATAAGGAATATAATAATCATCTTGTTTGTATTTGTTGTTGTGTTCGGACTTGTCACCTCACTTGTCTTCTGGTTTGTGAGGAAGGGCCCCCCTGAGGTAACGGTACCGGGTATTACAGGAGGTGAGCTTATTGAGGGGCTTCTTATTCTTCAGAAGAAAAATCTGAGAGCTGTCGTTGATCCAAGATATTTTAGTGACTATTCCAAAAATATTATAGTAGAACAGGTCCCGAAAGCCGGCAGCATAGTCAGGGAAGGAAAGGATATACGGTTAATCGTAAGCAAGGGATCTATAGTATCAATTGTTGAAGATTATGCAGGGAAAACAATGAACTATGTGCAAAACAGGCTGCAGGAAATTTTCTCATTTCAGGGGAAAACGATTAAACTTGGAAACGTTACCTATGTAACCTCGGAATACCCTCAGGGATCTATTGTAGGGCAGTTTCCTCCTCCCAACACACCCATTACCAACGTTGATACAATAGATCTTGTAATCAGCAAGGGAAAGGAGATACAGGCCTTTAATTTAAATGATTATACGGGGGAGTATATTAATGATGTTATGAAGCTCCTTGCCTTAAGGGGTGTGCTGGTACACATTATTACGGAAGAAGTAATGAACCCTGCCCTGAGCGGACTCATAATATCACAGGACCCGCCCGAGGGCGAGCTGGTTAAAAGAAACGATACAGTAACCTTTTATGTGGGATATCTTCCATCTGAAAAGGAGAAGGAGAAGCTCTATGCAAGGGCTCTGAATTTTGATGTTCCTCCGGAGCTGGAGACAGCCGTTATACGTGTTGTTGTGGCAGACAGAATAGGTGAAAGGGAGATTTACAATGCCGAGAACAAAGGAGGCGATAGTATTTCAATCCCGTTCAAGAGTTATTCAAATACCACTATATATATATATGTTGACGACGGAGTTTTTGAGGTAAGGAAAATGGAATAAGCCCCGGGGCGGTTCTTACGCAGCACTGTTCGTTAGTACATATTGGTCTTTGAGGCAGGGAAAATGGAATAAGCCCCGGGGCGGCGGATTTGGATACTTACCCTTCATTTTTCAATCCTTTTCACCGACCTTTCAATCTTTCTTTCCAGAAGGCTTAAAAACATAACCAGGTTGGTGTATGAGGATGTGTAATTACTGTAAAGAGATGTTATCTCCAGCATAATATTCTTCAGAAAGGGGTATTTATTAATAAATACATTCACCGCTTCCTTTGATTTTAAATAATTTTTTAGTTCTTCTCTGGCGTCCGCAACCTTTATTTTTAAGTCCCGTAAAAACATCAAGGATATATCCCTGGAAAATATTTCGACAGGAAAGACTGCCGGCACGGCTTTTTTGGTTTTAAAGAAGCTGTCGCTTATCAGTTTCTGCAAACTGAGATGCCGCAAATGAGGAATTAGTGCTCCGTCTTCGGTAACATTGAACACAAGATTCCTGTATTCCTTTTTATTTTCAATCCAGTTAATATATTTAGAGAAAACAAAGTCCGATAGAACATTTCCCCCGTGTATTCCAGGAGCCATCTGTAATTTTCTTTTCCTGATCTGGTTTATAATCGAAGTCTGCAAATTTTTGAATCTGTCTGCTTCAAGGAAGTACAATGTATACAGAGTTGATGAGTTTATATGGGTCATAAAGTTAGTATAGGAAAGGTCGATCCCGGTGACCAGTACAGGGTTTGCCCCCATGTAAAGAGCCAGCTCTATTGCGGTTGTTGCCACCGAACCACCGCATTCAAGTGGATCGATTTGCTGAAAATAGTTACGAAAAAGATTCATGAGAGGGAGGCTTTCATGATGGGTTTTTTTATTATCCTGAATCCGGGAAACTGCTTCGCTGAAATAGAGGTTTCCCCTCCAGTATTTCAGTATCCTGGGACACGCCACAATATCCGCGACCAGATTCATTCCGCCCGGATGCTTATCTCCTGTCAGGACGTGGTGGAAGTGGAAAAGATTTATAAATTGAGCGTCCAGTGTTACTATGTAGTCGGGCTCAATGCCGCTTTTGAGAAGAGGTTCAAGGGCTGTGTCAACGGCAATGAGATAAAGGTTTTGAGAAATCTGTTTTATCATTTCAAGCTGTCCGAGCAGGGATGGGCCCGCCCCGATAACCATGGCCGGTTTATTTTTTAGAGTATTTTTAAGGGCATTGATTGATCTTTTGCCCGCAAGAGATGGTATGTTTTCAACAATGTTTTTCATCCACAGGCTCTCAAAGGCAAAGCGGGTGAGAATATCTGAAAGCTTTCCTGATATTGAACTCTTAAAATAGCTTTCCAGCTCTTCGTAATAGTTAATAAAAGACGAAAAAGCACCCCTCAGTTTTATAATTCTGTAGCCTTTAAAAGAGAGAGGATTAAGCCTTTCGAAGCAGCTGGCAATAAAATCAATGCTTTCACCAATAAAAAGATGAACATTCTCTAAAAAAGAAATATCCCTGTTGTCTGTCAGCAGGCGAAAGGCTTCGGGACTCTTTTCTATAGCGATAATTGTCGCTTCGGCGGCCTTATTTCCATATAAATTGACGAATGCTTCAATGTGATATCCAAGTCCGATTCCCATGAAAACAAACACATACCCCTCTTTTACCGTCAGATCCCTTACCAGATTCATGGCTTCCTTTTCAGGGTTTGCCCTGGAATGAATGGGTTTGTCCTTCAGGTAGATATTCGGGACAGGGGAAGATAAAAAGGAAAAAGGGTATGTATTATTAATAACAAATATCTTTTTTTCTATGGAAGGGTAGCGACGGGACAGGAAGGTAAGATTTTTTTTTAGAATTTTATTCATTATTGATGCAGGTAAAATAGTTAATCTGATCAGGTTTTAAAAAATTGGTCGAAATTATCAACAATATTTGCGTTCCTCAGAGTGTGCAAATACCAGTCATTGAAAAGATTATTTTCCTTCAAGTTCCTGTACATATTTGTAAGGTAGTCCTTTGAATTTTCGTACTCCTGCTGATCAAAACGTTTTTCTTCAAGGACCTTAAAAATAACCTCACCCTCAGCAGTTTTAACAGGACCTCCAACCTTGCCTATTGGGGTTGAATAAATAAGTTCCACAAGGTTTTCGATGTTCATGAGCTCAAAAAGCGGGATATTCTGGTCTTCAGAAAGTATGTACTGACCGCTAAC
>SDBS01006671.1_pt1 | contig 11227 bp, 13 predicted proteins | sample 2277091 | NCBI WGS metagenome assembly SDBS01 (sample SAMN10404972, study PRJNA504765) | marine sediment metagenome | isolation source: marine sediment core GS10_PC15, 163 cmbsf | place: Arctic Ocean: Southern Knipovich Ridge | collected 2010 | reverse complement strand
GGTTAGATCACACAGCTCATTGGGTTACAAACCACCAGTTCCAGAAACAGTAGAGATTCAATCTTCTCAAATTCAGCAAGTTAGTCTAACATTGTGACTGGTACATATATTGGGGGCAGGTCAATTGATACCCAAAATGGCAAAGGCGAATATTACTCCGTTGATTATTTCATAAGTAATGCGTTTCATTTTCCTCAATTCCTCCTTTCTTGCCAGCGAATTATCGATACAAGATACTTAGTCTTTTTTAGACATCTAAAAGTTATTATACACTGATATATTATAGTAGGATTCCATAAAAAATAAAATTTCGGAAAAAACCAAGGGATGATAATTGGGTGAGAAACGAGTTAATGTCTTTATCAATGGTCTAAATTTGATTGTGACTCCAATGATAAATCAGATGTTATCGCAGAAATAAAAGATGTAGGCTCTTTTTTTAGAGGTTTTTTCCAATCATTCAAGAGCTCCAAACTTTCTTGCTGAAAGTACTTGCGGCTAGCTCGCCAGTCATCAACGATTTCTTTCAGGATAAGACCAGCTAATCGGATCATTAATGCTATATCGGGAAAGTCACCAATCACTTTTGATCTCGTTTTATCTGCAGTGAATAGACTCCAACGGAATAGTAGAATGGATTCTGCGCCGATGCTCTCTCGGAAATGCTTTATATACTTGAATATCTTCTTCAGCCTCAATCAGAAGTTTATCTGCTTTTGAATAGTGTTTTTACAGTTTATGCGCCAGCTCGTGAAATTGGATCCCTGCGGAATAACAATCAGGTTGATCAAATACCATGCGGACAGCATCGGCAATTACGCGTTTATCCCTTTACGGGATATGGGTCTGATCCTAAACTATGTTCAGGACATGCATTTCGCATGAAGAGAACACGACACAGCTGCCAACTACCTCCATCCATAACCTAGCTCCAGACTTTTCTCAAACATTCGTGAGCAACATTGATGACCAGTTGAACAGTTTTCAATCCACTTTTAACCAGAGACCGTGGGAATGCCAGCCAGATATCTTTGTCTTCGCTCGCACTCAGGTCAGATCCCAGCAAGAGGCATTCACCGATTGGATCTACTCCCATAACGCCTCCCGGGGTTGCAATGACAACACAATGGGCTTACCGGACCTTCAGGCACACTGTCTCCAACTATTCAAATGGATATTTTTCCTGATGAAGGCGATTATGGAATTCTTCCACCAACCTATCAAGTTACTTGAAGATCCTGGATACCCTGCTTTTGTCGATCATGGTCAGCCCCAGCGTTTTCAACAGATCAAAGATCCTTCGGTACGCTCAGGACAAGCTTTTCCTGGTACTTACGTCTCTTCATAGGTGGGTTTTCTGGATAACAACCAGCAAGACTTTCTCCGCCGGTCTGTGAGGTTTATGCAAGCTGGGAAAGCAGCCGTCCTTGCCCAGTTTGGAGATCGCCAGGTCAATCTTCCCAACTTGGGTTTTATAATACATTAGTGATGACTGTTACGGAAATTCATTGATTCCAGCGTACACTCATGTTTACCAACCCCGACTTGCTGTTCTACTTCAAGTTCTATCAGCATTTTGGATGAATAGCTGGACACCTTGACTTAAGAAATCACTAACTTTCCCAGGTCTTATTTTTATATGTAGCTTTTATAATTGCTATAGTAGATTCAGCTATATTTATACTCCTTTTTGAGTTTGTGTTTGAACCGATAGAAGCACAAGATGATTATTATTGTCAACCCTTTTTACACCACTTTTCGAGACATAATCAATATCCAACAACACAGACTTTAATTCATCTTCTAATTCTTGAATATATGCTTCCCATTCTAACAGCTCAGGTTCAAATAGATGCCCTAGGTTTTTAATTGTCGCGTAATAAAAATAGGCTTCAGTTAAAGCATCAATAATACTTTGAGATCTCTCACCTAGATAACAATTCTCAATTTCGCAATAAGATGATTGAGCCATTCTATCCTCCTACCGTAAACTGATTTCGCTACTGCGGGGTTAAACTTGATTTTTTAAATTGACTATCCTTTACTGAACGATTTTCTTGGGCACAAGTGTTTGAACAATTATAGAGTGCTTCTCGCTAGGCAATGAATAATGGAGGGAAGGGATGTTCGTAAGTTTGTATGAATTTGCTCAGATATTTTACGCATATTCTGGTAAGCACCATTAATCACATCTAAAAATCTATAAAATATATAATTCTCTTCATCTAATTCGATGTCCTCTGTATTTCTCTTGTTCCCAATTATTTCTTGGAAATAAACGATACCTCGTCTGTGAACCATAGAAGCTTGAGAAACTTTTCAACCCTCCAATTTCACTTTTAAGTTCTGTTCAAGGTCAACGATGTCTCATACTAAAGAAAGATTACACGAATGACATACTTAACACCAGGAATTAACTTGAATCTTGATTCAAGTATTCATACTTGACTCCACTGAAAAAACGAGAGGACAAAATCGGTCAAAATTTAATATGATAGGGAAAAATCATTTTTACCCACGAAATGAGCCCGAAACATGGTCCGAACTAATGAAGGTCACCTACAACCCTATTTAATCAGCAATGTCAAAGACTTACCCAAGAAGCATCGCAAACGTCTAGATAAATCTTGGGCTGGTGTCTTTTACACAGAAATCTTCTGCCGGTTTGATGAAGAACCCTTTGCGGTACTCTACGCCGATATTCCATCTCGCCCCATCATTCCGGTCAATGTGCAGGTCTGATTAGAATGTATCAAAGCGGTATTTGGCTGGAGCGATGAAGAGCTGTACGATAATTTTATTTACAACGTGCAAGTGCGTTAAACTTTGGGATACCACCAACTGGGTGAAGGGGATTTTGAACTTCGCACCCTATACAACTTCCGCCAGAGGGTCAGTCGCCACATGCAGGAGAGTGGTATCAACTTGATTGAGCAGGCATTCGAACAGGTAACTTACCAGCAAATCAGCGCCTATCATCTCAAGACTGGCAGACAGCGCACGGACTGCACCATGATTGCCAGCAACATCCGCGAAATGAGCCGCCTACAATTGTTGGTGGAAGTTCTGCAGCGAGCACATCGCATGCTTTCTGCTGAAGACCAAGAACGCTATGCCAAGATCTTTGCGCCTTTCATCCGGGGACACGCCGGGCAATTCGTCTATCACCTCAAAGGGCGGGGCACGAGTGAACACCTGCACAAGATCGGTGAATTGATGCAGCTCTTGAAGGCAGAACTTCACACCAACTATGGAGATGATCCGGTCTGCCAAGTGCTGAAACGGGTCTTTGAAGAACATTTCCGTGTCGAAACGCAGACTGTGATGGTCAAGCAAGGTGAAGAGTTGAGCGCCAGCAGCCTGCGATCTCCGGATGATCTGGAAGCCACTTTCCGAGTGAAAGCAGGGATCTCTTTTCGAGGCTACGTAGCCAACATTACTGAAACCTGTGACCCAGATAACCCTCTGCAATTGATCACCAAAGTACAGGTAGCCTGCAACACCACCGATGACGCTCAGTTGTTAGTGGAAGCGCTTCCCGACTTGAAGCAGCGCACCGATTTTGACACTCTCTACACCGAAGGTGGGCATGGCAGTCCGCAGAGCGACCAGGTGATGAATGATCATCAAGTTAGCCACATTCAAACGGCCATACGGGGACGTCCTATTAGCCCAGAAAAACTTCACCTGTCCGATTTCGAGATCAAGCAGACCGACATGGACAAACCAGTACAAATCACATATCCTACTGGACAACATGTTCCTGTACGCACGGGAGGCAAACGGAAAGACTTTGTGGCTCGTTTCGAAGCAGCCCACTGCCAGGCGTGTGTTTTCCATAAAACTGGGCAATGCCCCACTCGACCAGGTAAACGTGACCCAAGTTTCCGCCTATATTTCAGCCAATCTCAAGCACAGGTTTCCCAACGCAGACGGCGTAACAAAGAGCATCAAATGGAAGGACGAAACCTCAGAGCTGCGGCTGAGGCGACAGTGCGAGAAGTCAAACATCCCTTTCCGGCGGACAAATTGCCTGTACGAGGGGGGTTTCGTTTGAAATGCATGATGATCGCCTCTGCCGCCATGACCAATGTGCGGCGTATCCAGCGTTATTTACTGGAACAAAAGAAGCAGGAAGCTAGGAAAAAGGATGAAAAAAGTGGGCAAAAATGTGACCCGAAACTGCAAGGTGATTTCATTTTCGCTGCCTTTGTAGGCCGCGTAAAGGATTAGTTGCGGTTATTCTCTCTTCGGAGATTAAGTTTCGGTTGTCAAAGTACAAGTTTTTTCAGTGAATTCATCCTTACAAATTACTCGTTTCTACTTATAATTAATCTTGGAAGAACATTTTTGAGGATGATGATATATGAACCAACATGATCCAAATTTGTTTGGTCACCAACTAAGAGAATGTCGCTTATTAGCAAAAGCTACTCAAGAAGATCTTGCATTTTATTTAAATAGAGATCCATCACTTATTAGCCATTACGAGCGCGGTAAGGGAATGCCGGATCGAAAGAGGTACGATGATATCCTTCGCTTTTTCCAAAAAAGAGGAACACCAAAAGTTGCTCTTGAAAAGCTAACTGAATATGGTGGTTACGCTTCAACAATCACACTGTCTGATACTATTGTTATTCAGATTTCAAACTTACTAGAAGATCTTGATCAAGAGACAACCATAAAGGAATCTTTTAGAGAATCTATTGAGTTGGTCATAGATGACTGGACACGATTTCGAAATGCTCTTCGCGACCTGAGAAGAGCTGAATGGTGGGATGCTCAAGAGGCATTCACTGAACTGCTAGAAAATACAAAAAAAGAGTTGCCACTCCGTCGGAGGTTGTATATCCATATAGTTCAAGGCCTTGCTAATGCTTGGCGGTATCTAGGGGAACCTGTCCGGGGTCTTGATTACCTAAATGATGTAATTATCATTGCTGAAGAGCAAGGGGAATCTGAGCGCGAAGTCTTAGCTCGATTGCTCCTAGATAGGGGTGACTTTTATCGACGATTAAATAATTGGAAATCAGCTATATGTGATTACAGCGAAAGCCGTCAGGTTTTTAAAAAAATCGAACTATCTACAAGTAAAAGCCAAGAGCATTTTATTGCGTTAGTAGAGCGAAAGCTTGCAGGAACCTTATTGTTTCAAGGTCGAGCAAACGATGCTATATTGCACTGCACAAGAAGCATCCAAATATTTCGCGATTTAGGTGATTTGGAAGAAGAATGCAAAAGTATTCAGCATCTTGGATGGGCACAGGTATTGATAGGGCATTGGGACGAAGCTTTAAGAAACCATAAATGGGTTGTAGATACTCTCAATAAAAAAGGAGTGTCTTCAGTTACAATGGCCAAAAGCCTACGTTATTTGGCGGATGTTTTCAGAACATGTGGGATTTTAAATGAAGCAGAAGATACATATAATCAAGCATATGAGCACCTTCAGCAACATCTCAGAATAAGGGGGGAACCCGAAAGAGATTACCTGGTCTACGGGACCATTCTTCTCGGAAAAGGGGCAACTTTTCGCGCTCATCCCACCAAACACCACAACGCCAAAGAATTATTGAAAAAGAGTCTTGCGAGTCACCAACAACTAAAAGCAACCTATCATGTGGGTCTTACTCGGAGTGAATTAGGTAGATTGGCTACTATAAAAGGAGAATTCCATAAAGCGGCAACTGAGATAGAAAAAGCCAAGAAAATATTTGGGGACCTTGAAAACATCTATTACTTCATAGGACAACTTATCAGTTTAGCAGAACTAAATTATTGTCGTGGTGATTATCCTGCGGCTAGAGCGAAAGCAGTGGATGCAATTGAACAATCAAAGCAATTCGACTTTGATGTTCACCTCGTGAGGGCTCAACTTTGGCTAGCGGATATTAATATAATTGAGCCCAATAAGCATCACCCAGTGGATCTATATTTATCTTCTTTGCGAAACGCGCAAGATCTTAATCCGTTTCTTTTGCATGAAGTTTTGTGCCGGATTGCTAATCAACCAATAATCTTGGAAACCTCAGGATCTGTACATGACGGGATTAAAGCAGTGAGCAAAATTATTTCTCAAGAATTGGACAAGACTTCGAAATATTCTAATATGTCAATATCCAGTCGACGAAGATTGGAAATGGGGATTGCTGAGTTTCGGAAATAATGGATACTCTTAAGTGAAGATATGTGATTACGTTTGTCAAGTAAAATTTTGGGGTCGATCTTTGCTATCTTCTATACAATACACTTATTGCAAATACAAAATCAGATACTTGCACTCTCTAATATAGATTTTAAGGGGGTTATCCGGTATATCCGGTCATTAGAATACTCACGCGATCAAAGAAGTTATAATCTCGGCTGAATTGAGTAAACTGGTATGTTTTCTCACAAAGACACATTATTTTTAGTATCCTACTCACTCGTCTCCAATAATATCGAAAGATATACCTATACGAATAAAATCGTGGGGTGAAAACATGAAAAGGGTTATTGAACATGGGGTAATATTTTCCTCGGTGATGTCTCGCGCATCTTTATCAAAGAGAAAGTGTTCATTCTCCTTAATTCTTCAGATTGAGGTGATGCCGCAACATATGAGTTAGTATTCATCTAGCCCCCAACTTTTTCTATCGTTGAAATTCAAAAGTGGTTCAAACATTGCAACTGGTAATCCGAATAAGCATGCCAGTTTTGATTTTTACTCAGTAATTGATTAATCTGCATTGTAAAATTGAAGGAAGAACCGCATTTGCTTTATGGATGACGCTTGTATAGAAATATCCGCTGTATACGGATAAACCTTTCAAAAGTGTTAGGATCCACCCTTGACGCGTTGAGATATCCATATTACGATTATAATTCGTGCGTTAGGTTATATTAGTGGGACATTAAGAATTTATGAGTAGTTTGTACCCAAATGTGGTGTAACAAAAAAAAAAGGAAGAGGTGAAAAATGCCTGCCCCTGATACGTCGCGAGAAATGTGTCTTTCTTGGATCCGGATTAATGGTGGGGTTACATATAAACAAATCCTTGATTATGTTTTCGAAGAAAAGCTATACTTCGGACCCGAGAAAGACATCCTATCTGTGCTTTTAGATCTGGAGGAAGATAAGTATATTGCATTTCAAGAAGAGGAAAGGTTATATATCCTGGCGGACTAATAAAAATCATTTTTAATGAGTACGACGAATCACAAGAATTCAAACCCAAATCAATCTTACAGATCAATATCCAATAAAATAATAGGAAGCTTGTATTGTACTATTACAAAGAAGCTGCTTTATTTTTCCTACCAAGACTTTTCGATTCAATGGGAAATTCCTTTTTAAAAAGAAATGCCATTTTACTTACATCATAATTACTAAATTGTAGTCGTTGAAGCACACATGCCATCATTGCAATTCGATTCAAATCAATTACGTGTTCCAAATTTTGGAACACGATTTTTTAATTAATTCTTTTGTATGAGATCTCAATTACAATGCATAAAATTATGACGATAATTTTCACACCCAATAGCAATATAGATACCTAATGGATCCATGAAATATATTCGTGACGGTATTTATGTTTACATCCCTATATCCGACCTAGAGGAACAGCTCTTATCTCAACCGGAAGTATTGCGCCTTCATCGTGTGCGTCAAAACTCGTCTGCATATCTCACATACACCGGCAATCATGCAACCAGGTATAGTCATAGTTTAGGAGCCATGCATATGGCCGGTTTATTATTTAAGGCTTTAGTTCGAAACAGTAAAAAAGTGTATTTGGATGAGATTCACACCGCTGCCATTAAACTGCTTGGAGCAGAAAGGTTGAGAATTATTGAGGATCACTTATTACACGAACACACACTTCTACATGGAATAAGCGAGTTTTATATGAGCTACGGGTGGTCAGTGGTACAGGAAGAGCCAAAATTTACGAATACAATAAACAACATACTTTTTCAAGGATTACGTATTGCGGCATTGGTTCATGATATTGGACACACTCCTTATAGTCACGCAGTTGAATTTGCATTAGAAGATTTGGCTATCATAGAAGATATAAAATTTAAAGCTCTTAAGGTGATTGAGGAAAAAATAGATTTAGGAGACGCTGGAAAAATATATAAGAAGGGAGATCTTCATGAATGGATCGGTATTTATCTAATAAAAGTGCTTGCTGATTCAAAGCGTTTTCTATATTCAAAAGATCTCAGCCAGGGTATTTTTTGGGAGGCTTGTTGGCTTTCTGCAATCCGAATAATCTCGGTGGATCAATTAGGGCACTTTTTGGAGAAGGAATTTGTTGCTAAATTCAGTGATAAGTATACAAGCTTAAGCGAAGAGGAAGATTCGCTTGCGTGGTACCCTCTTGGAAGTATTATTAACAGCCCTGTTGATTGTGACAGGTTGGACTACTTGCGACGTGATCCGCAGAGCTATGGGATGTCAGAGATGGTAAGTTTTGATTACGAGCGCATAGTTAATAGTGTTGTTCTTGTTCACCCAAGAGCTTGTCCACCTTTGCAGGATGATTTAGCATCCAAAATGTTGGTACTTGGGTTCGGTCGCAGAGCACTTTCTGCACTTTCAGATTTCCATAATGATCGCATGCGTCAATATAGATGGTTAGTGAACCATCACAATGTAGTTCGAACTGACTTAGCCTTGTGTCGGCTTGTGATTAGATTGTACAAGATACTTGAGCGTAACACGAATAATTCAATCCTCATCGAGGTAATGAAAGAAGAAAACTTTGAAAAACTGTGGGATTGGAGCGATACACTAGAGGGATTATCTGTAATTGATGACGCGTGGCTTGATTCAATACTTCGAAAAATCTACAGTATTCTGAAAATAAAATTCAAAAGATTAGATGAATTAAATTTAGAAGAAGAATGTCTGCGGTATTTGGATATACTCTACAGTAGAAAGTTACACCTACTTCCTGCGCTTTGGAAACGGCTTGATGATTTTGTGCCTTTTGCGGATGGATTTTACTCAGGATTTAAAGAGAAGACTGATGAGTCACTCAATTTGTTTACAGAGCTTAACACATATAAAGATCCCGGCGAAGAATATGAAGAGAAGAGAAAAGTGCTCTCGACAGTAAAGTTTATGATCAAAAAAGGATGCCAGGGAACGGATACTATATATTTTACTAACGAATTGATTCAATTATGGAAAGATAAAATGAAAAATGAATATCGCCCTTTTTCATTTTTTCACAATATAGAGGAGTACCTGTATAAACAATTTTCTATATCCGTAGTGCTGGTGTACAAAAAAATAACCGTTTATAAAAAGGTTCCCTTGGTGTTAAATTATGATGCCAATAACATGTTAGACGATGTATGCTATTTAGATGAAATGTCAAGTTTTGTCGATCAACTCAAGAATATTTCTTCCAGAGATCTGAGAATTTATGGTTATGAAGTTAAACCAATAGATACTATAAAAGACAACATCATAAAAGATACAAATAATCAAGCAGAGGAAAATCGACAATTAGGTCAATTAGTTGGTACCAAAGTTTTTATTGATCTACAAAGTAAAACACATCTAGAGACTCATTAAATTTGGGTTTGTGCCCGACGATTTCCGTTTGCCAAAATGATGACTACCCAAGAGGGAAGTATCTATAGTAATATTGCTTATTTAATTGGTTAAAGGCAAGATAAGATGAAAGAGATCGAGCGAAAATTCCTTATTATGCAAGTACCTAAAGACCTAGAGAAATTTCCACATCAAGAGCTCCTTCAAGGGTATTTAGATATCAGCCAAGACGATGTTGAGGTCCGTTTAAGAAATAAAGGTGATCAGTATTATCAGACGATCAAGATAGGTACCGGCCAGGTGAGAGACGAATACGAGATAAGGCTTTCTAAAATTCAATTTGATGCTTTATGGCCAGCTACTGAGCCCCGCCAAATTCAAAAAGTTCGATATTATGTTCCATACGAGGACTATTCACTCGAAGTAGACGTTTACAAGGGCCAATTATTAGGTCTAACGACAGCAGAGGTTGAATTTAGTTCACTAGACGAGAGTAAAAAATTTGAATTACCAAATTGGTTCGGCACTGAGGTGACCAAGGATGTGCGCTATAAGAACAAGCACTTGGCGGTTCATGGAATAGGGAAAATATTGAATAATAATGAAAAAGATCATGTAACTAACTCCAAAAATGTCTAATTTTTCTAGTGTTACTGTCCCTGTTATTCGATCAACATATAGTTGTATTTTGCATCTTGGATCCGGTTGATCGGTTATTATTTAAGAGTTAACGAATATAAGCTCTTCTAAAGATATGGACAATGGAACTAAACAGAAATTTGTTCCTTCAAACACAGAATAATGATTTCGATACTGAAGAGCTTCCGAGTATGAAGTCCAACGCCAGGGTTTGGAAAAATATATTATCTATCTCCGTCCTCGAGAGAATTTAACGAAAGAAAATTTACGATTTTATTGTTTTTTTCTGAGCTCTACACCATTTCAAAGCCCGTGAAAAAATTGAGTCGAAAAATATAAGGGACTTTGCTTCAAATCGGGTTTGGGGGACTGCACTCCCACACCACCGGGCATGCGGGTCCGCACCCGGCGGTTCGGTCGAGTTAACGACCCGAGTTGTCGCGATGAAATTTTCTCTATCCGGCCGAGCCGACTACAGCCTCTCGCCACTGACATTTCACCGCCTGCCTTCAGCATTGGCTCCACATCTGTCCTGGTCTTGCCAGGTTTCGGCTGTCTTCGCCGCTGTCTCTCTGCCTTCTGCTCACCTTCTCAACCGTTTAGCCCTTCGCACTGTGGTCAGTTTTCACTGACTGCCCTGGATGGTCGTTACTCCATCGACTGTCGGGTCGGAGGAGGCGCCCCGAACCGGGTCTAGCCTCCGTCCGCCGCTCAAACCCAGCGTGCGGTTTTCCCGCACTGGGCTTTCACAAAGGTGCGCTTTGGGCGCGTCTTCAAAGAAGGAATTAATGACACCAAATTTACAAGCCCAAACTCGCCGTACAACCTGGCGTTGGGTAGTTCTTTCCAGCCCTTGCACCGCCAGTGTTTGTAGCGATGCGCCCAGATGCGGCGCACAATCCAGCGGTCCAGTTGGTTGAAGCACTTGCGAATGTGGGCTTTACAATAGTATTGCCCCCAGCCGCGAATGACCGGGTTGAGCTGCTCTATCAACTCATGGGTTGTTACCGGCGCTTTGCGTCGGGTCCGCCTGCG
>SDBS01006670.1_pt1 | contig 11228 bp, 9 predicted proteins | sample 2277091 | NCBI WGS metagenome assembly SDBS01 (sample SAMN10404972, study PRJNA504765) | marine sediment metagenome | isolation source: marine sediment core GS10_PC15, 163 cmbsf | place: Arctic Ocean: Southern Knipovich Ridge | collected 2010 | reverse complement strand
GTCTACTATCCCATATATGGAAGTACCTCCCATATATTTTATATGAGAAAAAGATAGTTGCTGAATTTTTTGAGAAAAAATACGCGGATTTTAATATTCTGGATTTTTTTTCAGCAAATATCTTTTTTAATTACAAATTTATATGAGAAATTAATTATATGATAATATTAAATGAATTATTCTTAATAAAATTTAATAATAGAAAAACTATGGATTCAGAATTGAAACCACCAAGCAGCGCCGCTCCCATTAATCAACATATATCAGAAATTACATTTTGTGATAATCAAATAGAAGGTGATGAACAACAAGAAAATATGCAAGAATTATCATCTTTGCAAAGACGCGGAGTAGAAAGTATGACATCTTCTGTCATGAGAGTATTTTGTGAAAATCCGGAAAATAAAAAAGAAAGTATATATGATCGTATGAAAAAAGATCCTCGATTTCAAAAAGTAGAAGAAGAAGAAATACAAAAAATACAAGAACAAATTTATTCATTATTAGCTATTACTGATCATGATACTGGAAAATTACGTTTAGCTAATTTAAAAGATGAAAAAGATTTAAAAGAATTATGTACTACTCGAAATGTTTTTGTACGTAAAAGTGGATCAGAAGGTCAATTACCTTCCGATCCCAAAACTGGTTATATTTCACTTCGATATGAAACTTTACCTGAAGATTTTCAACGTGTAATACAAGAAGCAGGTCTTTTACCAATTGTTCCTGCAATATTAAAAGATGAAATGGAAACACATAAAAATAGTGTAGATGATATTATATTATGGTTTCCACTTATTAATATACCAGTATATACTTCTAATTTGATTATGCTTCTTACAGGAGAATCAGTTTTTCCCATATCAGATTCTTTTTCTATATTTAGATTATATATTACGATAATTCGTTTTTTGGGTTCTGTAGATTTTACTAAATCTAGAAAAATTACTGCAATCAATTGGTTAGGAAATCTTTTTCAATCTAAAAAACTTAAAAGAAAACATTTAGTAAAATTTGTTAAAAATGCAATTTTAAGAGATGATAAAGAATTACTTGCATCTCCAAACGATTTATTAATAGCTTTCGATGAAAAACGTTTAAATTTACAAGATATTTTACGATTAAAAGATTATTTACAAGATGTTAAAAAATATGATTGTGGTTGGTCAAATAATAGAATATTTAGAGAAGATATTATTGAAGAAACTATGAATGATAAAAGAGGACTTTGTGAACAATTATATAATAAAATTAATGGAATAGATTCACAAAATATTCAAGATTGGTATAACAAAATGATTGATATCATTTATTTTTTTACTTTTAAATATTTGCATTGTTATGAAATTTGTATTATGAGATTATTTGAAGATGCTTCTATTAAACCTACAATTCCACAAAAACATCGTACTGATCTTGCAACTAAATCTAATATACCTCTTATAGAACATATAAATTCTGAATTGGAAACGTTATTAATAAAACATAGAAAAGAAATTACTACAATTAGAAATGAAACATTAACAAAAACTATGGATTCAGATACAATGGCCATAATACATGAACAAGGAATGCCTACACTTTCAGAAATAAATAGTTTTATTTCATTTTTAATGTATTATGCAGAAACAGAAGAAGATTTTAGAATAGATATAACTAATGCTAAAAAATGGATAGAAAAAAAAAACGAATCACAATTTCAGTTGAAAATAGAACAAGGTCAAGAAAAAAAACTTATTGAAGATGAAAAATTAAATGACGATGACGGTGAAAACAAATTATGCGTAATTTGTTTGGATGATAAAAAAAATTGCATGATTAAAGATTGTGGACACTATATTTTATGTATTTCTTGTAGCAACAAATTGTTAGAATCAAATGACAAAAAATGTCCAATTTGCAATATTCCAATTGTATCTGGAATTCAACGTATTTTTGACTCGTAATTTATACACTTTTTTTTTTTTTAAATTGAAAATAAAAAACTTATTTACAACATTCATTTTTTGTTTATAAAAATATCCGACGATTATTTTTCAATAATTGATAAAAAATCTGTAATGAAATTTTCCGATTTATGCACACTTAACACAAATCCAATTTTTTCCCTTTCTTTCATAATAAACACAATCAATGCAAAAATATTCTAAACAATCATCACATACTTTCATATGATCATTACATATATTTTTTTCACAATTACAACATAAAGAATTGCAGTCTCCACACATATTATTATTACATTTTTTTATGTTACATGATATTTCAGAATAACAATCACTACACCAATATATTTTACAGTAATCGCATTGATTATTATTATAATCTTTAATTTTTAGTTCACAATTATTACATTTCATACTGTATTCCAGAAAAATATTTAAAGTATTGTCAAAAAAATATCTTTTTTAATAAATTTTATTCAAATAATTCTTTTGAAAAGTATTTTTTTTATTCGCGTATCATATACTCTATAACTAATTTTCATTACAGAATAATTTGAAAGAAATTTTAAAAAAAAAAGTAACAGAAGAATTTTGGAAAAATATTAAAAAAAATACAACATAATAAGAAATAAAATAAAAATGACATCTATTAGTCCAATAAAAGTATACAAATATTTATTAGTCGGTATTATTATTTTTTATGGTATAAAATTGTTTTTAGGTAGACTTTTACTTTTCTATACAATACATGTTGATATATCTCAAAACTTTCGTGAATATGATATTCAATATTCATCTTGTTTTGAAGAAAAAGATGAAGTTAAAAAGGATGACACATATCATACATTTACCAAACAATGTGAATTAGCATACAAAAAGAAAGGACAATCGATATTTTTAATTGCTATGAAAGAAGTAATAGAAAAAACACATTCATGTGTAGAATATCCCTGTACTGATATATTAAAACTTATTATGGAAAGTTGGATATTTATTTTTTTTGTTTCTATATTCTTATTAATTACTTTTTTTTTCCTATTTCCTTATATAAACGATGGTTGGAAACAAAAAGCATATATAAAATATAAACAGCAACGACAAAATGATGATAATTTTTTTATTTCAAATGCGTTTGCATTTGATGCACAATATCATCAAGATAAATATGTAACTAATATTGCACCAACACCACACTCACAAGATACACTATGTCATCAAGATAAATATGTAACTACTATTGCACCAACACCATACTCACAACTTACTTTTAGAGGTGATAATAATTCTCAAAAAGATTTTTAAATAATTGATTGATTGATTGATTGATTGTGAAAAAAACATTTACTGTTATTATTGATTTAATTAAAAATACAAATCATTAATCTAATTTTTTTTGAGTAAAATCGTAATCTTTTAAATAAGCAAAATTTCCATTCCAAACTTTTGCTGCACCTGGATAACTTCCATTTCGTCCTCTATGACTTTTTGCATCAATTACTTTATCGTATTGTCTTGATGAACGATTATAAAGATATTGGAATCCTTGTAAGGCATGTACGTTCATTCTATCTGGTCTCTCAAAAAATGAATCTCTTCCCATATTATCATTTTGAATTCTTCGACCAATTTGCCATATTTCATTATCATAATATTCAAATGTAGAATAACTTATTGGTGATTTACCATCAATAGTATCATTCATATCGGGAATTTCTAATTTTCCAGTAAAACTCATAAGCCATGGTAATTCATTTTCTGTAATAGGTATTGCAGTAACAATAATTGAAGGTCTAGATCTATCTTCTTCTTGTAAATCTTTTTTTCTTATCATGAATCGAGTATTATTTCCTCCTCTATATTGAACAGGTTTTATATTTTCAATAATACTAATATTTCTTTCTCTCCAAACTATTGCCTTTGAATAAAAAGTATAATTTCCATAAATCATTTTAGAAACAACATCATTTCCTGTTGCAAAATTACTATGACCATATAAATTAGCTCCTGTTTCTAATCCACCTTTCATAAGAATTGCAGAAGCCATATCATGTTCAATAAAATTACGCCAAAGAATAAGATTACATAAAACATGAATATCATTATCTATTAATAACAACCATTGACGACCATGACTATGAGATAATAAAAAAGTTTGCACGCAAAGTCTAACAAATGGATCTGCAATATTATTTGATTGTTTCCATCTATGATCAAATGTAGCCGTATGTATTTCTTTATATTCTTCACTATATTGTATTCCAGATTGACTAAATGCATATTGTCCACCATGACGTCCTTTTTTAAGACTTTGTTTTGTCCATTCCTCCGTTTTATGTGATTGTCCGAATTTCCCTCCAATATTAAAACTATCAACATGTGATGTTTTTCTCGCTTTGGATGATCGATATTCACCAAATACTTTACTCAATGCATAATCGTCATCACCATCGTCATCATCATCGTCATCTCCAAAATCATCAAATAATGTTCTTTTTCTACTAGAAAATCCCGATTTTGACATAGTCGTAGCTGTAGCTGTAGCTCCAGATCCAGATCTTCTATACATATCAGCGTCACTAAAATCATCATCTTCTTCCATATCAGATATTGTCGTTGTTTTAATATGTCTATTAATAAAATTAAGGTGGTCTAATTTTTTCACTTGTCTATCATGATGAATAGATGCAATATCAGCATATTGTGCTCGCTTCCAAATTTCATCTGGAAGAAGTATATGTCGTTTTTGTTTTCCTTCAGTTTCTTCTACATAAGCAGATGTATGTGAAGTTCTAGGATCAGAAGGTCGAATTAATGCTATAGATCCTTCACTACTTAAACTTTGTAATAAACTGAGAGATGCTGTCAAAGGACTTCTATAAAAAATTGATCGAAAAACTGCCCTTTCGTCATCTTGTACAGAAAATTTTACCTTTTCTTTAAATATATGATCAGCTTCTGCACGCCATTCTTCTTTATCTTGTATTTTTGGTATAAGTTTGTCTATTTTTCTATCAATTTCAATCATAAGTTTTTCGAAATGAACAAATTTTTTTGCATATAATTCAGCCAATTTTTCATATTCAGCAACTTTTGCTTTATCATCTTCATCTCCTTCTGGAATTGGTGGGAATGCACTTTCATTCAACCATTTATTTTGCTTACGTTTTACCATAGAAAATGGTATTTTTTTTATAGGATCTTGATCATTAATTGTGAGAATAATTGCAACAATGTCATCAGCTAAATCAAATAGAATTTCTATAGATTCTTTAACTTCTGAATAGCTTAATTGATTAATTGATGGAATATCCTCTTCATCTTCTTCACTCGAAAAAGTTTTGAAACCAGGAGGTTGTAGAGGTGTATCATGTGCAAAAATATCATCGTCATCTTCGTCTTTGTAGAAACTTATTAATCTATTTATTTTTTCTCTGGCATTTTTCATTGCATCTCTACTTGATTCAGTTGTAATAGAAATAATATCAATTGTTTTAAATAATTGTTCAGGATTTTGTACATCAAAAGCTATTCCTCTTACAATTTGTCTTAATTTACTTGTAGTATTTCCTTTTGATGATATATAAGTCATTATAAAATCTAACATTTTATTTCTCAGTTTTTTTTTCTTAGCCTCTCTTTCTAATATTTCCTTAACATCCTCGGCCAGTGGATAATTTTTGTTATCATCAATAGCATCAAATATTTTATTTAGATCTATAACAGATTTTTTTCCCATTAACATATTAACTTTAATTTCTCTTGGAATGATAGCTGTATGAAAAAGATATCTTTCAGGTATTTCTCGGATTTTATTCGTCACTATACTTTTATAGACGAATATATTTTCATTATCAGTTTTTTGAGATCCTCTTTCAAGACCTTGTTGAATATAATCAGGAAGATCTCCATCGTAAATTTGTTCCAACAAAGCCGTTAATCCCTGTATATCATTACGACTTATTACATCTAAAGATGTAATAAATAAGGGTATAGGAAACCATAAAATTTTGTTGTTATTTCCATTTGTACCACCAGATGTTTTTCCTCTTACATGACGTTTATTTGGATCGCCTGGATCCGCCATTACTGGAGGAAGTGCAGCAATCCATATTGGATCTCTTGGTATACTAACCAAATTTTCAAAAAATACAGTTAATGCATCGGATCTATGAAACCATGGAGATCTATTTTCAGATTGTAATGCTTCACTTGTAGGAAGATATTGTTTCAATGCTGATACCATTCTATTTAATAAATCAAGAGCATTAGCAGCCCTTTTTCCTAAATCATACCAATGACTATCAGGATTATTTGCCTCTTTTGCTAAAGTTTGAAATCCTGGTGCATTCGCAAATCCAGCAGGATATTCTACACCTTTTAATCGTTCTTTATCATTAGGTAATATTAAAGAACCCATAGAATTAGGCTTCCATTCTTTAATTTTTACTGAAATTCCCCAATATTCTAATAAATCTTCAGGAGTCATTTCTCCTGTAAAATCACCGTTATTATTTATACTAAAAGGTTCATTTGCTTCAATAAGTGCAAGCCAATATTCTCTAATATATGATTGAGATTCGATTTCTTTGATTAATCGTATTAGATCATGCCAAGATGTTATTTCTTCACCCATCATACCACGATTAAAAATATGTGAAACTATTGATTGTCCCACTTGTTCAAAATCTTTTTGTGTAGCAGATCTTAAAGCCATTTGTCCAAAATATTCAATTAAAAAATATGTTGAATCATCAGAAGGTGCTGCAAGGAAAAAAGGAGGAGGCATTTCTTTATCTTTCATCATTTTCATTCCACCCCATGGATCATCATCGTCATCATCTTCTTCATAATGCATATATTTAGATCCTCTATCTTCTGAATTATATGATTGCACTAATTTTTTAAGAGAACTATGATAATTTCCATCTTTATCAAATATTTTAGCATGCTTAAATGCATCTCTAAAAGGAATTTTAACAAAATCATCTTTGTTTTCATCATATAACCAAGTATCTCTCCATCGAGTTTGATAATTGGATATTTCATCATTTCTCCAATCTTTAAATAACATTCCATAATATTCACTAATACTTATAGCTCTAGTTAAAAGATCAATTGGTGGTGAATTTTCATAAACATTAAAATCTCTTGTTTCAAAAACATTTGTACCATCTCTAAATCTTGTTAACGATTTTGGTCCATTTTTATACATAAGTACTCCATCAGGTCCAGCTGTTAAATATTTAGTTTTTTCTGGAGGAATCATGGACAAATATATTTGAGATTCAGGAGGTAAAATAAGAAGATCTGGTTCAGCACCAACTCTTTGCATAAGTCTTTTGTGTCTTTCATATATTATATCCAATCGTTTTTCTTCTCTAACAATAGAAGCATAATTATCAATTTCATTTTCTAATATTTTTTGATAAGATATTCCTAATCGCCCAAATTTGTGCTCCCACATTTGGAAATAATTTTTAGAATTAAGAAGAGCAAAGATCGTATCGTGGTCTTAGGTTTCTTGAACACTTTGTTTTATTTCCATAAGATTTCTTGCATATTGAATATCACCTTCAGGAGTACCAAAATGATCTGCTTCCATTATAAATGCAATTCCACGTCTAACGACATGTTCTCTAAATTGTTTTTTACTACTAGTAACTAGTCTAGAAATTCCTTCATGTGGAACTCTTCCTACTAATTGTTGATTAAAATGCCATTCATTCCATTGTATATGCATTTGATCTGTTTGTGCCCAAGGTAATGCAACAGTAGTATACCATCGTAAACTGTCATCCATAATAAGTCCATCAACAGTATCTCGTAAAAATAAGTTTTTCCCTTTATAAAATTCCGGTAAATCATAATTTGTATACGCTATTTTATCATATGGTGAAGGTGTTATTTCTCCAATAGGTGGTCCAAAATATTTTTCAAATTTATTTCCAGCATCTGGATATCCTGTAGCAATAGGAAAACGATGTTGAGATACTGATTCTGCATTAAGAGCAGAAGACATATTGTTGTTAATACAACAGTCTTCTTCTTATTTAATAAGTATACATACATTTATCAATATATACAGAATTTCTTTTATTTCTTAAAAAGTAAACAACTAAATCATTTCGGAAATTATTTTTATTCTTAAAAAACAAATAATATTTAATTTTAGGATTTTATACAATTCCGTCTTTGACTAACTAACCAATCCTGATTTTATTATCGTTTATTTCTCACCTTTTCGTCTGATTGATTATAATTCTGATTCTAACTCTAACTCTGATTCTAACTTTCGTTCCTCTTCTCTCCAAACTATTTGCTTTGAATAAAATATGTAATTTCCATAAATCTTTTTCCGGACAAAACCATCTGAATTAACTCCATCCATAATAGTCGCTCCGACAAATGGATTATTATCTAATATGAATGACCCCGTTTTTTCTTCTTTTGTAGATAATTTAACAGAATTAATTTTCGGTTTATTAATTAATGAACTACTATCATTATTTAAATCAAGTGCATTATCAAATAATATAGGATTTGATGGTGTTTTTTCTTCTTTTATATTAACAGAATTAATTTTCGACATCGCAGTGTAATAAGGAGAAAACGAAATTGAAAATACACAAAATTATCAAATTATATTATAAAAAATTTATGGTTACATTTATTAATTTGTTGTCAAAAAATTCAAATTGTTTTCTAAAATTTCTCCTGAGAATTCTTTTATTTTCTCCCCCTTTTTACCCTGGTATTTTAGTTTTTCGTGTTTTAATATTGCTTGAACAGCAGAGATCTCATTACATATATTATATTCACAATTATAACATAAAGAAATACAGTTTTCGCATATAGTATTATTGCAATTATTTATGTTACACCATATTTCAAAATAACAAACAATATATTTTACAATAGTCATATTGATTACTGTGATCTTTAATTTCTAGTTCACAATTATTACATTTCATATTGTGTTCCAGAAAAATCATACCGAATTTCAATCTTCTTTTGGATTTTGATTTTGATTGAAAAAACCAGATTTTTCACACATACCTAATTTAAATTTTAATTCTTTTCTAAAGAAACAATCAATTATTCCTATTATCATCATCACATTGAATACTAACTCTGATACATTTTTTAATTCTTCAATTTTTTGGATCTTATGGATATTATGTCCATATTTTTTAAAAGCTTCTTCAAATATAATCCATTGATAACCGTTTGGAAATGGATTAATACCAATTGGTACACCAGGTTTGTTATTGCGCTTTAGTGATTTCGATGAAACAAAAGTTTTAATTTTGTTATTCTCATCAATAAAGGCGTTCGCTGTAAATGATAAATTATATAAAAAGTCCAAATCAATCATTACTAACAAAATTCGTCACTAATATCTATCATTGCTTGCCCAAAATTACGTAAATCTTTAGCTGCATTTGCTATCTTTTTAAATTCTTCTCTCTATGATGATTTATTAATTAGTATCATCCAGAATGATATATAATAGTAATGAAACTCACTAAATCAAACGGTACTTCTATTTTTCTCTTTGATTGTATTTTAGACATTGTAGAAATTTTTATCAATAAATTTTTTATCGATTAAAATTTGTTCATTGAACAAATTTGCTGATAATATATTCCCTTATTTTTTCTATCTTTTACAAAATGTATTATTTCAAATTAAATTCGCAGGTGACATTGTATATTGTTAAAATTTTTATATTACATTACATTCCATACTAATATATTTCCAGCGTTTTCTCTATTCTTTACATGTTCCCATACTTTAGCATCATAACGCGATGCAGATAAAAATGGAGGGGCATTTTCATCAGAAACGGGAATTTCAAATTTTTGTTTTCTATAATGTCGAATACGGTTAGCATTTCCAACATTTTTTGTTTCTCCTATAACAGTTACGGCAAAAAAATCTATACCTAAACCCTCAGATCTTTGTAATCCTGTAACTAAAGTTCCACTACCTGTAGCAACCCAAATTTCATCAAAAGGAATTTTTTTCCCTTGTTCCTTACGATATTTTTTAATACGATCTCCTAATTCTTTTATTTCTTCTAAAGTTTCTTCATAATTAAATCCAGGGTTTAATAGTATTCTTTCTGTTGATAATTTTTGATAGTTTATTGCGGCTTTTTTCGGATCCGTTTCATAATAAATTTCAATCCAATCCAATTCAGTTTTATTTTCCAATGCAGTTTTATCTGTTATAACTTTAATATATTTTAGTATTTTAACAAATGGAGCAGGTTCATGTTCTTGTTGTTTATCAACAAAAATAATTGCTCTTTTTGTTTCACCTCCCTTTGTGTCAGTATTTATTTGTCTAATAGCAACAGCTAAAGCAATTTGTGCACCTCCATATGGACTTGAAACATAAATATATTCCCTATATTTTATAAATCTTGGTTGTCGTAAAACTGTTGAAAGAAAACGACTTTTAGTTCCGCCACATAATTTACTATCATCAAATACAGTAATTGTTGTTCCTATTGATAAATTATATGGTTCATTAAAATTTAATTTATGGAAATGTTCAGGATTCAAAGGGTTTTCATCTTCACATATTTTTAATCTGTTTTTATATTCTTTATCATCAACACTGTTTAATTTAAAATACAAATTAGGTGTATTCACTAATTTAATTTGAGCAATAATTGTTTCTCCAGAAGATACAAGAGTATTTAAAGGTAATGGAAATAATTGTACATTATTATTATGAAATGTTATGGTAATTCTATTTGTATCTAAAGAATCAACAATAGTATCTCTCATATGAAATATTTTTTTTGAATTATCATCATAACACGACGCTATAGAATTATCATCAAAAATATTGATTGTAAAATCACCAAATAATTTATTTTTAAATGTCATGATTGTATCTTTTTTTTTATGACAATGTAATGGAAAAATTAACTTTGATTTATTATTGTTTAATAACTTTATTGTTAATGCATTTTTACATTGATTTTCTATGTATCCTGTTATTGGACTTACAGCAAATTGATAATAATATCCACATTTTATACATTTAAATCTCCCATTATCTTCATCAATAGATTGTAATCTTGTACATCCTCTTTTACATTGCAGTTCCATTTCTTATTTAACAACAATTATCAAGATATTTATAATAATTATTATTTTTTCTTTTTCTTTTTAAATTCTTTTTGCGGATTAGTACTGTCATTATAATTATATAAACGAAATAAACTAGTAATAATAATTTTAGGTTTATCTCTATCTGTTGTTG
>SDBS01006669.1_pt1:0-10000 | contig 11230 bp, 7 predicted proteins | sample 2277091 | NCBI WGS metagenome assembly SDBS01 (sample SAMN10404972, study PRJNA504765) | marine sediment metagenome | isolation source: marine sediment core GS10_PC15, 163 cmbsf | place: Arctic Ocean: Southern Knipovich Ridge | collected 2010 | reverse complement strand
CCAATCACCTCTGCTCTGGCGGCGGCTCACGCCAAAGGCATCGTCCACCGCGACCTCAAACCGGCCAACGTCATGGTCACCGATGAGGGCAAGGTCAAGGTACTCGATTTCGGTCTCGCCAAGCTCGTCCACAGCGACGACGAGCCACGTGAGCCGGTGGGCGAGGACTCGGTTACTGCCACGATGACCTTGCAGACGCGTGCAGGAACTGTTGTCGGGACGATGCCGTACATGTCGCCGGAACAGCTCTCCGGGCGCACCGTCGGTCCGGCGTCCGACCTATTCTCACTCGGCGTCATGCTCTACGAGATGGCCACAGGAAAGCGGCCATTTCAAGGCACCAGCGGCCCGACCCTGATCTCCTCGATTCTCACCGAAACACCACAACCAGTGGGAGAGCTGAGCCCCACGCTGCCGGACGCCCTCGGCGAGTTGATCGAAAGATGTCTCGCCAAGGACCCCGACCACCGACCGGATGGTGCGGCCCGGCTTGGTGCCGAGCTGGAGGAGCTACGCGAAGTCTCGTCTCTCTCGGGAATTCACGTTCCATCGGTTGCTCCGCGAGCTTCGCGGTGGCCTCGGGTGGCGGTGGTTGCAGTCGTTCTCGTGTTGATCGCCGTTGGAGCAACCTGGTTTGGAGCCAAGGCCAAAAAGGCTCGGTGGGCCCGAAACGTCGCCGTGCCCGAGATCCAGAGGCTCTTCGACGCCGGTGACCGGGACGGGGCATGGCGGCTCCTGCGCGAGATTGCATTTGTCATACCGGGCGACCCCCTGTTTGAGCAGGTCGAGAGCGGCAACACCCTGCCGACCCTGATCGAATCCGATCCGGCGGGTGCAGAGGTCTTTGTCAACAGCTACGAGGACCTGGGTAGGCCGTGGATCCATCTCGGCACGGCACCGTTGGAGGCGTTCCTGCCGGTCACGGTTTTCCGCTTCCGGATCGAGAAACCGGGCTACGAAACCTTTGTTGGTAGCGGCGCGGACCCATTCGCGCCGCTATTCGAGCTGGTCCCCGAAGGCTCGGCCCCGCCGGGAATGGTGCGGATCCCGGCCGGCAGCATCGCTTTTGGTGAGCCGGGAATGGTGGACGTGGAGGCGTTCTGGCTTGACCAGAACGAGGTGTCGAACGCCCGCTTCAAGGAGTTCGTCGACGCCGGCGGCTACCGCGACCCGGAGTTCTGGCGGGAACCAATCACCGTGGACGGACGCGAGTTGGCGTTGGAGGAGGCCCGGAGGCTGTTCGTCGACACCACCGGCCGCCCCGGTCCGGCGACCTGGGAGTTGGGCTCGTTTCCAGACGACACCGCTGATCACCCGGTGGGCGGTGTGAGCTGGCATGAAGCAGCAGCCTACGCCCGGTGGGCGGGAAAGAGCCTGCCGACGGTCTTTCACTGGTACCGCGCCGCCGAGCAGGGCATCTTCTCCGACATCATCACGGTCAGCAATTTCGACGGCGAGGGCCCGGCGCCGGTAGGCAGCTACGGCGGCATCGGACCATTCGGAACCTTTGACATGGCCGGCAACGTACGCGAGTGGTGCGTCAACCGGCTCGGCACCGCCCGTTACAGTCTTGGCGGTGCATGGTCCGACCCAAGTTACAGGTATCGGGATTCGGATGCGGACGACCCGCTCGACCGGTCGCCGAAAAACGGCTTCCGCTGCATGAAAACCGACGGCGAGGTCGCCCCCGGGACCACCGTCGCCATCGATCTGCCGGTCTACGATTTCGCTCAGGAGGAGCCGGTCGGCGACGACATCTATGCGGTCCTCGAAAGCCAGTTTGCGTACGACCGTACTGATCTCGACGCCCGCGTCGAGTCGGTAGACGAAAGCTCCGAGCACTGGCGCCGGGAGCGGGTTTCTTTTAAGGCCGCCTATGGTGACGAGCGCGTCCCCGCGTATCTCTACCTGCCAAAAAACGCCAAGCCTCCCTACCAGACAGTGGTCTTCTTTCCGAGCTCTGTGGCGCTCGAGGTCGACAACAGCCGCAACCCGGGACTGTTCATCGTCAGTTTCTTCATCCGCAGCGGCCGCGCGCTCATGTACCCGATTTACAAGGGCACCTACGAACGGAGGGTGGAGATCGACTGGGGGCGCAACGCCACACGTGACCTCATCATTCAGGAGAGCAAGGACATGCGGCGTGCCATCGACTACCTGGAGACCCGCGATGACATAGACACCGGCAAGCTGGCCTTCTGCGGGCTGAGCTGGGGAGCGAGCTGGGGGCCCATCTTTACCGCGGTCGAGGACCGCTTCAAGGCCAGTCTGTTGGTGGCCGGAGGGATGGGCCGCTACCCACCGGAGCGTCCGCCGGAGTCGATCCCGCTCAACTTCATGCCACGGTCGATCGTGCCGGTGCTGATGCTCAACGGCCGCGATGACCTCACGGCACCGATCGAGACCGAGATCAAGCCTATGTTCGCGTTCCAGGGCGCGCCGCCCGAGCACAAGAAGCTCGTGATCCTCGACGGCGGGCACGTGCCAGATTCACCCAAGGATTTCGTGCGCGAGGCGCTGGATTGGCTGGACCTGTACCTCGGCCCGGTCGAGTGATTGGGCTCTGCCGTAACATCATCTGGCACCTTTATGCGCTCTCCGGAGCGCGGGTTGAGTCTGACTCACAGACCTAGCCCCGGCTTTATGCGATGGTGACGGTCGTCACAGCCCCCTCAGCCATGGGGCCCGATACTGTTCGTGCATGTCTTGACACCGTACACACCGGAGGTTCAATCAATGTCAGTTTCGGGTCGTTTTTGTTCCGTGGGCCGGATCCGTCGCTCGATTGTCGTGGCGATGGGCATTTTTCTCGTTGCACCGATCGTGTTCGCCGGGCCGCAGCTGTGGCTGTATCCGAACGACGCCGGTCCCCGTGAGGGCGGCCACCTGGTGCCGCTGGGCAGCTTCACGCTGGTCGTCGAGAACCGGGGCAAGGCCACGGACGAGAACCTGATTCTTGGTGTGGAGCTCGTCGTGGCAGTCAATGATCCTGGCTCGATCACCGCCCTCAGCCTCGCGAAGCACGATGACCTCAGTCCCTTGGTGCTCGGCGATTGGATGGTAGGTACGCCCGAGCTTCCCTGCAGCGACAAGCCGATGCCGGGGCACAGTGTGTACCCGACCACCTATGCCAAGGTCTTGCTCGGTGACCTCGCCGGCGGGCAGCGCTTCGAGATCGACGTCACGGTCGAGGGTGGTGACGACCTCCGTGCTCATTTAGATGCGATGGGCACCGCGTGGAAGACCACCGGAAATGGTCAGAAGTGCTCCGATGTTTCGAACCCTGCCGGACACGACGTGACAGTCGGCAAACGCCCGGGCGGGCACGACGACTGTGGGCGCGTCAGGATCTCCAAGACGGCCGACCGCCTCCACGTGGATCTCGGCGAGACGGTGACTTTCGTGATCGAAGTTCTGAACGAGGGCTCGTGCGACCTCACCGATCCGGTCCTGCGCGATTTCATCCCCGCGGTCGAGGACGACGTGGGCGATTCCTTCCCGGCATTCACGGTGACCGGTGGGACCATTCCCATGCCGGACGACCCGGGCGATCCCTTCCTGCTTGAGTGGACGCTGGAATCACCTCTGCCGGCCGGTGAAAAGGATGGTGTCCTCCTCGAGGTCTTATTCGATGAGTCGGCGGCCAACGGGCAACGGGTGGTGAACCGCGTGTGCTTTGATGCGGCGGAGCTGCGCGGGCCGCGGTGCGCTGCGGCTGTGGTGATAGTGGGCAACCCCTACGGCGACGACGGGCCGGCCAGCCCGGGCTTCTGGTGCCACGCGGTGCGCTTCATCCTCGAGGACCGGCGCAACGCCCCGGTCGAGGCTGGGGATTTCGACGCATGGCTGCTCGAGATCGGTGACAGTTCGGATGTCTTCCACGATGAGCTGTACGACGCGAGCACGCTCGAGTTGGCGCGCGGATTGCTGTGCGAGCCGCAATTCGTCGAAGGCGCCGCCGATCGACTGGCGCGTCACCTGCTGACCCTGTGGCTCAACGTGGTCAGTGGACGTCTTGCCATGGGCCAGGTGCTCGACGAGCTCTGCGACGGTGACGAGCTCATGCCCGAGGACGTCGTACCCGAGACGGTGATGGAGTTGATCGTTGCCGTCGAGGACGCGCTCGTCCTCCCCGCCGAGGATTTAGAGCTGACCTACTGGTCAGAGGTGGTCGACGCGGTCAACAACTCGCTCGTTCCCGGTGAGCCCGGATGCACCGACACGCGGCCGACCTCGGGTCGACTACGTGCCGGTCACGGGGGATCCGGTGGCAAGATGACCAAATCGGGAGTCGGTAACTGATCACACCCGGCTTTCACGAGTCGGGACAGCCCCCTTTCGCAACCCGCGCTCCCGGAGCGCGGGTTTTTTCCGTCCCGTGCCCGTTCTCGAACGCGTGATCGCTATCGCTATCGCAATCGGTATCGGTAGCGAGTCAATAGAGGGACGGGGTTTTCATCGATAGTGAAAGCGATCCCGATAGCGATGGCGATTTGGGTTCCGCGTGACCCCACAGGCCCGAATCAACCAACCCGGTGTACGATGCCATCGAAGGAGTGATCGATGTCCTTGAAGCAGCTCGTACCAGTTCTTATGGGCTTTGTGTTGTTCGCCACGGCGTGCGGAGCAGAGGATCCGCCGCCGGCCGAGGCCTCTCCGCAGATCTTCGCCGACGTGCCCGCCGAGATCGACCCCGGTGCGCGCTACCTCATCTACCTCCACGGCGCGATCATCGAAACACAGGGGGAACGGCCGACCCACCCCCGCTTCGGCGTGTATGAGTACAAGGAGATCCTCGAGGTTCTCGGCGCACACGATTTCGTCGTGATCTCGGAGACCCGGCCCGCCGGCACCGACGGCGCCGAGTACGCTGCCAAGGTGGTCGGCCAGGTCGAGGCGCTGCTCGCGGCCGAGGTGCCGCCCGAGCACATTACGGTGGTGGGTTTTTCGAAGGGCGGAGGGATCGCGATCACCGCCTCGTCGTTGCTTGCCAACGACCGCCTCAACTTCGTCTTCATGGGCGCCTGCGGGCCGTGGTACGAGTCCAGACCGGAGATCGTGCCGAGGGGTCGCCTACTCGGTCTGCGCGAAGCCTCCGACGAGCTGGTCGGTTCGTGCGCAGGGCTTTTCACCCGTGCCACGGGCGGCGTCGAGCACTCGGAGATCGTCCTCGAGCTCGGCGGCGGCCACGGCGCCTTCTACCGGCCGAATCCGGAGTGGATTGAGCCGGTGGTCGAGTGGGCCTCGGAGGGCCCGTGAATATCACTCGTTCCGTTGTTTGAGCGCCCGGACACCGAGAAAGGTGATGGCTGCGAAGCCGCCGAGGATGATGGCGATCAGGATCAGGCTGCGGATGAACAGCTTGTTGATCTCACGGGTGAACGCGTGGTCCATGAGCTCGTCCAGATCCAAGAAGGTCGCGACCCGCTCCTCGCGGAGGGCTTCGAGCACGATCCGGCGCTCGTCGGCGATGGCCTCCAAAACGGCGATTCGCTCCTCGCGGATGGCGATCAAGACCGCTTCGCGCTCACTTCGCATGTCCTCGTGCATCAGGGCCATTCGCTGTTGGTCGATAAAGTTCAGGATCCTCGTCAGCTCGGCGTCGAGCGCCTCGAGAACCGCCACCCGCTCCTCAGCCACAAGATCCGGCAGGGCTTCGACGATCGGGGTCAGCCGGTCGATTTGTCCGGCCACGACCTCGAGGTAGGCAAGATGCTCCAATGACGGGCCGATGTTGTGGAACCCTTCATCGATCATCATCAGCTGCGCCTGCCAGCGGACCTGCTTCGGCAGGTACTCGGCGTTGAGGTCGAAGCGGGCGATGAGGTCATCCATGGTCTCGGTCAGCGAGCCGATCGACTTGAGGGCCCCGCTGCCTGCGCGCGCGGTGAACTCGGAGAGCACGATGGTGGAGCCCTGCCGCGATGCGAACGAGTTGGTCATCGGATACGTGCGGGCGGCGTCGTACACGAGCTGCCGTCCCGTCTCGTAGTTTTTTTCAGAACCGGCCCTGATGACGATGTCCTTGATGTCGGCCTCCATGGTGTCGAGCATCCGGATGGCGATCTCACGGAATGGTTGTGGGAGATCTTCGGGGGAATGTTCCTCGAAGTAGAAGTGCATCTGCGCGACCAGGAACCACCCGTCGAGGAGGGCGGCGAGCGGGTCGGGCCGGAAGAGAGCGTGCTGTATGGTCGGGATACCGTTGGTCAGCCACAGCAGCGCTCTTCGGCGCATTGCTGGATCGTCGGTTTGCTCCAATACCTCTTCGCCGGCCTCCTCCATGAGGCCCGAAAATCGGTCGGCGAGCGAACGCACCTGGACCTGCAGTTGGGCCGAAGAGACTGTCAGATCGGTCTTCTTCATCAACTGCGTCTGTTGCGGGCCGCTGGTCGAGCACGCCGCGAAGGTTGCCATCAGCAGCAGAGCGACAATCCTGGTTCGCGTCATGACAGACCTCCTCTACAGGAATGAGCCGCACTCATTCTACTTCGGACAGGCGGCTATGCCTGGACGGGGCGGGCGATGAGCACCCGGTCGCCGGTGCGTGTCGCCATGATCTGCCAGTGCATGCCGCAATGGCAGAAGAGATCGCCGAGGTGTGCCGACTCGGGCAGCTCGAGGATCTCCACCCTGGGCTCGCCGTCACTCTCGAAGATGACAACCCGAGGGCGGCCCTGGCTGGCTTCTCCCGCAGCCATGTCCTGCGACCGTGATGGCCGTTCGAGATCGTCGCGTGAACCCACTGTGTGCCTCGGTGAGAATTGATGCAAGATCCGTGCACGTGTCTGTAGTGATGTTGGAGGAGCGAGACCTCCTGATTTCGGGAATCCGTACCCCGTGATCGGGATTTCGGATGCCGGTGGCGACTGGCCACAATTGGAGACGTGGTGTCTCCGATGGGGGTTGGTCGATCTCCGAGGGTGTGTGGCCGAATGGCTCAGCGCTGATCGCTATCGCTATCGATGATTGCTACGGCGAATCAGGTTTTCGATACCGATTGCGATACCGATAGCGATGATGACGTCGGGCACGGAGACGGGCACGGAGACGGAGACGGGTTAGAACCCCCAACCAATGCCACCGGTGACGAGCCACGGTCCGCCGTCGCCACTGCTGACGCGGTAGAGAACGCCGAGACCGAAGTTGACTCGGGCGACCGAAAAGTCGAGCTCGGCGCCGGCGTAGGTGTGGCCGGACTCCACCGCACCGTAGTCGCCCCAGGTCCGGAGCACGGTGGCCTTGCCGGCGAGGGCGATGAATACGTTGGAGAGGAATCGACCGTCCTTGCCGGTCGTGCCGATCGCGCGCCCCCAACCGACGCTGAGCTTGCCGCCGCCGAGACCGGGCTCGAGCTGCGCAAAGGGCCCCCAGAAGTCGCAGGCCGTGGGGCAGTCGTAGTCCGAGGGTTGGTTGGTTGCCATCACACCGATGGAGGCGGCGACGACCTGCGGGTAGGTGAGCTGGAATCCGATGAGACCGAGCGCCATTCGTCGCCTGTCCTGTTCCTCCGCGACGATCCGTTCCTTCATCTCGGAGGCGTCGATGGCGGGTGCAGGTGGTTGTGAGGTCGTGGAGTCGGGAGGTGGGTCGGTGAACTCCTCGGGGACGGCGCACACCGCTTCGAGGCCGAATTGGGCCGGATCCTCGAGCTTTCCTGCAGCCACCAGCTCGCCCACCACCTCGCCGACGACCGTCTGGGTGTCGCGCGCCCGGTACCGGCGCAGCATCTCGACCACCTGCGGGTCCGCCAGGCGGTTGCAGTAGGTCACGAGCACCGGCCGCACCTTCCGCCAGCGGCCCTTGCTGTAGATCGGCGGCTGGTAGGACTCGTCCCACCGGGGCCCGACGTAGTCGGCCAGGTCGATGGGACGAGTGATGGTCCAACCGTTACTCCCTCTCTGCAGGATCGGATCCTCGGCGTCGCAGAGGTCGCTGTAGAAGTAGATGCCTTGCAGGCTGGCCTCGAGATCCGCGATGGAGGTCACGCCCGAGGCCATGGCGCCGAGGATCAGGCTCTCCTCGAGAATGCCGCGACTGACGGCGGCGCGAACCGCCTCGTGCGGATCGTGGCCATTTGATTTCAACGCTTTGTTGTACGTCGAGTAGTAGGTCCACCCGGAGGATACGAGGTGGGACAGCTTATCGGTGCCGAAGCGCACACCTGCGACCTCGATAGTCGGGGTGAAGGGCATCCAGGTGCCCGAGTCGATGAGGGGATGGTTTGAGTAGAGGTTTGTCTTCCGGTATTGGCGGCTCTTATCGGGATCGTCCGGGATGCGCGCCACCAGCGAGGTGTTCATCGTCCACAGCTGAATGGAGTGGAAGAGGATAAAGCGCAGACGCTTGCGATAGGCGATCGAAATTTCGGTGCACTCCGCGGGCGGAGCATCGACCAGGAGACTCGCGAGCGTCCGCTCGAGCTCGAGGTTGAACCTGGCGTTGACGGCATCGGTGGAGTCCGCCAACGGCCGTCCCCATGCGTAGTACTGGTCAGTCTCCAAGGCTCGGACCGGGGCCGAGACCAACAGCACGAGAAAGAGCGTTACGACGACCGAGCGATTCAGCGGCGGTAATCTCCAAGCTGCCTTCGCTTCCCGAAGCGGTACTCGAGATAGGCGAGGATGGATTTGCGCTCACCAAAACCGCCTTCGAAGTTGAGGTTCCAGTGCTCGCTGAGACCGGCCATCATGCCGACCACGTAGTTCCAATCCTCCGCCTGCTCGAGCTCGACCCGGAAAGGCACCGCACCGAGGTAGGGCATCTCGAAGATCCCCTCATGGGTTTCTTCCGCCTGCTGGTACATGGCGCCGACGTAGACCGCGGCGCCCTTGAAGACCAGGCCGACCCGCGGTGCCAGCACCCACCCCTGGACCGAGGAGTTCGTGAGGTCGAGGTCGGTGCGGGTGATGTCGTAAGTCAAGCTGGTGAACCACTTCTCCCCGCCGTATGCGAGGGTGACGCCGCCGCCGTACATAATGCCGTCGTAGTCGACCCGGATGTCGTTGAGGCGGATGGGGAGGCCGAGATCGATGTTGCCGAGCTCGACCGTGGTGGTGCCGTCGATAAAGCCGCCGAGCAGATAGACGTTGAGGAAGGGCAGCAGCCAGTAGTCAAACTTGAAGTGGTAGCTGGTGGTGTCATTATGAACCTTGAGACCCTCAGCCGCACCGATGTCGATGCCCGCGATCGGGACCTCCAGGCTGATGATCTTGTAGGGCTGGTTCTGGTTGTACACGGTCAGCCCGATGCCCCAGGGCAGGGGCATGCTGTCGCCCCCGACCCTCTCGATACCTTCGTCCTGAGCCCACGCCGGGCCGGATGTCGCCAAGAAAAGGATGGCGATCGCGAGCGATGTCAACCTGATGACTCGGTTCAAAGAATCCTCCTCTCCATGCTCGAACAACTGCTGAATAGGGCATGACCTGTCGATTGAGGCGCCTGCCCACTTAATTTTCAGCAGTGTAGCTCATCCGGCTCGGCCATGATGGCGTAGAATGCCTCAGCAATGGGGAGGAGCGAGTGACTGCCGTTGAGCGCGGGATTCTGTTTATCGTGTCGTCTCCGTCGGGCGGCGGCAAAACGACCCTGATCCGCGAGACCATCGATCGGCTGGTGGAGAGGGGCATCGAGGGTCACTTTTCGATCTCCCATACGACCAGACCGGCGCGGCCGGCGGAGACCGACGGTGTGGATTACCACTTCGTGGATGATGCTTCTTTCGAAGGCATGGTCCAACGCGGCGAGTTCCTCGAGTGGGCGGAGTACGCGGATTTCCGCTACGGAACCTCGCGCCAGGCGGTGGAGGAAAGGCTGGCGGCGGGTCACGATGTCTTTCTCGATATCGAGGTGCAGGGCGCCAACCAGGTCAAGACCCAGGTTCCGGACGTCGTCAAGATCTTCGTCTACCCGCCGTCATACGAGGTGCTCGAGGTCCGCCTTCGAGAACGCCGTCAGGACCACCCCGAGGCCATCAAACGCCGCCTGCAGTGGGCTTTGC
>SDBS01006668.1_pt1 | contig 11230 bp, 6 predicted proteins | sample 2277091 | NCBI WGS metagenome assembly SDBS01 (sample SAMN10404972, study PRJNA504765) | marine sediment metagenome | isolation source: marine sediment core GS10_PC15, 163 cmbsf | place: Arctic Ocean: Southern Knipovich Ridge | collected 2010 | reverse complement strand
GTTTTAAGTTGAAAATCGAACATCGTGATCTCCACCGGTTTAACGAAAAAACGCCCCTCTGGAAACCCGCATCAAATCAGCAACTCAAAAGGGTGGTACCGAAATGTTCCGTTTGGTGGTAACCTTTTACTTCCTTGTTAAAACTTTTCTTAAAAATTGAAAATCTGAGATATTATTTCATGGTTTGGTGTTTCGGAGTGATGAAAATTCCATGTATTTTTTCTTGATTGGGGAGATTAGTTTCTGAAAAAAATATTGAAAAAAATTCCTACAATGGAAAATTCCCATTTGGGGATTTCAAAGTTATATTGCATTCTGTACTAAAAGTATAATTTGTTCAATTCCTCCTTTTAATGGATTTGATGTGCAAGTATGTATATGGTGATCATTTCAATACATTTTTTCCATCTCTTCTGCATTGAACTCGTCTGATAATTCAACATATCTATCCATTATGGCGTAGGAGCTTTGCCCCACCCATTTCAAGATACTTTTGAAATTCACACCCTTTTGAACTGCAATACTGATGAAACTATCACGAAAGTTGTGTGAACTATATTTTGCTCTGAAGCCTGCATCAGGGTAAATCTCCCGCAATTTCTCAAAGACATTCAGTACACTTCTATTGTAGGGTTGTGCCCGCATTGAGTAACAAGAGGTATCATAACCTACTTCCTTCATCAGTTCATTACTCTTGGGACTTAATGGCTGTTCAACTATTACTTTGTTCTTAATTGTTTTTTTAGGCATGAATTTAAGTGCTTTAGGGTCTTCTATGCTTGGCAAAATATGCTCAGGTCTAAGGTTTATTAAATCTCCAAAGCGAATGCCCGTGTAGCACTGCAAACAAATCATCTTTCGAACTGTTTCAAGATGGTCATTCTGAAACTTGTGATTGTAAATTATCTCTCTTTGCTCATAGGATAGGGCATTTGGTTCGTTTCTACTTTTGGTACCTCTCTTGAATTTCTTTGATCGAAACTTATCCGTAAGTTCTGTTATGTTATACTCCTCTCTCAGGTCATAGAGTTCATTCAATGCTGTTATCAATATCGAGAACGATTTTTCTACCGTTCCCTCACTATGTTTAGCTGTATTTATTCCCCAAATGTAGAATTCATCGGCCCACAAGATATTGATGTCTGCAAGATATGTTTTTCTCCCCCTATAGCTGTCGAACTTCAGAATCCTGTTTTTTACCGTATTAAATTCTTTTGTTGAATCTCTAGGATTTCCAAGGCTAATCCTGCGCTTATATTCAACATCAATCCAGTCAGCGAGGGTCTTTCTATTTTCTTTCCTATTGGGAAATAGTTCCCGTAACCTTGTGAGGTCAAGTTTTTCAACATATGGCTGGTCTAACTCCTGTACACCCTTGGAACTCACAAAACCCTCAATGGCTGACCAAATTTGTGTTATGGTGTTCTGTTTATACTCGTAGTCGGGTTCTTTCTTAGATAGCTTCTCAGATTTGTTGTTCCAGTTTGATGGATTCACCCATATGAGTGTATCTACCTTTACCCGTTCTCTGTTATATTCTCCTGTGCCACCATACCAATATTTAGTGATTTCAATTTCAATTTTAATCAGACCCTCTTTTTTTTTGTTGGGTCTGTTGCGTGACATTTTTCTTACGCTATATTTTGCATTGAGTTCCTTAAATTCTGGGTGTTCTTGTAGATTTATGTACGCTTGATTAGGATCAGTGAAATTTCCCATAGTGGTGTCAAAATTATTGGCTCAACTTATTTCGATACAAATGTAATGAAATAAAGGGATGCGGGAATTATATGCGGTGTCAAAATCGAGAAATAACTATTAAGTGGTGTCAAAAGTAGCATTGAATATCAGGATGATACATTAATAAAATAATCCTGCCACCCCGACTAGGATACAGAAGGTTTTAAAATACTTCTGACACAGTTTAGGATACAGTTCAGAATAGATTGTATCCTTTTTTTATGATACAAGTTGTTTCATATTTACTCTTTAGATTACCAATTCTAACCTGCTATATTTATTATATAGCTCTGCATGAGGTCAGGATATCCTTATGAGTTCTAAATTTTTAGAAAGCGCATTTAATAAGTAATTGTAAATAAAATGTAAAATCCTGCCCCAAATAAATCGGGCATCTAAAGAACACTTTAAAATACTATCAACCTCCCCTATATATTGCGGCTAAATAAAGGGACGATTATTTGATCGCAGCCAAATAAAATTCCTCTTTAAAAATATCAAATGCATATCTTAACTTTATGTCTGATTTTGTTCCAATTTAATTGACGACAGCAGCGAGCATACAAAAACTTCGCAAAAGAACCTAAGTTTGCCGATCCGCCGTCTTTGATTTGTGCGATTAACTAAGTTACAAAATGTGACAATTTAAAACATGGCTTTAAAGATATTAGCAACAGCAGACCTTCATCTTGGTAAAAAATCTTCCAATGTTCCAGATAGTGCTGAAGAAGGCTCTACAAAATATACATGGAACCGCATTGTTAATTGGGCTATTAAAAATGAGATAGACGCACTTCTTCTGTCAGGTGACATAGTAGATCAAGACAACCGTTACTTTGAGGCTATTGGCCCCTTACAATCCGGCTTTGATAAGTTAAAGAGGGCAGATATAGCAGTATATATGGTTGCTGGAAATCATGATTTTGATGTGCTTCCCCAAATTATTGGGACTAACAAATATGAGAATGTTCATCTCTTGGGTTTCAATGGAGAATGGGAAGTTAAAATATTTTCCAAAAATGGAGAAAAAGTTCAATTTGTTGGTTGGTCTTTCCCCAAACAGTTTGTAACAGAAGACCCTCTTTTAAAATTCAATGGAATCAAACTTGATTCAAATTATACTACGATTGGTCTTCTTCACGGAGATGTTGATAACCGGGAAAGTAAATATGGTCCTATTGAATCCAACAATTTTATGAACAAGCAAGTAGATATCTGGATTTTAGGTCATATACATAAACCCCAAGAATTTAGAAATGCTGATCCATATATATGTTATCCTGGGTCTCCTCATGCGCTAAGCTCAAAAGAGCCAGGTATTCACGACCTAATAATGTTAACGCTTGAAGAAAGAGACGATATAAAGGTTATTCATGTTCCTCTATCACCGGTACGATATGAGAATATAACCATAGATATTACAAATGCAGATAATGAGGCTGTGTTGCGAGATACCGTTACATCAGCCTTATTCAAAGAGGCAAATGATAATATTGCAGAATTGGAAAATGTCGCTTTTTTGGTTTATGATGTTTATCTGGAAGGACATCACACAAATATCAAAGATATAGAAACCTGGACAATACCAATAGTCAATGATTATGATCACGAAATGGAAACAGAGGTCAGACTTTCTGTGAGAAAAGTTATTGTGAATGTACAGCCTAAGGTTGATAATATGGAGGAATTGGCCAAACAACCTTCACCGGCTGGCATATTGGCTAACAATATTCTTGCTATCCAGAAAGGTGGCTCAACAGAGTTTCTGGATGAGTTGTTGAAAGGATGGAATTTAAAACTTGAAAACATCAATACAGCAGGGACATATCAACCACTTCGTGCAACAGTAAAATTATTTGATAAGCCTGACATGGGAGTAAAAAAATACATTTTGCATGAATGTAATCGGCTTCTCGCAGAATTATTAACACAGCAAGCAAAATGAAAAAAACTTCATTCATATTAAAAGAACTATCTATCCACAAAATGCCCGGATTCCCCAGAGGATTGGATACATACGAGAATTTGGCTGCCAATATTAATATTATTGGTGGGCCAAATGCATCCGGGAAAAGTTCGACAGCTCGTGTTATTCAGCAGCTTATTTGGCATAACCGCACTATGGGGCTACATGTTGAAGGATCTGTTGAAATTGACAAGGAACCCTGGGAAATTAAAATAGATTCAGAGAACATACAGCTACAACGTGATGGGAAAGACGACGAGTTTCTCGGGCTGCCTGCAGTAGAAGAATGCAATCGCTATATGCTCGCACTTCACGAACTGGTTATAGAAGATGAAGATGAGGATGAATTGGCAAAGCATATGGTAAAGGAATCTATTGGTGGGTATGATTTAGATTTAGCCCAAGAGAATTTTAGTTATTCATCTGTTATAAAAAATAAAGGGGTTTCAGAATTCAAAGACTTTAAGAATGCCGAGGGGAAATACAAAGAAGTTCGGCAGAAACAAAAAGAATTAAAGAAAAAAGAAGAAAATATAAAGCAACTATATAATGCAAAAGAACAATCTCAAAATGCATCTAAACTCAAAGGATTGTATGAGAAAGTTGTTGAATACCTGGAAGCAAAACTAAAGTTTGATCAACTCTCTGAAACGTATGAAAATTTTCCAAATGCATTAGATAAAGTAAGGGGCGAAGAATATACTTCTATCGAAGATTTAGAAGAGGAGATTGAGAATGCAAATGATGCTATTAAGAATGCCGAAAGGGAAGTAAGCAAAAGTAAGGAAGCACTTTCAAAGTTAGATATACCTGAAGAAGGAATTTGTGAACAAATCTTAAATGAACTGGAGAAAAGAGTTGAAAGCCTGACTGAGCTTGAACGTGAAATCAAGGCAACAGAAAATAAAATTGAAGAATTTCAGGTAAAAGAGCGTGAAGCTCTAAAAAGCATTGATGAATCAATAGATCCTTCAGAATGGAAAGGGTTAAATCTTGAAGAAGTTAGTAACCTCGATGAGTTTTTACAAAAAGCACATCAAATACTCGGTGAAAAAGAGTTTTTGGATGCGGAAATCAAGGCGTTAAACAAAGAGATTGAAAAAAATCAGGGCAATACTGTCACGACTGATGAACTTAATCAAGGAATTAAAATACTAAGCAATTGGCTGCAGGAACAAAATAGTACTACTGGGATAGCAAAATGGATTATTGTAGTTTTATCTATTTTAGGGATTACCACGGCAATAGCAACATTTTTTATAGGATGGCCTGGCCTGCTGGGAATTGTGGCCATCGCAGGACTACTGATCTATGTCTATTTGTTTTATAACCAAAAACACACAAAAACAATTTTCAGGATAAGGGAACAGGATTTCGTTAAAACAGAACTGACACCACCTGCAAAATGGGATATTGAAAGCGTATCGGAAAAACTTGATGAATTGGTGGATAAATTGAATACTGCAAAATGGCAGAAAAGAATTACCCAAAAAGCCGATAACTGTGCTGACGATCTTGAGGAGCTACAAAGCCAATTGGATCAAATAAATAAAATCCGGGATGAATGGGTAGAAAAACTGAAAGCAGCACCTGGATTTCCTACAGAAAACTCAAAAAATTTCAGTGGCTTATCCTGGTTCATAAAGAATGTCAAAGATTGGCAGAATGCCCATTCAGAAGTGCAAGCCTTTAAGGAACAGAAAATTCTTTTGCAAGGTAAGTTTAATGACGAATTAGACAGGACCAATAAACGGTTCGTTGACTCAAATGCTGATAAGGCTACGGACACTGTTGAGGCAAAAACCATTTGTAATCAACTTGAAAAGGAAGAGGGAACGCGACAAAGTGAAGTGCAGAAAATAAAACAACAAGGGGAGCAAATTAATGAACATGAACGGCTAAAGAAAAAAATCTCGGAGAAACTTCAAAATATCTTCGAAAAGCTGGGTATAGATAATGGGAAAAAGGAAGAAGTCAGGCAATTAATTGAGCAGCTTGAGGATTATAAAAGAACAAAAGAGGATTATCAGGTAGCTAGCAGGGTGTTATCAGACAAGGAAAATCTGATGAAAATCCACTCTTTATATGAACTATATGAAAAGGATATTGAAGGATTTAGTTTAGATCAGGCACAGGAGAAAGTAGAAAGCATGGCTCTTGAGGCAAATAAGTTGGATAAAATTAATGAAGGAATTACAAGGATCGAAACCCTTATTCAGAGTAAAAGTGAAGGTCATGAATTAGAAGACGCCTTAATTGAGAAAGAAGAAGCGTTGAATAATCTTGAGCAATTGTATGAAGGCAATTTATCTTCTATTACAGGAAAGCTGATTATTGATCAGTTAAAAAAGGAAACACGAGAACAAAATCGCCCTAAAGTATTTAAACGGGCAAATGAACTCCTTAACCGGATAACAAACGGAAGGTATGAATTAAAATTAGAGGAAAAAGAAGAACCGGCCTTTAAAGCTTACGATACAATATTAAAACTCGGGCAAGACTTAAGTGAATTATCGACAGGAACACGGGTCCAATTATTATTATCAATCCGGTTAGCTTTTGTTGAAACTCAGGAACCATCGATTAAGCTGCCTATATTAGCTGATGAATTATTAGCAAATAGTGATGACCTACGAGCAAAGGCCATAATAGAAGCATTAATTGAGATTAGTAGAGAAGGCAGGCAAATTTTTTATTTCACAGCACAGAATGATGAAGTTGGAAAGTGGTATTCATATTTAAAGGGACAATCCGACCTTAGCCATAAAATCATTCAATTAACAGGTAAACAAAAAGCACCTTTAAATTACAAGGATTACCAAGCTGATTTTAAATCTTTTGATTTTATTCAACAAGTCCCATCTTCGAAAGGACAAAGTTATCAAGACTACGGAAAAGCACTTCAGGTAGAGCCATTTAATATTCTTATTCAGGATTGCGATCAACTACACCTTTGGTACTTATTGGAAGATAATGCTTTATTATATAACTGCCTGAAAAAGGGAATAAGATATTGGGGTCAATTAGACAGCTTCTTGAGGAATAATGGTAAAATAGAAGAGTTGGATGAAAGCATTATGCTTCATATCAAGGATAAAATCAAACTATTAGAGCGTTTCCAGGAATTATTTCGCAAAGGACGACCACATCCAATTGACAGAGAGGTTTTAGAGCATTCAGGTGCGGTTTCAGGTAGTTTTATCGATGAGGTAAGTGCAAAATTAACCGAATTAGACGGGAATCCTCAAAAATTAATTCAGGCGTTAATAATTGGTGAAATAACAGGATTTTGGCAATCAAAAATTGATGAGCTTGAACAATATTTATTAAATGATGAATACATTGATAATCAAGAGCCACTTGGGAAAGAGGAGATATTGGTTCAACTAAATGCAATCCTTTCAAACATGGAAATTGATACTTCAGAGGCACAAAGTTTTATTAATAAAGTTTTGCGACCTAACCATAATGCAGAATCGGCAGTAACAAATGAATAATTCACTCATTCAAAATCGCCTTTTGCAACAACATCTGCGAGTTCCCATAAAATGGCACATCTGTTTTCCCCCCAAGATAGTAGCAGGCAATGTTGAGATTTCATTTAAATTTTCGATGGAAACGAGGACTGTCTTTGGGACTGCCCCCCTGCTTGATAGGCAGCTTTACTATTATCCTAATATTCTATAGTATTAAAATACGTCCGTTTTTTTACCTTGAGTGATAGGCTTCCAGATTACAGGAACTAATCGAGGGATGGTATTAACAATTGAAACACCTTTGCAGAAATGCAAAAAAAATAAATGACTACAATATTGAGTATGTTTCCATCGGAGAGTTTAATTATTTTCTTTTAAAAGAATTTCAATTTTTCCCTATAGAACCTATAGAGGGCTACTTTTTGTTTAAATCTATTTCTCTGAATTACCAAGAATATTATACTTTGCTTATCTCTCATTCCATCTTTTACGAGCATACTGTTGCATATCTATTATCATATCTCTCTCATCTACAATTTCCAAACCTAATATGGCTTCAATTATGTCTTCCATTGTTACAATTCCAGCCTTATGATTATGAATCTTCAGGTCTGTCTCTGAATATCAATATTTTACAGAATTAGGTGCAAGCATTTTGCTACATTTTGCCACATTTTCAGACTCCGAATTCAGGCCCCAACAAAACCGGTGATAGTGGTGTTATTAATTTCATTATGTAACCCAAATTATCATTTTCTCTATATTTGATCTAGTTTGTAGTGCAAGTACAAGCCCTTAATTATTTTTCACTTAGAGAGAATATTAATATGAAAATATTTAATGCAGAGGATGAACTCTCATGGATCATCCAGCAGAATTACCTCCTGCTTCCGGTTATCAACAGGTTTGGATTAAGTCTAGGATTCGGGGACAGAAGAGTACACGAGATCTGCGATGAAATAGGTATATCATCAGGTTTTTTTCTAGCAATAATCAATACATATCATAATCCTGATTATTTCCCCGAAGAAGCTTTACTTTCATTTTCTCCTTTGCTGATTGTCGATTACCTGCAGAAAACACATGTATACTACCTTACCTATTCGATACCGAAAATTGAAAACCTTCTGAATAATCTTCTGGAGAATTGTTCGGAGAACTGTACTGAATTAACCATGATCGAGTCTTTCTACAAAAAGTACAGGGAAGAATTATTGATACACATCAGGAATGAAGAAGAGGAAGTATTTCCCTATGTGCGTAACCTGTACGAGTTTGCTGAAAACGATCGCAAAAATCAGGATCAATACGGCAAGTACTCAATCCGCCAATTTGAAAAAGAACATACAAATGTGGATGAAAAGCTGAATGATCTGAAAAATCTCATTTTAAAATACCTGAAACCAGAATATGATCAGAATCACTGCAATGAATTTCTGTTTGCACTGTTCCAGTTTGAGCAGGATTTGAAAGACCATGCCAGGATTGAAGATAAAATCCTTGTCTCAAAAGTGCTTGAGATGGAAAAACAAAATAACAATGCCTGATCACATCCTTATCATACACCCTTCTGAGATTATCAGAAATGGCCTGAGGGAAGCCTGCAGGGATTTCCAGGATATGGATATATACCTTCTGGACGATGGTGATGTGGCATTGAATACAATGACTCAAAAGCAAAACATCCGGATTTTGATGATCGATGCGACATCACCACTGGCTGTTGACATCATCAGCCAAACCAGTAAAACACATTCTTTCAAGACCATTGGAATTTACTATCCGGCTAACTGGCCACACAGGGTTGGGGCATTTGACGCCGAAATTAATATCAATATGGCGATTGACAAAATCCAGGAATGTATAAGGGACCTGCTTGACAAGCATACCGGAACCAGGACGACAGGATCGGTGGGTCATCAGCTGACAGACCGGGAGCAGGAAGTGCTGAAACTCCTTGCATTGGGGCACTCTCACAAGGAAATTGGCCGCATCCTGCATATCAGCGTTCACACGGTAATTTCACACCGTAAAAACATAACCCGGAAACTCGGAATAAAGTCTGTTAGCGGACTGACGGTGTATGCCATTATTTCTGGATTCATAGATACTGATAAAATCGATCCCGAATCTCTGATCTGAAAAATCCCCACATCTTGGGATTTTATGATCCTGTATTTTAAGGTAGTTTTGGGTCTTCTTTCCCAAAGCTGAATACCATGCAAATATATAAGCCAGGTTCATTACGGGCATCAGTGATCGAGAGGAATGGCAGGCATGCATACCTCACCGCAAAGCTGGATTCAGTCCTCACACACAAACTCTGGAGCTTTCCTGTATTTCTGGGTATTGTATTCCTGATGTTCTACCTCACTTTTGTACTAGGGAATCATCCTGTGAAATGGGTTGAGCAACTTTTTGCATGGACCAGCTGGATGGTGGATACACGTTTTGCCCAGGGGCCGGTGCATGATCTCATGGTTAACGGCATTATTCCCGGCATCGGCGGGGTGGCAGTTTTTCTACCCAATATCATTATTCTGTTCCTGCTTATTTCCTTTCTTGAGGATTCAGGCTATATGGCAAGGACTGCATATATCGTTGATAAACTGATGCGCAGGATCGGTTTGGACGGTCAGTCATTTGTCCCCCTGGTCATTGGCTTCGGCTGCAATGTGCCGGCAATCATGGCAACCCGATCAATCGAGGACAAAAGAAGACGGCTGGTAACCATGTTAATAATCCCTTTCATGTCCTGCAGTGCCAGACTTCCTATTTATGTGTTGTTTATATCAGCTTTTTTTACTTCCTACAAGTCCCTGATCCTTTTCCTGCTTTACCTGACGGGGATATTTCTGGCAGGGCTCTCTGCCTGGATGTTCAGCAACGCCATTCGCCGAAATTCTGAATCTCCCTTTGTCCTCGAATTGCATCCCTACAGACTTCCTTCTCTTCGCAGTGTGTTGGGTCATATGTGGACAAAGTCCTTGTATTTCATAAAGAAGATGGGGGGTGTAATCTTGGTCGCTTCCATCATTATCTGGGCCCTGGGTTATTTTCCGCTGGAAAGGAACCGGGCAGACCGATATGAAGATACGAATCTGAAAACGGATATCCGGGAATCAGTATCCGGCAATGAGGGATTGGAAAATTCCTATATAGGTATGATGGGTAAAGGCCTGCTTCCCATTTTTGAACCCCTTGGATTTGACTGGAAAATGAGCGTAAGTATTATTACCGGACTACCTGCAAAGGAAATAATAGTCAGTTCCCTTGCTGTTCTGAATAACGGGAATGAAGGAATACATCTGACCGGATCTGCATCCTCCTGGAATCCCGGTTCCGGTTTGTCATACCCTGCCTTATCTGCACTCAGTTTCATGGTATTTGTATTGATTTCATTCCCCTGTGTCGGTACTTTAATCAGTATCCGGAAAGAATCGGGAAGCATCCTTTGGATGGCAATATCCTTCCTTTATAACACTACAGCAGCCTGGATCCTTTCCTTCCTTGTTTATCAGACAGGATCTTTATTGATATGATAATACAGGCTGCTTCCTGAGACCGGGGAGCAGACTTTTAATCCTTACGAATAAAGCGTGCAATCCCGCAATCCAAATAAATAAAACAGCGTAAATAGATATTAAGTAAACTGTTATATTCAAAAAAATCCTCTCTAATCAATTCTAAATAATTAATCTTACAATAATATCAGTTCCCTTGAAACGTCGTCAATTAAAAAGTCTCACAAAACGTGCAATTTGCACAAATAATTCTGCTTTTCTTTTTGGATTATCTATACAAAGGTGTTGGTAATCCTATGTTTCTCCCCTGATTTTGGAAAGCAAATAACAGTGTCTTTGTATATTGCATTTGATTGCTGAACGTGACAATGCGGATGAAATTCTAGTAGTGCAAATAACCGGACGTTTTTTTGAACAATAATAAGTTTGAATCATCTCTTAATTTTTAATCCCATTTAGTACCACTTCATTTGAAGATAAACACAGAGGAGGAAAACATCACCCGGTATTTAATGGAGATATTC